>Ga0153946_1001371_pt1 | contig 10403 bp, 8 predicted proteins | sample TSNJ030MetaG_FD_104751 | JGI IMG/M metagenome (GOLD analysis project Ga0153946, IMG submission 104751) | Attine ant fungus gardens microbial communities from New Jersey, USA - TSNJ030 MetaG | ecosystem: Host-associated > Fungi > Mycelium > Unclassified | place: USA: New Jersey, Wharton State... | reverse complement strand
TATATATGTGATGATTATACCATTGATACCCTACGGAAGGACAGTCTGTGTTTAACATTTTGATGTGTCCATGAATAGGGATTTTAACATTTTCATGTGTCCACATCTATGGGTACATTATAACGCCCTTTAATAATGATATTAATATTTCAGAAACAAAAGTTAAACATTACATAAATAATAAGGTGTTATTCTCTTATCAACAAATGAAACAAGATAATAAAAGAAATGAGGAAGTTAAGTATGGCAAAGTCAAAATTAGTAAAAGCGAATCAAAAAATTGCTGAAAAGGTGGTTGGCGGATACAAAAAAATTGAAGAAGGAACTGTGGGAGGATATAAAAAAATTGAGAATGGCGTAGTAGGTGGTTTTAACAAAATGGCGGACAACTTTGTGGATAACTTTTTGACACGAGAAGGTGAGTCTGTAGAAGAAGCCAGAGCAAGATTAGAAGCAGAGCTAAAAGCAAATAGAAAGGCAGGTATGTAATAATGAAAAAGAGTTCGTTTGCAGCAATGATTTTGGGAACTATTGGAGGAATTTTATTTGCAATCGGGATGTGTATGACATTGATAACGGAATGGGGCGCATTTAAGCCGGGAATTATTATGGGTGTAATTGGGATAGTGGTGCTGCTTATTATGGTATTTGTTTGGCGTAAGATGGAAAACAAAACTCCGATTAAATTATCGGGAAAAATAATAGGAGCGGCATTAATTGGGATTATGGGTGCTTTGCTGCTGGGTGTGGGTATGTGTCTTAGCATGGTGTGGAGCAATATGGTTCTGGGAATTGTAATTGGAATCGTAGGAATAGTAATTCTTTTAATGCTGATTCCCTTCACCAAAGGTCTGCAGTAGAAATCGAAGATGTGTGACAGAAAATAAGAAACTGTTGCACATCTTTTTACATACAGAAGAGAGAAGTTCACAATTTGGACACACAACTCAAACAAAACAAAAACAAAAGCGAAGTATAATGTTATAATATATAGACAGAGGTGATACTAACAAAAATAATGAAGATGAAATGGAACGTGGAAGGGTGATGTAATGATTAACATACTTGTTGTAGAAGATGATGTAAAGCTGAATCAGATTGTTTGCACCTATTTGAATGATAGTGGATTTCGGGCAAAGGGCTGTCTGAATGCAAATGAAGCCTACGAAGAAATGTATAATAACCTCTATGAGCTAATTATTTCAGATATTATGATGCCGGAGATTGATGGCTTTGAATTTGCCGAGACGGTGAGAGAGGTTAATAAAACAATTCCTATTTTATTCATGTCGGCGAAAGACGATTTACCATCGAAGCAAAAGGGATTTCAACTAGGTATTGATGATTATATGGTTAAGCCGATAGAACTGGATGAATTGCTGCTCCGTGTAAAGGCACTCTTACGTCGGGCAAATATAGAGATGGAGAGGAAGATTATAGTAGGAAACCTAGTGCTGGATGCGGATGGAATGAGTACGGAGATAAATGGAGAAGAGATAAGCCTTACCACCAGAGAATTTAACATCATGTATAAGTTATTGTCTTATCCGAAAAAAACATTTTCCAGAGCACAGCTTATGGACGAGTTTTGGGGCGTAGATAGTGATACAAGCTTACGGGCAGTGGATGTGTATGTAACAAAACTGCGGGATAAGTTGTCTGCGTGTGATGGTTTTAAAATAGTGACTGTCAGAGGATTGGGATATAAGGTGGTACTGTTATGAAAAACAGGGATAAAAATAACAGGATAAAGGAAAGCCGGTTTCCGGCGTCCCTCTTTGTGATTTACTTAGGCGTCCTGCTGTTGATGTCGGGGATTCATACAGGCTTAATCGTTGCAATGAATACAATGAAGCTGAATGAAGTGATTCAGACAATTATTCCGATGCTATACTGGGGAATGGTAGCAGTAGGGTTGACCTTATTTACACGAAAAAAAATCAAGGGCACGTACGAAGAACCTATACACAAATTAGCGAAGGCCACAAAACAGGTAGCGAATGGTGATTTTTCGGTATATGTCCCAACTATTCATACTGCGGATAAACTGGATTATCTGGATGTGATGATACTGGATTTCAATAAAATGGTGGAAGAATTGGGAAGCATCGAAACACTGAAAACAGATTTCGTTTCCAATGTATCCCATGAGATGAAAACTCCTATTGCGATTATAAAAAACTATGCAGAAATGATGAAGAGAGAGCAGATATCTGATACACAAAGAAAAGAATACGCAGAGTCGATTGAGAATGCGGCGGAAAGGCTTTCTAATCTAATCGGTAATATTCTGAAATTGAACAAACTAGAGAATCAAAGAATCGTACCAGAGATACAGGAATACGATGTGTGCAGACAATTATGTGATTGTATTCTTCAATTTGAGGGAGCGTGGGATGAAAAGGAAATTGAATTAATCACCGAGATAGAAGATGCTGCAACGATAAAAGCAGATGAGAGCTTGCTGGAATTGGTATGGAATAACCTGATGTCAAATGCGGTAAAGTTTACACCACCGGGCGGAACGGTTACCATTTGCCAAACCTCGACGCAAGGGTATGTGAACATATCTATATCAGATACCGGATGTGGTATGGATTCAGACGGTATGAATCATATTTTTGATAAGTTTTATCAAGGTGATACTTCTCATTCAAAAGAAGGGAATGGGTTGGGTCTTGCATTAGTGAAACGAGTGTTAGAACTTATGGATGGAGATGTTCAGGTTATTAGTAAAGTAGGAATCGGGAGTGTCTTTGAGGTGACACTGCCAGTAAATAATGGTTACAATAATGGAGGTGAGTTGTCATGAATATCGAAGAAAAAAATCCTGTAAATTTTGTGGGGTATGAGTATAAAGAAATTGTTGCCGAGAGCAGCAGAGCATCATTTCTGTTAGATGGATATGAAAATTTCGGCTGGGAACCGGATGAAAATATGGTGGGAAATGTAGGGAATTTAGGTGTGCAACATCAGAAAAGAGCGGTGATTCGTTTGAAACGAAATCGCAAGATTATTAATAAAATGGAGCTTACAAGGCTGCAGAGAAACTTTGAAGCGTGCGTTGATGAGATAGATAAGCTGGAAGCAGCGAAAACCTCGACGGCTACAATATATGCGCTGGCAGCGGGGATTATTGGAACAGCTTTTATGGCGGGGGCGACTTTTGCTGTAACCGCAGAGACACCACATATTATACTTTGTATATTGCTTGCTATACCGGGATTTATTGGTTGGATAGCTCCCTATTTTTTATATAAGAGAGAATTGGGGAAGCAGAAGGTACGGGTTACACCATTGATTGAAGAAAAATATGATGAAATCTATGAGATATGTGAAAAAGGTAATAGACTATTGCATTAATGAAAAAATCATTCAACGGCTTCATAATTTAATAAAGGAGAAAAAATATGGTAATTTGGGATAAAATGGATCGCTCGAAACAACCAGACTTGGAGATGGTCTCAGAATATGTACGAAATCCTGTTTGGGATGAACTGAGCAGCTATATTATTGAGACTTATGATGTTACCCCTTCCTTCGAGTACAGCGGGTGTTCATGGCCCGGGTGGAATGTGAAATTCAAAAAAGCAGGCAGAAGTCTGTGTACAATCTATCCTTTTGAAGGATATATCTGGGCGCTGGTAGTAATCGGAAAAAGAGAAAAAGAACGATTTGAAGAGGAAATGCTGCTGATGAGTGAATATCTGCAGGACTTATATCTGGAAACGCCGGAAGGTATGGGGCAGAAATGGCTGAAGGTTGAATTAGAGGATGTGGAGGGAATTGAAGATGTAAAGCGCTGCCTTGCAATCAGAAGGGGGACATCGAAGAAAAAAGGCTGACAGACAAAACGAAACACGAAAGAACCGTTTTTCTTTGCGGATTGAATTATTATCTGCAGGTATGGATATATCTATAATAATTGACAATTTTTTCTTTTAAGAATATAATACAAACAATAAAGATAGACAAGGAAAAAGAGTTATCAATAAAGATTCCGTTATATCGGTACCTGGAAGGAATGATCGGCATGGCTTGGTATTATGACCATTTGGAAGCATATTATTCAAAGACTACGCTGCCTAATTTATTGGAGATTAGTTTGCCGCAGGATAATATTATTAAAATCATTGATTCTACCCCGTTAGATAAGGCTGTCTGCATGATTGCCCCATTTGGATATGGCAAAATGCAGGCGGCTCTTCAGTGGTTGAAAACAAAAGACTTTCGATGTGCCTATTGCTGTCTGGACAACAGCGATAACCGGCCGGATCTGCTCTTTGGGAGCTTAACGGCCGCCGTTTTATCCGCCGTGGATTTGGATAACCTTAGTGCTGATCTGCTGGATTATTATAGTTATCTTGAGAATCCCTGGGATTTTTTGCATAATCTTGCCTTGAACGTAAGAGATACACATGGTGATTACGCGTTTGTGATAAAAAACATCCACTGCATAAAGGAGCCGGATGCACTGGAGTGTCTGAAAGACCTGATAGAACTGTTTCTCGGTTATTGGAAAGTGCTGATCATAGACCGTGAGAAGCTGCCGTCTGTATTTAACCAATTGATCATAGCCGGCCGCATTCGCCCAATTACAGCCGAGGGACTGCGTTTGGATCCCGACCAAATCGGTAAGTTTCTTAAACGCAGCGGTTTCAAAGCCGATCCGGCTGATATTGAAATGATCTGGTCGCAAACACAGGGATGGTTTCCCGCTTTAAACGCCATAATGTCGACCTCGTCAAAGGAGCACAACCTTAATTATGGCGATTCCGCCAAAAGTATTATTGCGGATTATTTTGAGACGGAAATCTGGCGGGGCCTGAATGATAATACCCGCGCCTTTCTTATGAAAACCTCCATTCTCGATATTCTGACCACATCGGCCTGCTACGCCGTGACTGAAGCAACGGAGGCCAAAAAGATACTGAATCAACTGCACACACAGGGTATTTTTGTTTTTCTGAATGAAAACAGTAAATATCAATATCAATATCATCCGGCTTTTAAGGAGTTTTTACGAAATAAGTTAGAAAATGAAAATATAGACATAAACGACCTGTATATAAAGTATGGCTGGTGGCTTAACGATCATAAAGAGTATGCCGCAGCTTTTCAATGCTTTTACAAAGTGAAGTTCCTGTATGGCATTGACAGGCTGCTCAAGAGCTTTGACCCGTCGGGTGTGTCGATTGAGGAACTTTTGGATATAACGGCGGATATTACATCATTTGATCCAAATGAGCTAAAGCAATATCCGATTATTGTCGCAAAAATGGCGATGGTCGAATATCTGACTGGAAATCTGGAGCGGATGCGGGAGCTCAAAGATATTTTTTTGGCATGGTCTAAACCGGGAGTTCTGCCGATTGATTCGGATGAATATGCTTACTATTACTGGGAAGGTGGATGGCTTGTCATGATTGACCCGGAGGAAACACAAAGGAGCAATAAGCGTATCGACGATATGATCAACTTCAGGAACTACATTCCCCATGTGGAGGCGATGCATGCCGCTCGGATGGCCGTGTTGGGTTTCCCCTCTATTTTCAGAGGTACAAAGGATTTTTCGGAGCTTACAGATATCATAGAGGTCTTTATCAGGCAGGTGAATGAAGATAACCAGGACATTATCCAGGACGAATATTCACTGATGGAGTCACGCCTTATTTTAGCAGAGTATTATTATGAGACTGAGGCGTTTGCAAATGCTATGGAGCAGATCAGGGTTCTTATGCCTGCGGCAGCCGAACTCACTCACGCCAAACTGTATTTTTGCTGTGTTGCTCTTCTTGTCAAAATAATGCGCGCTTTGGGCGATACAAATGAAATCGGCGATATGATCGAGCTCTTGGAAAAAAAGATCATAGAGAAGAAAAGTAACTTCCTGCTGCCTAATTATCATGCATTTTTGCAGCGAAACTATCTGGCTGACGGCAACACAGGTTTTTTGGAAGAGTTTTACAGAGAAAACAGTCCGCTGATCGGGAACAATCATTTTTATCTTTTATACAGAAAGATTGCCTATGCCCGGGCGCTTATTTCCCTGAAAAAATATCACAACGCGCTTATTATCCTTGAAAGCCTGGAGCTATTAAGCGAAAAGTATAAGCGGATCGTCGATTTGATTGAGATTTGTGTTTTAAAATCTATCGCCCTTTATTATTTGAAGGATGACATACATGCTGTAAGCTGCCTGAAAAAAGCCTATGATACTGCAAAACCATTTGGCTACGTCCGTGTCTTCTCGGATGAGGCGGGTGAAATCATACCGGTTTTAAACTTGCTTTATGGTGAAATCAGTGATGACTATTTGAAGAAAATCATGATAAGCGCCAAAAAGAGCACATATGGAAACGCGGCCATTCCAAAAAGAAACCCCTATATAGACTTGACAAAAACCGAATTGAAAATATTAAATTCACTTCGGAAAAACTTATCTTATGAGGAGATGTCGGTGGAGCACAATATAAAAATCACGACTGTAAAGAAGCATACCCAATCAATTTACGGAAAGCTGGGGGTAAGGAATAAAGCCGAAGCTGTTGCAACAGCCATCAGACAGGGAATTTTGAAAGATTAGTTACCTTTTTCATTCTCTTAATTATCTTCTCTAAAGCCCTGTGTTACTTTTAGAGCTTTCTATTATGAAAATAAACTGCCAAAACAAGCATGCCAACCGTTGTTCCGATTATCCAACAAATTGCCCCACTCATCATAATTACAGTTATATTGAAAATAGCACCACACAAGTATAATGGAATTGCCAATGCCGCCCACTGAAATAATCTGCGTATCCAATTTTGTGCCTTATTTTCTTTCTTAAATATAAAAGCTGCAAATAGTAATGAAATGCACATTAAAAAATAAGATGCCATAAGTGCATAAAACACAGAGTTTGGATAACCGCTAACAAGTAGTGAAAGACCCTCTGTCGTCCCGTATTGAATACTTGGGATTACAGTAATCAATTGTATCAGATAATTTGCAATGGATATTCCTGCATAGAGCAATCCGAAACTTAAAGCCAACTGACTCCATATTTTTTTATTTTCAGGAGCGTAAATATGCAGCCCACTTATAAAAACCACATATGAAATTGCAAGTAAGAGAGAGGGTACTACTGTAAACATCTGAATTGGTCGGAATGTACTTTGGAATCTATCTATACCCATCCATTCTGAAAAATCAAAGGTAAATATTAAAGTGATGAGAAATATCAATGTAAATATCGCAACAGCACTTGCTGACAAATAGCAGATTTTGTAAACTGTATTTTTTTCTTTGTCCATTTCTATACCTCCCGGGCGAAAATAGCATGTTGTCTAAGTCAATGTTTTTTCACTGTACTGCTCTGCTCGACGAATGAGCAAATCGGCATTCCAACTATTTTAGGCTACTATTTGTTCGTTTTCTATTATAGCTACTATCTGTTCACCTATCAAGGTATTCACAAAAGAATTACATCTACATAAGTCTCCTAAAGATTCTACCTTTCCTATAGCAGAAACTCAAACCACTCCATTGGGCAATCAGCTTTCAATTGCTCTGTTATTCTGCGCCTGTTTCATCTGGCCTATTCTTGTACTTTTGTACACCATTACCTGATGCATAAAATAAAAAAAAGAGGAAAAAAAAGAAATTTATAAAATTAATGCTGATTTTGGTCGACTTTTGTACACTGTATTGCAATCTCGATCATGCTAAAATAAATTTAGATAAAAATAGTACAAAACGTTAGGAGGGAATATAGCTGATGAAAAAATATTTTAATAAAAAAATCCGGGCATTGTTTTTAGCAATCGTGCTGGTGATCAGCATATTCCCAGTCTCTAATGCCTATTGCGATGAGGTTGTAAATGAAGATAGCACAGTCGTCTCTGAACCGCCGGAGATATCCGGCAGAGAATCCGATATCATCAGTAGTGAGATACTCGATAGAGGATTAGAACCCGTGGTTACAGACAGGGCAACTTTGTCCGAACACGATCCGGATGAACAGGCTGCCGATGAAAATACGATTATATATGACCCGCAGCCCACAACGAGGGAAGAGATTCAGATGGCGATAGATGCATATGAATCGGAGTATCAGGCCGTACTTGCGGCGGAAGGCTTTTCTGCAGCGCTGGAAGTACCGAAGCCCCACTGGCAATATGAGATTTCGGCGGAACTGATGCCGGAGGATTATAATTGCCAGCTTGTAGATTGGGATGAAGATTTCGGTGCAGAATACTATACGTTTTTCCCGAATCCTTTAGCTGTGGCTGGATTTGGAGATGGAGAATTCGCAAATGAACCGCCGGCTGGATTGGATATAAGAACAGTCTTTAGTTACTTTGTAGGCAATACTAAGGTTGATTCAAAATATACAAATGTCGCAATTGCAACCCTTGATAAAACGAATCAGTTTGGGGCGATGTGGGATGAGCAGCAATTGGATTTAAACCTGCCCTTCAGTGCTGAGATGTATTTGCATTTGGGGCATTCGGCAAACCCTGCAAGTAAAGAAGCCGTAGCGGACGGCATGACCTTCACCATGCACAATTACGAGGATGCGCTCAGCAAAATGATAGGCGGCAAGGGAGAAGGACTCGGTGTGTGGACAGGCAGGGCTTCTGGTTGGCCGGATGGTGACTATTTACCGAATTCACTGGTTATTGAGTTTGATACATATATTAATCATGACCAATGGTCAATGGTTAGTGATCCGGTGTCCGATGATCCTGTTAAATATGCCCACTGTGCCCTTATTTATCCCAGAGAAAACGATGAAGAAAATCCTATTTCAGAAAGTGAGCATAAAAATACTTATTATTTTCAGCCTTCGCAGAACTGGGTTCCATTTGCCGTTAAGTGGGAACCTAAGTATAACGGCGAAGGTACTCTTGGCGGAACCCTGACCTATAGCTTTGAAGGTGAGGAGCAGACGGAGGTAATTGATGATGTAGTATCGGTTTTCAAAGGCACGAAAGTATGGTGGGGATTCACCGGCGCCACCGGGGCGCAAACGGCGGTTCAGGCCGCTGCTATCACTAAGCTGCCCTCCCCGCAGTACAGCATGGATGTTGTAAAATCGGTAGAAAACGAAGATGGAGGAGACATTGACGGCAAGTACGCCTATGCGGGAGATACCCTCACTTATACCATTAGAGTAACAGGCAGTATGACTGATGACGGAAGCGCAATCGGTCCCATATATATCAAAGATAAGCTGCCCGAATATGTGGAAGATGTTGTCGGCGATATCACGGTAACAATGGGTGACGATTCAGTCCGGCCTTTCACTATAGCGCCTGATATTGATGAGGACACCCACACACTGACCGCAGATACGCAATGCTATCTCGAAAACTCGGGAGACTGGCTGGAAATCACTTTTGATGTAAAGTTAAAAGAAGACATAGATGCAGGTACTGTCGTGAAAAATACCGCCAAGGCAGAAGCAGACAATTTTGATGGTTCTATAGAATCAAACACCGTGAGGGTAACGATAATAGACGCCTCCAGGAAAGCCGTGGCTTCTGACAGTGCGGCCGGCGTTGATGGAAAGGCAGTGACAGTAGGGGAGGAAATCACTTATGAGATATACTATTCTAACAGTAGCGGGAGCACGGCAAACCTAACCATTACGGACACCCTGCCCAAGGGCGTCGAGTATGTACCAGACTCAGCCACAGGTGATGGAGTATATGATGCAGTTGGACACAAAGTGGTCTGGGAGATCAGCGGTGTGGAAAGCGGAGCTGGTGAAATAGTGACGATCAAGGTCAAGGTGACAAAGGACGCGGACAGAGACAATGACCTGGTTAATCGGGCTATACTGGAATGGAGCAACGACCGCACCGAAAAATTAAGCACTAAGAACCCCGTTACCGGATATAAGGTGACTTATTATGGGAACGGCGGAGTGACCACGTTGGGCGCTGCGACCCACGTAGAAGGACTATATCCGACAGGCGACGATTATATCGTATTGAACAATAATGTGATCGGCTTTGAAAGGGGAAATGCCACCTTTATAGGGTGGACTACAGAAGAGGACGGTTCCGGAACGGTCTATGCGCCGGACGATATCATCCAATCAGTCACTGAGGATATCTTCCTATACGCACAATGGGGATCGAAAAAGACTTCTCTCACCCTGCTGAAAGTGGATGCCAAATACTATACTACGCCGCTTTCCGGTGCTGAATTTGATCTATATTGCTGTACGAACACCGATGTTGGCCATATACACACTGAATTGGATAATTCCGATAGCTGCTGGGAGTATGCCGCCTCCGCCGAAAGCCTTTCGGAAGCCGGGCAGGAAGGCCTGATAGAGTTTAGCGGGCTTGTAAGCGGTACGTATCTGCTTGTTGAGACCAAAGCGCCGTCCGGATACCAGCTCCCCAAGG
>Ga0153946_1001369_pt1 | contig 10424 bp, 13 predicted proteins | sample TSNJ030MetaG_FD_104751 | JGI IMG/M metagenome (GOLD analysis project Ga0153946, IMG submission 104751) | Attine ant fungus gardens microbial communities from New Jersey, USA - TSNJ030 MetaG | ecosystem: Host-associated > Fungi > Mycelium > Unclassified | place: USA: New Jersey, Wharton State... | reverse complement strand
GCCTCTTTGTCAGTGATCTGATTATGAATAACCGAGATAGTACATACCGTTTTATTGGTCGCCAGCACTACGCCGTTAGCATCTACTATTTCTCCTCTGGCGGCTTTAATATCTCTTTCTCTTTCGTGCAGATCCTCTGCCTTCTTCTGATAATATTCTGCATCAAATATCATCAAATATACCAATCGACCGATCAAACCGACGATCAGAATCAAAGCAATAATAAATACTACAAATACTTTTTTCTTATTATATGTCTTATTCTTCACAAAAAACCTCACAAATGTTATTGCTATAACTTATTAATCCATTTGTGAGGTTATTCCATCTTCTCTTTTGTTCTATTCACTTTTTGCTATATTCAGATACGGAAGCGCTTCTTCCATAATGTCAGCAGCCAGCTGGCAGGTCAGATAACTCGCTGCCTGATCGCTGATATTGGGTTCATCGATAATGACATAAATCACAAGCTCCGGATTCTTCTGAGGTGCGTATCCAATGAACGAATTCAGGTATTTTTCCTCACTACGCGGCAGTTTCTCTGCTGTTCCTGTCTTACCACCGATATCATAGCCTTCAACTTGAGCCTTCTGTGCAGATCCTTTTTCAACAGTTGCATACATATATTCTTTCAGCATCTTACTGGTTTCTTGAGAAATCGTCTTTTTCACCAATGCCGGCTCGGTAGTCGATACGACATTTCCTTTTTCATCCAACACTTGCTTTACAACGTGAGGCTGATAATAATCGCCGCCGTTAATCAGAGAACAAAATGCTGAAACCATCTGCATTGCCGTCACGTTAAAGTTCTGCCCAAAGGAGTTGGTAGCAAGGTCGGTGACTCCCATTTCATCCGCATCAAATAGAAGTGATGAGGTATTCCCTTCACCCGGAAGATCAATTCCGGTATATTCGCCAAACCCAAATATACTCTGATATTTTCGGAACTCCTCTGTACCCAGCTGCTCTACAATCTGCATCGCACCGACGTTACAGGAGTTCTCAATGATTTGTGATATCGTGAGGGTACCATGCCCTTCACGCTTAATACAGCGAATATCATAATCTCCCACATGCAGAGACCCTCCACAATAAAATGTTTCATCTCCGGTTATCGTTCCGGTCTCCAATGCGGCCGCTATCGTAAACGGCTTCATCGTCGAACCGGGCTCATAGGTATCGCTAATATTAAAATTTTTCCAAAAACTATTCATTGTATCCAGGAAAGTATCATTATCTTTCATCTCCTGAATCTCGGAATCACTATAATACTCGCTTAAATCACGCGGGTTATTCAGATCATAGTTCGGATATGAGCCATCCGCCAGTATTTCACCGGTATTGGGATCCATGATCAGTACCGCTATATTCTTAGCACCAAGATTGCTGCTGTCTTTATATGCATCATTAAAAGACGAAATATGCTTCTCGACAATACTCTGCAGATTGGCATCTATCGTCAACATGACCGAATTTCCGTTTACCGCTTCCTTGACCGTCTTCTCGACCGAAGAGGTATCTTCGAAATAGCCATATTCCCGTCCGTCAGTTCCATTAAGCTCTGAATTGTAAGCTGCTTCCACACCGCTGGTGCCAACATTTCCATCTGAGACAAAACCAATGGTATCGCATGCCAGCGAATTGTAAGGATATGTGCGGACATAGTCCTCTTCCAGCCAGATCCCCGCCGTCTTAGTTTCCTTGCTGTCATTCTCCGTTTCTTCTCTGGCCTCAAACTCTTTAGCATCATCGTAGCTGATCTGCTTCTTCATGATATTATAGCGGCCTTCCGGATTTTCCTCAAGAGTACTCGTCACCTTTTCTTCATCGATATCAAAGCATTCCTTTAGAACCTGTTTTGTATACGATATCACATCATCACCATTGCTGAGCAGTACCTTGGCATCCAGGATCACATTATATACCCGCTCACTGGCCGCCAGTTTCGTTCCTTTTGAGTCAAGAATATCGCCCCGTTTAAACGGAATCGTCTTACTGTCATACTGCTGCTGATCAAGTACTACTTTGGTATACTTATCACCATTCGATGCATTTATATAAGTAATTCTCCCTATCAATGCAACAAAAGCTAGTATCACTGCCACAAAGAGCATTACTAGCTTTTTCTGCATGGTTTTAGAAAAATTTCTTTTTAAATACTTCATTAACTGTCGTTTTTTCTTTCTTTTTCTTGCCATAACGTCCTCTGCTAATTCAAAATCTTACCGTCTGCTGCAAGCACTCCGCTCTCCGGAATCTCTTCATATTGCTTCAAATAATCATTTTCCGGATTTTCATATTTAATAATCTGCCCTGCTTCCGCATAAACCATACCCAGATCATCGATTGCCCTCTGGCGAACTTCTTCCAGACTGACCGAGTTCATAATATTATTATATTTCGTATTATTCTCCTCTTTTACAGTTGCCAGCTTCTGCTGCAATGCTGTGATTTCCGAAGAACTTGCAGTTACCTCGGAACGGATCTTGAGAAAATTAACACAGACAGACAGTCCCACAATTGCCGCTGCTGCCAGAAAGATCACATAACCAGGACTCATGTGCATCGCTTTTCTGCGATTCTTGCGCACCTGGCGGCTGACTCTCTTCGGCTGCTCCGGGACTACCGGGTCCTGACGCTTCGGAGCGGTTTCTAACTCCCGCACCGTGTTTCCCTGTATGTACATCTGCTCCCCGTCTCGACCGCGGTAATACCGCCGGCTCTGACCAGATGTATTTCTATTATATCTTGCCATGATACTCTCCCTCTTTATCAATGCTGCATAATCTTTAAGTGCTCCTATCTCCGCTCAAAAACTCGCAATTTTGCACTTTTCGAACGTGGATTATCTTCCTGTTCTTCTGCTGCAGGAATAATCGGTTTCCTGCTGATCATCTTCCCCTTTGAAACTTTCCCGCATACACAGATCGGGAAATCACTCGGACAGATACACGGATTTTCATTTTTTCTGAAAATCTCTTTAACAATTCTATCCTCAAGCGAATGAAATGTAATAATACATATTCTCCCATCCGGATTCAACATATCGATCATATCATCCAGTGTATTTTTCAAAACATTCAACTCTTCATTCAATTCGATCCTGATCGCCTGAAATGTTCTCTTGGCTGGATGCCCGGATGTCTTTTGTATCTTCATCGGTATAGCATGTCCAATTATTTCTGCTAATTGACCGGTGGTTTCAATGGAACCCTTCCCACGCTCATTCACGATATGTTTGGCAATGTTCTTCGCGAACTTATCCTCACCATAATCACGAATAATGCGGAAAAGATCCCTTTCATCGTAGGTATTGACGATGTCCCTGGCCGTCATTGTCTGACTCGTGTCCATTCTCATGTCCAAAGGAGCATCCTTTGTATAAGAAAATCCTCGTTCTGCCGTATCTAACTGGTAGGATGATACGCCCAAATCAAGGACTATCCCATCAACCTTGTCAATTCCTATTTCCTGGAGCTTCGACTTCATATCACAATAATTGCTCCTGATTATTGTAACGCTCTCCCCGAAGTCGATTAAACGGATACGCGCCGCCTCAATCGCTGCCGCATCCTGATCTATTCCTATAAATCTCCCCGTGTTACTTAATTGTCTGCATACCTCGTAGGCATGTCCGCCTCCACCTAATGTGCCGTCTACATATGTGCCACTCGGCTGAACGCGAAGGCTATCTATTGTTTCCTTTAGCAATACTGATTTGTGTTCAAACTTCATTTATATCTCCTTTAACAAGAGTGGATTTTGTAAATCTCCCTCTAAATACTCCATCCCAACTCTTCCATGTTGCTGGTGATATCTTCAATGTTCTCTTCAACTTCTGCATTGCTTGCATCCCATTTCGCTTTATCCCAGATCTCGACTTTGTCCAGTACTCCCACTAAGACAACCTCTTTCTCCAGTGAAGCGAACTCCCTTAGGGACGGTGGAATCAATACTCTCCCTTGTTTGTCAAGCACTCCCTCAACTGCACTTCCAAGCATGAATCGCTTAAAATCGCGGGCGCTTTTGTTTGTCAGCGGTAGTGTTTTAATTTTCTCTTCGAGGACTTTCCACTCATCCGTAGGGTACACAAATAAACAGTCATCCATCCCCTTTGTAATCACAAAATTTTCTCCTAATGCATCTCGGAATTTTGCTGGGATGATTAACCGGCCTTTGGCATCAATACTATGATTAAAATCGCCTGACAGCATGAAAATCACCTCGTTTCAAAGTGGTCTGCCACTGGTTCGCCACTTCGCACCACTTATCACCACTTTCTACCACTTGGAACCATTGTAAACCACTTTCCCTCCGATTTCAACCCTTTTTGTTCATTTTTATAAAAAAAACGCCAAACCGAAATTGTGCAGTTTCACGGGCTTCGGCTACCTTTCGAGAGACAATCCACCACCGCTTCAGCCGGTGGGACTAAATCCACCACAAAAAACTGCACTATCTGAATAACAGCAAAATATTCGCTATTATTCAGATAGTGCAGTTACACAGGTTTTAACTACTCTTTTCTTTTTGTAATGCCTTGCCGGTCTCCGAAATGATACGCATCGTCTTTGATCTTCACCTTACGCTCTAACAACTTAACAACAGCCGGTATAATAACAAGCTGTATCAGTATGCCCGGCAAACCAGTAATCAATGTCGTTATTACACTTTCAATGACCGGCGTAATATTTGCCGGCATAACAATCACCGCATAGACAATACCACTAACTATACGGCCAGCTATCATCGCCCCTATCAGAGATACGTATATGGGCATTTTGATCTTTTTCCTCAATATTCCCGTAATCACACCATATGTCGTCAATTCGCACGCCATCATCGGAAGTGTTGGCCATAAAGCCGGCATTCCGGTTAACAGACTTGATACAATCGGCGTTATAAACCCGCATATCGCCCCATATCTGTAGCCCAATAAAAGCCCGGCAATTAACACCGGAATATGCATCGGTAAAAGTACCGTTCCCGGCACCCCTATTGCATGACCGGTGAAATACGGTATGAGCAGCCCCAGGCAGATACAGAGCCCTGATAAAGATAATTTCGTTATTCTGTAATGTAGTTTACTCGGTCCCATAATTTTATTGTGCGTCTCTGAAACGCACACTCCTTTCTCAAGCTATTCTCCATACAGCATATCACCTGCTGCTCCCATTCGGCAATCAAAATATAACTTCTTCATTATAAAAAGAACCGGAGATATGAATTCATATCTCCGGTTCTTTTTATAATTCAACCTGCCCATTATACTCTTAATCTATCTCACTGCTGCTCTTCAGATTCTTCAGCGGAAAGGGATTGGATATACTCCGAAACCGCAGTATAATCCACATCAGCCACCTCACGCGGCTGACTGCTCTGGTACTTGGATACCGCCGAATAACCGATCCATCCAACCAGTGCCAAACCGATTACAGAAACAGCGCACACTCTGATGGTACGCATTCTCTTCTCTTTTTTCATAATTTGCTTACGGTTTGCTTTTTGTTCTTTATATTGATCTACTTTTTTCTGACTCATATCTCTGACTCCTTTGTATCCTGAAATGGCTTTTCTAATAGTATCACACAAATCAGGATATTTCAAGCTTTATACCGAGACAATCACTCCGCCGTCACTTGCATATAAGCTGCTTATCCCTCTGGTGTCGATAATAAATATATCTTTCAGGTGTACACGGGCCTCCAGCATCTCCTTAACCGACTCAGCCCGCATTCGGCAGTTGCAATGAGATATTCCCAATATCTTTTCCTCCGGATTCTTCAGTTCCGCAACAATCTGATCTACCATCTTGGTCAGCGCTTTCTTGACTCCTCTGGCCTGGCTATGCTGACAGATAACTCCCTGCTTGTTCGCCCCCATTACCGGCTTGATATTAAGCGCGGTTGCCACCAACGCCTTCAGTCCCGTCAGACGGCCGTTTTTCCGCAGCGCCTCCAATGATTCCAGGACAAAGTAAGTATTTTTTCCCGCAATATACGCTTCCACAGTATCTACCAATTCTTGAAACGGCATGCCTTTGGACTCACATTCCCTGATCTTCATACCGATCAAAGTCTGCCCTACCGATGCCGACCGCGAGTTAAAAATGTAAATATCTTTCTCACCGTATTCTTCATGGTATATATTTTTCCCTAAAACTGCACTGTTATAGGAACCGCTCAGCTCTGCTGATAACGTCACAGCGTAGACTCTGGTCTCATCTCCACGATAAGACTCCATATAATACTCCGGAGACGGACATGCCGACTTCGGGCAATTCGGGCTTGCCGCTACCTTCGCCAGAAAGTCTGCCTGATCAAAAGTCTCATCATCGATAATTGCATGTTGATCCACCTGAATACTCAGCGGCGCCGTCGTAAACTGCCCCGATTGTTTCATCTCTGCGGTCAGCTCGCCGCAGCTGTCTATTACAATCTTATACTCCATAATATCTCCCTTTTTTTACAGATGTGCTATTTATTTCTATTTGATGTAGTTTTCAATACTACTTGTGTATCATAGCATATGTTATCAAAAAAAGAAAGGGGATATTTACCTAATCCTCAAATTTTATCCGGCGTGCCACTCCCAGCGCAATGCCCATCTCAATCATTAGAAACACCACTGAGGTTCCGCCATAACTAATAAACGGCAAGGTGATTCCGGTCGTCGGAATCAAATTTATCACTACTGCAACATTCAGGAATACCTGCAGTGCAATATGTGTAAAAATTCCTGTCACAATCAGTGAACCGTACATATCCGGTGCGTTCTGCGCAATAAACAAAAGCCGGTACAGCAGCATCCCGAACAGGATCAGTACAATGATTGCTCCAAATACGCCTAATTCTTCACAGATCACCGACAGAATCATATCGTTTTGTACTTCCGGAATGACCGACTTCTGAGCACTGTTTCCCAAACCTTTTCCAAAGAAACCTCCTGAGCCGATCGCATAAAGCCCCTGCATTACCTGATATCCACCCGAAGCGGCATATTTCTCCGGATTGAGCCAGGTAAGAATTCGGTTCAGGCGGAAACTGCCACTATTTTCCATCACTTTTACCAGAACCCGCACCGCTATCACTAATACTCCGATTCCAGCGGTCGCTGCCGCAGCAAACGGAGCCGTCTTTGGATGTGCCACAAATATCAGAACACAGACCATTCCCATAACGATCAGCGCAGTACTTAGATTATCGGTTAAATAATAAATTCCAAAAAAGGCTATTCCGCCCCACACCAATATGTGTACAATTCCTTTGATCGATCTGATCTTCTTCCCCATTTTGCAGATCAAAACAGGAATAAGCAATATGATTGCAATTTTCATAATCTCAGACGGCTGGAAGCTCTGATCGGTTCCCGGAATAATCAACCAGCGCCGCGCTCCATTCACTTCTTTGCCCAGCGGCGAATAACGTACCAGCAGCATCAAGAACATCGCCACCCCATACAGTACGGTCGCAAATTTAGCATAAATATGATAATCGATTCTGGATACGAACAGCATCACCGCTATGCTCGCTAAACTAAAAATGAGCTGCCGCTTGAAATAGTACATACTATCACCAAATGTAGTCAAAGCAGTATATGCACTTGAACTATACAGCATCACCAGACCAAAACAAATCAGAAATATCAATACCGCTACCAGACTATAGTCAAAATAGCGTATGGTCTTGTGCCGTTTTTTTTCTATCGCTTTTTCTGCCATTTATATTTCTCCTGCAATTACTTCCACGGTTAACTTCTTTATTATACCTATATAGTCCACCAAAAACAACTAGTATTTGTCGCTTTTCCTTTTTCACTCTTTTCTATTCCTTTCATACATTATTATTATGTAGAATCAAGAAAGGAGACCATCCATGTCTAATTATCGCAGCAATAACATGCATAGACCACAAGGCGGATATCGCAGCCCCATGCACCATATGACTGAACCCTGTTATGGCCGGAAGGATCATCTGGAAGGCATGACGATCGCCATGGCTTATGTTCCGTGGCAGAGTTGGCGTGATGTTTATGATCCTGCCAAGGGATTATCTCGAGGAACAATCTTTAAGGAACTTGACAAACCATTTCTAGGAAAAGGAGCAATGAAGCGATGAATAATCAGCCAAATCGAAGAGAAATGCTGAACACAATCAATGAACTCAGCTTTTCTGTTTTAGATATCCAGCTTTTCCTGGATACCCACCCCTGCGACGAAGATGCCCTCGCATATTTTCAAGAATGCAGTAATGCCCGCAATCAGGCGTTGAAAGAGTACGCCCAATACTATGGCCCGCTTACTATCGATACAGCTACCGCTTCGTGCAGCGAAAGATGGAGTTGGATAAATGATCCGTGGCCGTGGCAAGAAGGAGGATGTTAGTATATGTGGAACTATGAAAAACGACTGCAGTATCCCGTAAAAATCACCCAGACCAATCCCCAGATCGCTCAGATCATCATCACTCAGTACGGCGGCCCGGACGGTGAGCTGGGTGCCTCAATGCGTTATCTCTCACAGCGGTACACGACTCCTTATAAGGAAGTTGCCGGACTTCTGACCGATGTCGGCACAGAAGAACTGGCACATTTGGAAATGATCTGCGCAATCGTATATCAACTGACGAAAGATCTCACACCGGAAGAAATCCAGCGCAGCGGATTTGATAAGTATTATGTTGATCATACCCTCGGCCTTTATCCGCAGGCTGCCTCTGGTACAGCGTGGACCGCTTCCTACATTCAATCAAAAGGCGATCCCATCACCGATTTGCACGAAGATCTCGCCGCCGAGCAGAAGGCCCGTACCACTTACGACAACATCCTCCGTCTGGTAAAGGATCCCGAAGTCTGTGATCCGATCCGCTTCTTAAGGGAACGGGAAATCGTCCATTACCAGAGATTTGGAGAATGTCTTCGAATCGTTCAGGATAATCTGGATTCTGAGAATTTCTTTGCGTTTAATCCATCTTTTGATGCTTAACATGATTCTGACATACAAAGAGCCGCTTCATCCAATCTGGTGTGCGGCTCTTCCTTATTCGTCTTTATCCGATAACTCCTTCGAATCCGAGATCATCCAAAACCTCCAGCGCCGTCTTCACACACTGGTCGCATCCCTTAACCGTAACTTCTTTGTTCTCCAGGTTCACCTGAACATCAAGCTTAGCCTCGCTCATCGCTTTCATGATTCTTTCTGCGCATTTTTCACAATGCATATCTTCTGCTTTGATTACCGTCACAATTTCTCTCCTTTATTTCATTAGTTTTTGTATGGTTATACACAGCTCATCCACTACAGCGCTGTCGCCTTTTTTAATATCTTCCACTACACAGGTCTGGATGTGATTGGACAGCAATTCTTTATTAAAAGCATTAAGCGCCGCCTGAATCGCCGATACCTGAGTCAGGATGTCCACACAGTAACGCTCCTCTTCCACCATTTTCTTAACACCGCGGATCTGCCCTTCTACCCGGTTCAGACGATGGATTAACTTTTTATACTCCTGCTCATCCCGGTGTTTGTGTTTCTCGCAGCATGCATTTGTCTTATCCATATTCTTTCCTCCTATAGCTTTAGCATCCGAAGTCTGAGTGCATTGCCCACTACGCACACTGAGCTAAGTGACATGGCAAATCCGGCAAACATCGGGTTTAATAAATATCCATTGACTGCATACAGCACCCCTGCCGCCAGCGGCAATCCGCAGACATTATAGAAGAAGGCCCAGAATAGATTTTGTTTGATATTGCGAATGGTCGCTTTGCTCAGTTTAATCGCCTTATAAACATCACCCAGATCCGACTTCATCAACACTACATCAGCGGAATCCAAAGCAATATCACTGCCGCTGCCGATCCCTACTCCGACATCCGCCTGCACCAGTGCCGGTGCATCATTAATGCCATCTCCAACCATCATAACACGTTTCCCCTGTGCCTGCAATTGCTCGACAACCTGGGCTTTATCGCCCGGCAGCACTTCCGCCTCAATCTGATCGACACCAACCTGGGCACCGATGTATTCTGCCGTCAGCTGATTATCACCGGTCAACATATGCACTTCAACACCCAGTGTCTTCATATCCTTAACCGCCTGCCTGCTGGTCTCCTTAATCGGATCAGCCACGCTGATCATACCGATCACCTGTCCCGCCTGGGCAATATACATCGGAGTCTGTCCTCTGCCGGCAATCTCCTGTGCTCTGTTCTGATAACTGCCGATTGCGATGTTCTGGCTATCACACAGCTTTCGATTGCCGATAAAATATCTTTGCTCCTCTACCATCGCTTCGATCCCCTGCCCGGTGATACTCTGGAATTCTGTAACCTTCGCCAGTTCAATTCCATCCTCTTTTGCTTTCATCACAATTGCCCGGCCCAGCGGATGCTCCGAAACCTGCTCGCAGGAAGCCGCTATATAT
>Ga0153946_1001368_pt1 | contig 10428 bp, 7 predicted proteins | sample TSNJ030MetaG_FD_104751 | JGI IMG/M metagenome (GOLD analysis project Ga0153946, IMG submission 104751) | Attine ant fungus gardens microbial communities from New Jersey, USA - TSNJ030 MetaG | ecosystem: Host-associated > Fungi > Mycelium > Unclassified | place: USA: New Jersey, Wharton State... | reverse complement strand
TGTCATAGGAAATTGCGTTGATTCCAGCGTTTCGCCCAGAAGCGCGGCGAAACGCAAAAGGAAGCAATTTCTATGACAAATTGCGGAAAACTACTCGCGCACAGCGCGATTTGTTCTGTCATAGGAAGTTGCATTGATTACAGCATTTTGTTCTGAGAATCGTATCTGGCAGGATCAATCATAATATTCGGGTGCATGCTTCAGCGCTGCAAATTGTTCAATATCGTGGGGATAGATGATTTTCGCCTTAAATCTCTGTTCAAGCTCCAATATTTTTTCTATCGAAGCCGAACATTTAGCATTATCAGCGTTAACACGGGAAGTCCTTGGCGGCGGACCATAATTATCTGCCATGTTCAGTGAATCCACGGGGAAAATATATATATCGTCTTCCAGATGCACCATCAGTGACATCATACCATCAGTATGACCCGGTGTGTAGAGCAATTCAACGCCCGGGGCGATCTTATAATCCTCATTGTCAAGGAAATGGTAATTTTGTACCGATTCAGTCACATCAGCCTTGCAAAAGCCGCCGTGTGCATTTGAATCTTGTGAAGAAAAAACACGCAGCAGTGCACTCTTAAATTCGTCCCTGTTAACGAAGACTTCAGCGGTGTCTTTAAAGAGGAACAATCCTCCGGCATGGTCACTATGCATATGTGATAAAACCACCGTACCTACATCTTCAGGTTTCAATCCGACTTTATCAAGCTGGTTGATAAGCAGCTGCTCATCCGTATAAGTGTATTCAGTGCTTTTTTGCAGTGTAGGTGACCAGCGGCCTTTCATCGCGTCGGGATGACCGCCTGTGTCAAACAGTATCCAACCTTTTTCAGGGTTGTCAATAAGGACACTATAGATAGGTATTTTTATCAAATCTACAGGGACAGGTTGTGTAGCATCCATGGTAGGGTCTACTACCAAGTTGTTTTTATTACACTCAAAGTAACCATTGTCGAGAAAGTAAATCTTGTTCTTCATAGAATTTTCTACCTCCTTATTATCACCAATAAGTTTGCTGACTTCATTTTATTTGAGTGTGCTTACAACAGTCTGCGCTTCTGCGGTATTGTCTTTGGAAAGATTTTTACTGATGGCATTTGTCAGTAAAAGTAAAACAAGGGATACTACCGCTAACGCAAGAGAGATCAGTATAGAATTTGAGTATAATCCTGTCCTATCGTAGACAATTCCATAGATAGTAGCTGAAAAGGCATTAAAAAGCGAAGAACCTGCGGTAATACTGGCATGAATCGAATTAAATTCTTTTTGGCCAAAGAAATGACGTGTAACCATTGGCGGCTGAACGGTTGCCATAGCCATTATTCCAAATCCCAATAGGAATGTACCACTATAAAGAAACGGGACTGTTGTTTTTCCAATCAGAATCAGACATATGCCACAAACGCCAATAATTGATGACATTATTATAGTTTTAAAAACACCTAGTTTGTCGTTAAGAACGCCTAATGACAACTTGCCCAGCAACATTCCAAATGAGATTACTGACATCGTCATACCGCTTATCATTGTGCTCAAGCCAATAGATGTGACATACCCAGGCATATGAGATTGCACCGCCGCGCTCATTAGCAATGCTGCGGCATACAGCGCCACGGTGTAAAAAGCAGGGCTCCTATATGCTTGACGGGCGGTAACTCCCGACAATTTTATAGTTGCTCCCGGCTGCGGCGCTGCCGAATTATCATCTGCGCCATACGGCTGCAAGCCTTTCTCTTCGGGTTTAAATCTAATTATGAAGATCGTGAAAACTAAGGCGATGACAGCGGCAATCACGCCAAGAATCATGTATCCCGCACGCCAACCATGGTTTTGAATTATCCATGAGCCAAGCGGGTTGAAAATCATACCTCCCATTCCTGACATCGCCATTGATATTCCCATGGCGGTACCAACTCTCTTTTTAAACCAATTATTAATTAGCATCGGAATGGGAAGAAACATGCAATATGCGCCGGAAATACCCAAAAGCACCGCTCCTATGTACCAGTGATATAGCTGCGTGAATTGTGACATTGCAGCAAATGTTAAAGTATATACCGCCAGTGAAGCCGCCAGCTTCATTTTTGAATTACCTTTTGGGAGAGATTTTCCTGCAAATGGAAGGATTACGACCATAACCAAATTCATAATGGTGATATAAAAAGAAAAGGTCCCTCTTTGAAATCCCAAATCCTCGCATACTGGTGCTAAAAAAATGCCCATACAAGACAGAACGATTCCCATAACACTAAGATACAAGGCCCCACAACCAACCAAAATCCACCATGCATAGTGAAGTTTTTGTTTTGCCATATATATGACCTTACCTTTCCGCTGCGCTGCAAGGTACAAAAGAGTATGAAACTAATAGCCTCGGCGCAGCAAGCCGAATTTTGGTAGAATGCACTTGAGAAAGTGGCCCGTCTTTTAAGGCCGCTGTCCGGCGGACTGTTTGCTTACGTTCTTTTTTGCTCCCTCTTAATTTGTAACTGTTTCTAACTTTCACCCTCCTATCTCAGTTTTATTTAGATAGCCAATAGACAATTAGGCTAGATTTTCTTTTGCCCATTGCTAATTTGCATATATGACTATGGTATATGACTGTGGTCATTATAGCTTGCGCATTTCGCATTGTCAATAGCGCAAAAAAATAAATGAAGAACCTTGAAAGGAAGCGTTTTATGTTTTTTTAATTTGTGGTATTGACAAAGAGGAAGCCATAAATTATAATGACCCTGGTTATATACTCTAGTCATAGTATAAGGAGAATCTGATTATGAAAATGAAAGCGGCAGTCGTTCATGAAGCTGGTCAACCGTATCAGATTGAAACAGTTGATCTTGCTGAACCGAAAGAAGACGAGGTGCTCGTAAAAAACGTGTCTGCAGGCGTATGCATGACCGATGAGTCGTGCAGATCAGGGTACATTGGCGTTCGGCCCATTGTATTGGGGCACGAGGGTGCGGGTATCATCGAAAAAGTGGGGGCAAATGTGAAAGACCTCAAACCTGGTGATCATGTCGTGCTATGCAAGGCGTATTGTGGTGAATGCCGTTGCTGCAAAATGGAAGGGTACGGTCATTGTATGCGTATACCCGATATAACAAGCAACGGTAAGATGATGGACGGTACTACGCGCATTACTCAAAACGGGAAAACTATCTACAGTTTCTACGGTATGGCCGGATTTGCCGAATACTCGGTATGTCATAAGCATGCGGTGACTAAAGTGGATAAAGAAGTGGACTTAAAAGCACTCAGCCCGATCGGGTGCGGCATCATGACGGGCGCGGGAACGGTATTGAAATACTTGAAGCCTAAAGCGCACGAATCCATTGTGATAACAGGCTGCGGTTCTGTGGGGACATCGGCCCTTATGGCGGCTAAAATTGCCGGATGTAAAAACATATTTGCGGTAGATATAGCCCCCGAAAAGTTAGATAGGGCAAAGGGCTTCGGAGCCACACATACGATAAACAGTAAAGAAACTCCAAATTTTGAAGAACAGATATTGGAAATTACAGGTTACGGTGCTGAGTACTTCATCGACACTTGTGGTGTACAGTCTGTTATTGATTCCGGTTTTAAAGCGCTGGCAAGGTTAGGTACGGTGGTGCCGCTAGCGGTCAAAAAAGAAATCACCGTCCCTCTGCTCACAATGGTAATAGGCGGCATCACTGTGGCCGGCGTTGCCGCGAGTCACGCGTGGAGTAAACAGGACTTCATACCGGAATTGATACAGTACTATAAGGAAGGGAAATTCCCGTTTGACAAGTTGAATACATACTATGCATTTGAAGACATTAATAAAGCTTTGGAGGATGTAAAAGGCGGACATACCATAAAAGCGGTCGTAACATTTTAGAATCTGATGATAGAAAAGTGAATGAATCGAACCCACTTAAAAATTGTACACAAATCGTCCCCCTGCTTTCGGCCGGTGGCGATTCAATAAAGAAATAGGAGGATATAACATGATGAAAATGTTGGAACCGATCAAAATATCGAATCTGACGGTAAAGAACAGGATATTCTACGCGCCTATGGCGCACGTAATGGGATGTTTTTCCGAGCAGGCGCGGGATTATTTTGCCCGACGCGCGCAAGGAGGTGCCGGCATGGTCGTTCTCAACGCCCTGGCTACCGACGTGTTAGAAGAACGTAACGTTATGGATTACTTGGATGAAAATAGCCGCGATGATTTAGAAAAAATAGTCCAGGCTGTACACGAATACGATTGCAAGTTCTGTCTGATGCTAAACCCCAGCTTGGGACGTTTAGCAAAAAAACCTGCACGTAACCACAAGGTGCCGGTGTCGTCGTCAGATAACACCGCCTATCATTTACCCGGCGTTATCTGCGACGCGTTGACGGTGGAAGAAATACAGGGATTGATAGCCGGGTTTCGGCATACCTGCGAAGTGCTGAAAACCACCAGCGTGGACGCTTTTGATTTGCAAGCCTATGGCGGCAATCTGGTGGATCAGTTCCTAACCCCCGTTTGGAACAGGCGCACGGATGAATACGGCGGCAGCTTTGAGAACCGCCTCCGGTTTTTCGGAGAACTGATCGATACGTTCAAAGACGTGATGGGCGACGACTTTCCTCTTCTCGTCAAGTACTGCCCCGACCACTATGTGGAGGCGGAAGGTTTCCGAACCATGGAGGGAGAAGGAATCAAGCTGTCACAATGGCTGGAAAAAAAGGGTGTACATATGCTGCATGTGGAAGCTGGCTGCTATGACTATGATCAGTGGCCGCTATTCATGCCTCCTACTTATTACCAGGAACAAATGAAGCAGCTCCGCAGCTGCGAAATGCTTAGGGACGCCGTGAATATCCCCATCGCCACCGATGGCAAGCTGGGTCATGTGGACAGAAGCGAAACCGCGCTTCAGCAAGGCAAATGCGACGCTCTGCTTATCGGGCGCGGGTTGCTCGCCGATCCCGATTTAGCCAACAAGGTGGCGGCAGGCGTTCCCGACGAGATCCGTCCATGTCTGTACTGCAATACGGGCTGTCTGGAATATGTCAGCATCGGCCAACATATCAGATGCGCCGTGAACCCGGAAGCCGGGTTTGAAACCACAAAGACCTTGGTGAAGACGGCGGCCCCCAAGAAGGTTCTGGTAGTGGGTGGCGGCCCCGGGGGAATGCAGGCTGCGTTAGATGCCAAGGAAGCGGGCCACGATGTACAGCTATGGGAAAAGTCGTCTTCGCTGGGGGGGATGTTAATCGCAGCGGGCCGGCCTCATTTCAAGATGGAGGTAAGCAACCTAATAAATTACTACCAGCTACAAATGGTAAAGAAGAACATACCTTACAAGCTGAGCACTGAGGCAACTGAGGAAAATATATTGGCAGGCGGATTTGACACAGTAATATTGGCAACCGGCGCAAAGCCATTCATACCTAACGTCCCCGGCGCAGGCAAAATGAATGTGGTAAACGGAATCGACGCTATGCTGGACCGCTGCACGCTGGGTAAGCATCTGGCAATTATCGGCGGCGGGCTTGTAGGTTGCGAATTGGCCGTTTTCCTATCTCAAGATCGCGGTAAAACCATTGACCTTATCGAAATGAAAGAAAAGCTGCTGCCTGAACCCATCCACGAAGTCAATGAAATGGCGCTGAAGGAAATGGTCAATACGAATGAGCATATCAAGGTGCATCTGAATACAAAGCTGGTGGAGATCAAAGACGGCGCGGTGGTTGTGGAAAGCGGCGGCAAAATATCGACCATACCCTGCGATACGGCGGTCATTGCAATCGGACTTGAATCAGTCAATACACTCGCAGGTAAACTACAGGGAAAGGTAGATGTCAAGGTGATTGGCGACGCCACAAAACCTAGGCATATCATTCAAGCTACCAGCGAGGCAAGGGATACTGTTCTCGCACTCTGATATCGACTATCGGTTGACGGAGGATTGGAAGTGAAGGCGGGTGTCCCCGTGATTTAGGCGGCTTTCAGCCGCCAACCCGAACCCACCGGCTTTAAGCCGGTGGCGGTTCAGGTTTTAATAAGGAGGTAGATAAATGAACGGCACAGATTTAAGTCAGAATCTTGATGTGAGTTTGAAAAAAAATAACTACGCTTTTGTTATGCTTGGCTGCGCTATACTTATGCAATTCATATTGGCTGGATTGGCGTACAGCACATTAAGTCTTTATATGAATCCCATCTTGACGCAGTATCCGCATATATCCCGCACTCAATTTTCATTCATATTCACAATCAAAAGCGCTGTAATGGTAGTTGTAAGTATGTGTTACGGACCGCTGCTGAGCAAATTCGGATTGCGTAAAATAGCAACATTAGGCGGCGTGTTGATGGCCCTTGCAGTATTTGTGTATTCCATGGCGCACTCGCTCTGGATGCTCTACTTAGGCGCGTTTGTGCAGGGAATCAGCCTGAGCTTTGTAACGACAACCACCTGCTCCCTGTGTGTCACAAAATGGTTTGCGAAACATGTTGGTTTGTTATTGGCCATTGAGACCTTCGCCGCCGGATTTGCAGGGACGATATTCAATCCTGTTGTAAGCGGATGGATAGTCAATTACTCATGGAATACCTCAATGCGGATCACATGTGTCATTGCGCTTGCCGCCACAGTTCTACTCGCTTTATTTGTACGTGAAGACCCGGCGTCAATGGGGATGGCTCCGCGTTGGGCTGAGATTTCGGACTCCACCGAGAAAAAAGACGGCCCACAGAAGCCTATCATAGAGGAAGGCCTTACGAAAAAGGAGGCTTTTCGCACACCGAACTTCTGGTGCATGTGCGTGATGTTCTTTTTAATGGGCGTATTGTACTACTCTATAACAAGCACATTGGCCATTTTTTCGTCAGGGCTTGGCTATGACGCCATGACCGTTGGTAAGGTAGTCGGATTTATGTATACCGCGTTTGCGATTGCCAATATTATTATCGGTTTGCTTGCCGATAAATTTGGAATACGTCTTCTGATTGTCTCTTCGATAGTATCTTTTAGCGTTTGCGTGGTACTGCTTAAGCAGCCTACGCTGCCTCTTAACTTTCTGTATGTGGCTGCCGGACTAGCCGGATACAATATGGCATTCCATGCAATCCCTTTGCCACTGGCCGTTAAGGAAGTGTTCGGAACTAAAGACAGCGGCAATATACTTGGCATTGTAGTGGGGATTATGAGCGCGGGTTCGGCATTAGGCGCGCCCATTTTGAATGCGGGATATGACCTGACGGGCAGCTATAATGGCATGTTCAACATATTTGCACCCATTGCGATCATTCCTCTTATTCTGTGTGTAATATTTGTACGTAAAATAAAGGGTAAGGATACAGCCGCTTCCCAATAGTGTATGGCATCCCGATGTGGGATGAATTGATCAAGGAGGAATATTATGCAGGTTTTAAGAGTTGTTCCTAAAATTTACTACTTCAAGACCTATAAAGAGTTCAATGATGAATTTAAAATTGGCAAGCGGGATGTGGTCTTGACCAATAAATGGATTTACACACCTTACATGCAGCCGCTGAAAATCAACACAAACGTAATCTTCCAGGAGAAATTCGGCGCCGGCGAGCCCACTGACGAGATGATCGACGCAATTGCGCAGGAAATGAGAAAATATGATTACGACAGGATTATCGCCTTCGGAGGCGGCACCATCGCGGACATCTGTAAGGTGCTGGCGCTGGACTTTGGCGACAAATGCCTTGGTCTTTTCACCGGTGAGATTAAGCCCGTGAAAAAGAAAGAACTGATCGTGGTTCCCACCACCTGCGGAAGCGGCAGCGAAGTAACCAGCGCGGCCGTCGCCGAACTACTATCCCTTCATATCAAGAAGGGTATGGCAGTGGAAGAAACCTTTCCTGACATAGCGTGTCTTATTCCAGAGCCACTTACAGGGCTTCCCTATGAGTTCTTTGTCACCAGCTCCATTGATGCGCTGGTCCACGCCATCGAATCCTACCTGTCTCCCAGAGCCACACCCTTCACGGAAATGTATTCACTGAAGGCCATCGAAATGATCATGGCCGGTTACAAGGCGATCGTCGATAAGGGCGAAGGCGAACGGATGAAGCACTTGGATGATTTTACGTTGGCTTCCTGCTACGCCGGCATCGCCTTCGGCAACGCAGGCTTAGCAGCGGTTCACGCTCTGGCTTATTACATGTGCACCGCCTTCCATGTGGCTCACGGGGAAGCCAACTACCTGTTTTTCACCGAGATCTTCAAAATGTATCAAAAGAAGGATCCGGGCGGCAAAATCATCAACTGTAACAAGATCATTGCCAATGTTCTGGGTTGTCCCGCGGATGATAAGGTTTACGACAGATTGGAAGAGTTCCTGAATAAGCTCATCGCTAAGAAGCCTCTTCGGGAATACGGCATGACCGAGGCTCAGATTGACGAATTCACCGACAGCACCATTGGAAATCAGCAAGGGCTGCTTGTCAACAATTACGTCCTCCTGGACCGGGCGGAGATCCGGGAGATTTTCGCCAATCTGTACTAGTACATCATCCAGTCAGCAATCAGATATTACGGGATGAAACTAGACACGGATTGAATGGATGCCCACTGATTTACGCGGTTTATAAAGATTTTATCCGTGTTCATCCGTGAAAATCCATTCAATCCGTGTCTAATTTTTTATACCGGTTTGCACATTATTCTCTTAAGGGTTGTTTTGCAACAGCCTCCGGGAGGGATTGCAAGTATTTATTTCTTTCATCTTTTGAGGCGGTTGGTTATATCACTACCATATAATAAAATTGAGGCTGTCTTTCATATTTTGAGCTTCACAATACTTTAAATAGGCCCATATAGTAAATAGTAGACTAATAATTAATGTATGGAGGCCATAGTATGTCATCACCCGAATTTTCCACAAATAATCCTCACGTGACCCGTGAGGCCGTTATTAACCAAATACTGACTTCGATTGCAATGGAGGAGCTTGGTTTAAGTCATATAATCAACGCAGAGGGCGAAAAGCTTCAATATGCCTTGGGTACACTGGAAGGCGCAAGTCCTGCCGAACCTGCTACAATAGAGGAATTGCTGGAGCTGAACAAGAGCATCCGAGATACATTGGATAGTACAATGCAAAACCAAATGTTTCTTAAAGCTAAGATGCAATCTGCCTTAGCTGCTACCATAATGCAAGGGCCTGCCGGCCCAACCGGTTCGCCAGGCTCTCCAGGGCCATTCTTATCAAGTTATATGGAAGCATTGGGGGACGAACAGACTATTCTCCAAAATGCCGTCATCATATTTGACCTTGATTCCGTCGACAACGAAGGTAATAATATCGTATTAAGCAATGACGGCAAGGTTTTTACCATTAATAAACCAGGACTTTATCATATAGAGTGGAGTATTAATTTGGCTGATAGTGACTATTCGACTCCGGCAGTTGTAGGGATAATTGAAAACAATGCTCCCGCTTCAGGAGCATCATGCTCAAGCTCCGGAGGTTTTTCGTCTGGAACAATAATCAACGTCGATTCCACTCCGTTTACTATAGAGCTTTTTAACTTCGGAAATGAAATCAAGATTGACCGTCACAGACAATTTATAGATTCTGCGGCGTCAATTCGCATTGTCAGATTCGCGGACGGCCCAAGTGAATAAGGACGACCAAATAATAACTGTCGATTTGATATGATTATGGATACGGCACCCATGTAGCGTATCTGTAATCATATTCGTTTAACCCACCGCGCGAGAAGCCCCCGCCCCTAAGGCACGGGAGCACGTCACCTAATGCAGTAATAGCGTCATAACTATGCTCGCCAAAAAGCTATTCCTGCGCTTCTTCTCTCTTCCGGCAAAGCTCCGCCCAACTCGGCATTTTGGATAGCGCTTCCGCAAACTCTTTCATCGCCAGCGGGATATCAATGTTCTGCGGACATATCTCGCTGCACTTACTGCAGCCGATACAGGCGGAAGGAAGCTTTTCTGCCGGCACAGCGTCCATTCGCATTCCGATGTTAAATACGGAGGAAAAGCGCACTTCGTTATAATGGCCTAAAAGCATGGGAATGTCCAGCGCTTTTGGACATTCCGCGCAGCAATAACGGCAGGCGGTACATGGAAGTGAGTTTTTCATTTCAGACGCTATTTCGTAAAGCAGTTCGATTTCGTTTGAATCCAGCGGATTTTCTGTCATAAATGTCTTAACGTTGTCTTTCACCTGATCCATATTCGACATGCCGCTGAGAATCATTTTTACATTCGGAAGTGTTTGAAGCCAGCGAAATGCCCATGCGGCGACAGATTCTTCCGGTCGAAGCGCTTTCAATTTTTGTTCGTGAGGCTTCGACAAGCCTGCCAGCGTTCCGCCGCGGACAGGCTCCATCACCCACACGGGGATATTTCTTTCTGTCAGCAGCTCATATTTTGCCTTGGCGTCCTGTAAGGACCAGTCAAG
>Ga0153946_1001367_pt1 | contig 10445 bp, 6 predicted proteins | sample TSNJ030MetaG_FD_104751 | JGI IMG/M metagenome (GOLD analysis project Ga0153946, IMG submission 104751) | Attine ant fungus gardens microbial communities from New Jersey, USA - TSNJ030 MetaG | ecosystem: Host-associated > Fungi > Mycelium > Unclassified | place: USA: New Jersey, Wharton State... | reverse complement strand
GTCTTATTGCGCCATACTGCGTTGTCGTCCTTGCCGGGCGTCAGCCCGCCTGCGTCCTCCGCCTTGTCTGGCACAATAATCCCTCGCAAATCTTTTCGACCCTTTAACAGAAGATTAGTATTAAAATCGAAAAAAGAAAGAGGAAAAAGTTGAATTACTATACATATATCATAACGCTTTATCCGGCGCATCACAAGCCGGGAATGATTTTGTGTAAATATTTGTAAGATGTGTGGAATATTGTGTAAATACAATTGGGCAAAGTCCCGGTATAATCAAACTATTGAAGCCATCAAGGAGGTGGGCGGATGCCAAAGCTGCTGCAAATGGAGCATATATCCAAATTCTTTGGTGTTGTGCAGGCCCTGCGGGATGTATCCTTTGACCTTTTAGCCGGGGAGGTACACGCCCTCATGGGGGAAAACGGCGCGGGCAAATCCACACTGATGAACATTCTCTCCGGCGGATTCCAAAATTACGAGGGAAAAATTATTTTGGATGGCGAGCCGGTGCAGCTGAAATCGCCCATACAGGCGCGGCGCATGGGAATTGCCAAAATCCACCAGGAGCTGCAGCTGGTGCCCTATATGACCGTGGCCGAAAATATCTATATGGGCCAGGAGAAGGCAAAGCTGGGCTTTGTGGATCAGGCGGCCATGAACAAGGGCGCCCAGGAGTACCTCCAGGAGCTGGAGATCGATATTTCCCCCGCCTGCCTCATCAAGGATTTGCGTGTGGGCGAGCAGCAAATGGTGGAAATTGCAAAGGCCCTGTCGCTTCACTCCCGGATTCTGATTATGGACGAACCGACCTCGGCCATCAGCAAGTCGGAAACACGGCACTTGTTCCGGGTGATTGCAAAGCTCAGGGACCAGGGCGTGGGCATTATTTACATAACCCACCGCCTGGAGGAGGTATTTCAAATCTCCGACCGCCTGACCGTCATGCGGGACGGCGCGTACATTGGCACCGTAAACACCCGGGAAACCGACGAGGAGCAGGTCATTACCATGATGGTCGGCCGGGACATCAAAAATATGTTCCACAAGGCCGGCGCCAACATCGGCGAGGAGCTGCTGCGGGTGGAGAAGCTGAGCTTTACGCCGCCTCCCGCCAGCTTTCGGAGAAGTCTCAAGGATATCAGCCTCAGCGTTCACGCGGGGGAGGTGGTGGGCGTGGCGGGCCTTATGGGGGCGGGCAGAAGCGAATTCTGCGAGTGCCTTTTCGGCATGCACGCAAAAACCACCACGGGCACAATGGAAATTGACGGCAAAACGGTGGAGCTGGGCTCACCCCGGGACGCCATTGAGCGGGGTATTTCCTTTGCCACCGAGGACCGCAAGGGTTTGGGGCTGGTGCTCCAGCGCTCCATTGGCGAAAACATGTCCTTGCCGCTTTTGCGCCAATTTTCCCGGTTGGGCTTTATGCAGAACAGCAAGGAAAGGGTTAGCTGGCAAAAAATGGTGGACCAGCTGGAAATCAAAGCGCCCGGCGTCCACACCCTGGCCAGCTCCTTGTCCGGCGGCAACCAGCAAAAGGTGGTTCTGGGCAGGTGGCTGCTCACCGGACCCAGGCTGTTGATTCTGGATGAGCCCACAAGGGGCATTGACGTGGGCGCCAAATCCGAAATCTACAAGCTCATCAGCGATCTCAGCGGCCAGGGGATGGCAATACTGGTGGTGTCCTCCGACATGCCCGAGCTCATTGGCCTTTCGGACAGGATTGTGGTGCTCTGCGAGGGGCGTGTCACCGGTGAATTCGGCCAGGCGGAGGTTTCCCAGGAAAAACTGCTTTGGGCCGCAACAAGAACGGAGGGAACACAACATGAATGAAAGAGTGGGCGCCGGCCTGAACGGCAAAAAAATCGGGGATATTCTCAAACGGTTTCAGAGCGTGCTGGGACTTGTGATACTGCTGATTGTCGCATCCTTTGCCTGCATTAAAAACGGAAAAAACCTGTTTTTGGACTGGCGCAATGTTATGAATGTGTTGCGCGCCGTCTCGGAAAACGGTATTATAGCCGTGGGCATGACCATGGTTGTCCTGCTGGGCGGCATCGACCTCTCGGTGGGCTCCATACTGGGCTTGGTGGGTACCGGCACCGCGGCCCTGATGATGCTCAACGGCTGGGGCTTTATACCCACTGTGTTGATGGGGCTTGCCATAGGCGCCGCCTACGGCCTGTTTAACGGCACCATCATCACCAAAATGCGGATGCAGCCCTTTTTGGTCACCCTGGCCTCTATGAATATGGCCCGGGGCATCGCGCGGATATGGTCCAACGGCGCGGGAATTCCCCTGAGCTATGGCGAGGGCCTGGCTCCCGTGCAGTTTGAATATTTGCAGTACCGCATCGGCGGCCTGATTCCCGTGCCGGCGATTATCTTTATTGTCGTGGCCATCATTTTTTCCATTGTTCTCAAGCGCACCACCTTCGGCCGTCAGCTGTATGCCACCGGCGGCAACGAAAAAGCCGCGCATCTGTCCGGCATCCGCATCAACCGGATTAAAACACTGGTGTTTATGTTCTGCGGCCTTCTCTCCGCTCTCTCCGGCATGATTCACGCCGCCCAGGTATCCCAGGGCGGGCCAAACGACGGCATCGGCTACGAGCTCAACGCCGTGGCCGCGGTCTGTATCGGCGGCACCAGCCTGGCGGGCGGCAAGGGCACCGTGAGCGGCACCGTAATTGGCGCAATTATTTTGGGCCTGGTGGACAACATCATGGGACTCAACGGCATCAATTCCAACATTCAGCTGATTGTCAAAGGCTTTATCTTGATTTTAGCCGTATTCATGCAGGCCGACAAGCAAGCGGATTAATCCTTTCCATCCCATTTGGCGGCGAAAGCCCCGAATGTAGACGCAAACACGAAAAACACAGCAACAGGAGGAAAAGCTGCTATGAAAAAACTATCCTTGGCACTGGTAACCACCCTGCTATTCTCAATGCTCTTCACCGCGTGCGCAACAGATTCCGCCGCGACCACCGACGCCGGAGATAACGAACCGGCCGCCGCGGACACCGCCGAAGAACCCACCGCGGAGACCACCGGCGAAGCAAAGGACAAATACGTTATCGGCATGAGCCAGTGCAACCTGGGCGAGCCGTGGCGCGTGGCCATGAACGATCAAATCGCGGCGGCTGCCGAGGCATATCCCATGTTCGAGATTATTTACGCCGACGCTGCCCAGGACAATTCCAAGCAAATTGCGGACATCGAAAACTTTATCCAAATGGAGGTGGATCTGCTCATCGCCTCGCCCAACGAGGCCACTCCACTGACCAACGTCGTAAAAAAAGCATATGACGCGGGAATTCCCGTCATTTTGCTGGACCGCAAAATCGACGGAGACTCCTTTACCCAGTTTATCGGCGCGGACAACGTGCTTATGGGCCGCGAGGCCGGTAAATACGCCGCGGAGGTTCTTCTGCCCGACGGCGGCAATGTCATGGAGATCAAGGGCCTGGAGGGCACCTCCGGCGGCATTGAGCGGGATCAGGGCTTCCGGGAGGGCATCGCGTCCAATCCCAATGTAGTTATAGTGGCCGAAAACAACGCCGACTGGCTGCGGGAAAAAGCCATAACAGTGGCGGAGGAAATGCTGCAGGCCAACGAAAAGGTGGATCTGGTCATCGCCCTCAACGACCCCATGGCGGAGGGCGCGTACATCGCCGCCAAGAATATGGGCCGGGAAAGTGAAATGACATATATCGGCTTTGACGCCCTGCCCACCCCCGACGGCGGAATCAAATCGGTTATCGAGGGCAGAATCTCCCTGACTCTGGTGTATCCCACCGGAGGCAAGGAAGCCATCGAAAGCGCCTACGCCCTGTTGGTGGAGGGCAAAACACTGGATAAGACCATCACGCTGGGCACCGAGCTGATCACAGCGGAAAACGCCGAGGAAGCGTATACGCGCTACGGCGGCAAATAAAAAAATTCAATAAAAATCCCCCGTTTCGGGAAACCGAGGCGGGGGATTTTTATTGAATTTAGCCCAATTATAGAGTATAATTATTTCAGAAAACAGGGGAGGGGTTACATATGAGGCATAAAGCTTTCATTGCAGGGACATAAATTAATTTAGGTGGTGAAGTTATAAAAAAGGTCATCCAAAATCCTTATACCATGTTGCTGTTGTTTTGTGGAATTCTATCAGTTTTTGCATTTACAATGAGTTCGCCCCTGGCGATTTATTCTGGCATGCGCGCAATTTTAACTACGCCGGATATTTTGATAACCGATTACATATATATTGGCGGTGTGGGAGCGGCTTTTGCCAACGCGGCCACGGTTGGGATCTTTAGTATCCTCCTTTTGCGGTGGATGAAAGTCGTTCCTGACGGCTCAACGATCATGGCCTTGTGGTTAATCGTCGGCTTTTCATTTTTCGGGAAAAACCTTTTTAACATGCTCCCAATTTTGCTGGGCGGAATCTGTTATTCCCTTTACAGAAAAAAACACTTTTCCAATTATTGCCTTGTCACCCTGCTGGCAACCTCCCTGTCGCCGGCCGTCAGCCAGATTTCTTTTATAGGCGTTTTCCCCCTCTGGATCGCTTATATTGTTGGAAGCTTACTGGGCATGACTCTGGGTTTTATTATCGCCCCCATCGCCTCGCGCTGCATGCACACTCATGAGGGATATAACCTATACAATGTGGGGTTTGCGGCAGGGCTGCTGGCTACTTTGGTTATGGCCTTGATGAAAAATGCAGGTATTGAGTTCAGCACGGTTATGCTGGTGAGCAGTGAGAACAGCATCTGGATATTTTGGCTGCTTATCTTTATTTCTCTGCTGCTTATTGTGGCCGGATGCTGGGCCGGAGAGAATAATATCGCCCATTTAAGGATGATATACATAAGCTCCGGACGGCTTGTCAGCGATTATTTCCGGCATTTTCATGAAAGCGTCTATATCAATATGGGCTTGCTGGGTCTGTTTTCCACTCTGTTTGTAATGATGATAGGCGGGGAGCTGTCCGGCCCTGTCATCGGCGGAATTTTTACCATCATTGGATTTGGGGGATATGGAAAGCACCTCCGCAATATAATACCGGTGATGGCCGGCAGCTTTCTGGCCGCGGTGATAAACGTCAATGCAGTCAACTCGCCGGTTATGGTTATGAGTATTCTGTTCAGCACCTGTGTCGCGCCGATATCCGGGAGATTCGGGTGGCCTTATGGCATTATCGCAGGCTTTCTTCATGTCAACATTGTGTCTAATTTAGGGAATCTTTCCGGGGGCCTGAACCTCTACAACAACGGGCTGGCAGGAGGCATTGTCGCCATGCTCCTGGTGCCGGTGATCAAGTCCCTCCGGCGGGCACGGCAAGAACAGGTACATCCAGAGAAAGAGAAGGACAATCGCTTTGAGCTCTCAGAACGTGCCGTTTCCAAATCTGAGCAAAAGAAGCTTTCCCAAGAAAAAGAAGTCCTTGTGGAGCATTAATACATAATCATTCTTGTATTACAATATGCGCTTTAGATAGGCGCCGGTGTAGCTGGCTTCGCATTTGGCTATCTGCTCCGGCGTGCCTTGGGCCACCACCTCGCCGCCCTTGTCCCCGCCGTCGGGGCCCAGGTCGATGACATAATCCGCCGTTTTTATCACGTCCAGGTTGTGCTCGATGAGGATCACGGTGTTGCCGCCCTCCACCAGCCGCTGGAGCACGTCGATGAGCATGTGCACGTCGGCGCTGTGCAGCCCGGTGGTGGGCTCGTCCAGAATGTAGACGGTTTGGCCGGTGGAGCGCTTGCTCAGCTCGGTGGCCAGCTTCACCCGCTGGGCCTCGCCGCCGGAAAGGGTGGTGGAGCTCTGCCCAATTTTGATATACCCCAGCCCCACATCCATCAGCGTCTGCAAACGGCGCTTGATTTTGGGGAGGTTGTCGAAGAACCCCAGCCCCTCCTCCACCGTCATCTCCAGCACGTCGTGGATGGTCTTTTCCTTGTACTTCACCTCCAGCGTCTCCCGGTTGTAGCGCCTGCCCTTGCAAACCTCGCAGGGCACATAGATGTCGGGTAAAAAGTGCATCTCAATTTTGATGATGCCGTCGCCCTCGCAGGCCTCGCAGCGCCCCCCCTTTACATTAAAGGAGAAGCGTCCGGGGCCGTAGCCCCGCCGTTTGGCGCCGGCTACCTGGGAGAACACCGTGCGCACATCGGTGAACATGCCGGTGTAGGTGGCGGGGTTGGAGCGGGGCGTGCGCCCGATGGGCGACTGGTCGATAGCGATGACCTTGTCCACCTTGTCCATGCCCAGCAGCTCGTCGTGCTTGCCCGGCAGGGCCTTGGCCCGGTTGAGGTCGTGGGCCAGGCGCTTGTACACAATCTCGTTGATGAGGGAGGATTTCCCCGAGCCGCTGACCCCGGTGATGGCGGTCATAACGCCCAAGGGGATTTTTACGCTCAGGTTTTGCAGGTTGTTTTCCCGGGCTCCCTTTACGGTGAGGTATGCCCCTTTTTGGGGCTTGCGGCGCTTTTTGGGGATGGGAATGCATTTTTTTCCGCTGAGGTATTGGCCGGTGACGGACTGGGGACAGGCCTTGATGTCCTCGATGGTGCCCGCGCAGACCACCTCGCCGCCGTGGATGCCCGCTAAGGGACCGATGTCCACAACGTAGTCGGCGGCGTACATGGTGTCCTCGTCGTGCTCCACCACAATGAGGGTGTTGCCCAAATCCCGCAGGTTCTTCAGCGCCTCAATAAGGCGGTTGTTGTCCTTTTGGTGCAGCCCGATGCTGGGCTCGTCCAGAATGTACAGCACCCCCATGAGGGAGGAACCGATTTGTGTGGCCAGGCGGATGCGCTGGCTCTCTCCCCCGGAAAGCGTGCCGGAGGCCCGGAACAGCGTCAGGTATTCCAACCCCACCCCCCGCAGAAATTCCAGCCGCTCGGTGATCTCCTTTAATATCTCTTTGGCGATGAGCAGCTCCCGCTCTGTGAGCTGCATGTTCCGCACAAACGCGCAGGCGCCATCGATGCTCATTTTACAGAACTCAATGATATTGACGCCGGACACCAGCACACTGAGGGATTCCTTTTTCAGCCGGTCGCCGTTGCAGTCCGGGCAATTGAGCTCCGTCATCTGCAAGGCGATTTCCTCCCGCATCCAGTCGCTGCTGGTCTCCTTGTAGCGGCGCTCCAAATTGTTGACCACGCCCTCAAAGCTGGCCGTATAGCTGCCGTTGATGACGCCGTTGTCCCGGTGCATGGTGAGCTTTTCGCCGTTGTTGCCGTAAAGCAGGATGTCGATGACGTTTTGGGGCAGATCGCGCACCGGGGTGTCCAGCGAAAAATCGTACCGTTCCGCCAGCGCTTCGTAGTACATCTGCGCAATGCCGCCCTCGGCAAAATACCAGCCCGAGGCCCGAATGGCCCCCTCCCGGACAGACAGGGACTTGTCCTTCAATATCAAATTCGGATCCACCTTGAGAAAGGTGCCCAGCCCCGTGCATTTGGGGCAGGCGCCAAAGGGGTTGTTGAAGGAGAACATCCGGGGAACCAGCTCCTCCATGCTGATGCCGTGCTCCGGGCAGGCGTAGTTTTGCGAAAAGGTCATGGTGTCGCCGTCGACGACGTCCACCGCCGTCACGCCCCCGGTGATGCCCACGGCGGTCTCCAGGGAATCCGCCAGCCGCGAACGCACATCCCCGCGGATGACCAGCCGGTCCACCACAATTTCCACCGTGTGCTTTTTGTTTTTGTCCAAGGCTATCTCCTCGGAGAGATCGTAGATGCTGCCGTCCACCCGCACCCGGGCGTAGCCCCCCCGTCGCGCCGCGTCAAACTCCTTCAGGTGCTGGCCCTTGCGCCCCCGCACCACCGGCGCCAGCACCTGGAACTTGGTCCCCTCGGGGAGCTGCAGCACCTGATCCACCATCTGGTCGATGGTCTGCTGCCGGATCACCCTGCCGCACACCGGGCAGTGGGGGATTCCGATGCGGGCGTAGAGCAGCCGCAGATAATCGTAGATTTCCGTCACCGTGCCCACCGTGGATCGCGGGTTCTTCGATGTGGTCTTTTGATCGATGGAAATTGCCGGTGACAAGCCCTCAATGCTGTCCACCCGGGGTTTGCCCATCTGACCCAAAAACTGCCGGGCATAGCTGCTCAGGCTCTCCACATACCGGCGCTGCCCGTCGGCGTAAATGGTGTCAAAAGCCAGCGAGGATTTCCCCGAACCGGAAAGCCCTGTAAAGACAATAAACTTGTCACGCGGCAGCTCCAGGTCAATGTTCTTTAAATTATTCTCCCGCGCGCCTTTTACGATAATCTTATCCCTTGCCAATTTCGATGGTCGCCTCCCGGTATAGTGAATCAACTTTAAGTTGATTCCCATTCGGTAAACCAACTTCAAAATGATCGCATTTTGAAGTTGGTTTACTATATTTGGTTTCGCGTTCTGCTTGTTCTCATATCAATATTTGCCGCTCTTCACCGCTTCAATTTTGTCCCGCAGATACGCGGCGTGCTCAAATTCCAGCAGTTTGGCGGCGTTTCTCATCTCCAGCGTCAGCTGCTTTATCATATCGCCCTTTTCTCGGGGGCTCATTTGCTTCAGGCGCTTGCCCCGCTTCTCCGCGGAGTCCTTGCTGCTGATTTCCAGGACCTCCCGCACCTCCTTCTTGATGGTCCGGGGTGTGATCCCGTGCTCCTTGTTGTACCGCAGCTGAATTTCCCGGCGGCGGTAGGTCTCGGAGATGGCGCTCTCCATGGACTGGGTCACGCTGTCGGCGTACATAATCACCTTGCCCTCCGCGTTGCGCGCCGCCCGCCCGATGGTCTGTATCAGCGAGGTCACGTGGCGCAAAAAGCCCTCCTTGTCGGCGTCGAAGATGGCAACCAGGCTCACCTCGGGGATATCCAAGCCCTCCCGCAGCAGGTTGATGCCCACCAGCACGTCAAACTCGCCCATGCGCAGGTCCCGTATAATCTCCATGCGCTCAATGGTGTCCACGTCGTGGTGCATGTAGCGCACCTTTATCCCCAAATTGTCCAAATAGGAGCTTAGGTCCTCCGCCATTTTTTTGGTCAGGGTGGTGATGAGCACCCGCTCCTCCCTCTCCACCCGCTGATTGATCTCCCCCACAATATCGTCGATCTGGCCCTCCACGGGGCGCACCTCAATCTCGGGGTCCACCAGTCCCGTGGGCCGGATAATCTGCTCCACAACCTGCGCCGAATTTTCCTGTTCCAGCACGCCCGGCGTGGCGCTGACAAAAATCACCTGGTTGATTTTGCCGTAAAATTCCTCAAAGTTCAGCGGCCGGTTGTCAAAGGCCGAGGGCAGCCGGAACCCGTACTCCACCAGGTTCTGCTTGCGGGCCCGGTCGCCGCCGAACATGCCCCGCACCTGGGGCAGCGTGACATGGCTCTCGTCCACAAAAAACAAAAAGTCCTGGGGGAAGTAGTCGAAGAGCGTGTTGGGCACACTGCCCGCCGGCCGCCCCGAAAGCACCCGGGAGTAGTTTTCCACCCCGCTGCAAAAGCCCACCTCCGCCAGCATTTCCATGTCGTAGTTGGTGCGCTCCTCAATGCGCTGGGCCTCGATGAGCTTGCCCTGCTCCTTAAAGTACCGCACCCGCTCCTCCATCTCGCCGCGGATCTCCTCAACGGCCTTGTGCACCTTTTCCTGGGGCACAATGTAGTGGGAGGCGGGGTAGATGGCCACGTGGTTCACCACGTTTTTTACCTCCCCCGTCAACGGGGCCATTTCGCTGATGCGGTCCACCTCGTCCCCGAAAAACTCCACGCGGATGGCGGTTTCGCCGGAATACGCCGGGAAGATCTCCACAATATCCCCCCGCACGCGGAATTTGTTGCGCACAAAGTTGATGTCGTTGCGCTCGTACTGGATGTCCACCAGCTTGTGGATGAACTCGTCCCGGCTTTTGGTCATCCCCTTTCGCAGCGAGATCACCATGTTGCGGTAATCGATGGGGTCGCCCAGGGAGTAAATGCAGGACACGCTGCTCACGATGATAACATCCCGCCGCTCCGAAAGGGCCGAGGTGGCGGAATGCCGCAGCTTTTCAATCTCGTCGTTGATGCTGGAGTCCTTGGCGATGTAGGTGTCGGTGTTGGCGATGTACGCCTCGGGCTGGTAATAATCGTAGTAGGAAACAAAATATTCGACACTGTTATTCGGAAAATACAGTTTGAATTCTGAGCAAAGCTGTGCAGCCAAAGTCTTGTTGTGGGCGAGTATCAAAGTGGGGCGGTTCACCTCCGCTATGATGTTCGCCATCGTGAAGGTCTTACCCGATCCGGTGACCCCTAAAAGCGCTTGCTCACGCATTCCGGAGCGCAAACCATCCACGAATTGTTTGATCGCTTTTGGCTGATCTCCGGTTGGTTTGTATTCCGAAACAAGTTCAAATTTATCCATTTCTACTCCTCTGCAGCCGCTATAAATCGCAATATAGAATCGACCTTC
>Ga0153946_1001365_pt1 | contig 10450 bp, 9 predicted proteins | sample TSNJ030MetaG_FD_104751 | JGI IMG/M metagenome (GOLD analysis project Ga0153946, IMG submission 104751) | Attine ant fungus gardens microbial communities from New Jersey, USA - TSNJ030 MetaG | ecosystem: Host-associated > Fungi > Mycelium > Unclassified | place: USA: New Jersey, Wharton State... | reverse complement strand
CACAGAAACGACAAAAGTAAGGGTAACTGAGGTCGAAGACAACGTAGTTGCAATTTATCTGGCTGATGAAGGTGAGGAATTGAAAGACGGGGAGTATATTACATTTAGCGAAAAAGCCAAAAGCAGTAAGTGCGTTATCGATTATCTTGTCGAACATAATGCGATAGGTCATCTCTTTGTAAAGCTTTTCAATTGCTATTTTTTGTGTAAAACTATCGAAATCGGAACAACTTCTGGTAAAATATAAAAGTACATGTGCTTGGCCAAAAAAAAGAAGCAGTGGATATTACAACCAACTGCTTCTTTTTGCTATCCCCTGTGGTATCTCTTCAGTGCGCTGTCGCCGTCAATTCCTGTTTGGTTTGTCGGTTTCAATTCATAGTCCCGGCGCAATGCCTTCTCCTCAACTGGGGATGTATAATGATATTTTGGTTTGACGGCCCTCTTCTGTTTGATGTAAAAATAGCAAATCAAGTACGTCGTAAGGAACGTTAAGAGGAGGACCCCCGCGAATATAAAAATATAGAATAAAGCCATCACGATAATCACTGCCTTTCTGTGGTATATCCACTTGAGGATGCGTGAATATTTCCATTGGAATCAATCATTTGCACTCTATTGACCATATGTGTTGCTACGTTTGCAATAAAGCCATCCTCTATAAGTTCGATTTCCTCAGTAACAGGCCCGATATCATCAGAAACAAACGATGCAAATGAAGTCGTGTGGTTATAAAACACAAGCCCGTTAAACATGTCGCCCTGGCTGAGCATCCAAATTTCTGTCTTTTTTCCGCTGACCTTATTATTCCTTGTTATGTCCTGCGTATTGTAAACCTTAACGGTGTAGGTTCCCGCTGCCTGGAACAGAATTTTCAAATACGATGTTTGCGTGTATGTGTCGATTGTGTCGCCCCCATTTGAGACTACCCAGTGGTATTCTTCGTATGGAACAGCCGTCTTGATTGTCTGGTAGGCATACGTATTTACGTTGTAGACAGTCACCCTTGTGACATTGATTGTGTTTTGCCCAAGAGCCAAAAGCTCCGTCAGGTAATCCATGAGTTGCTGGTAGAGGACATCAGTTCTTGAGGGTACACCGATGGGAAGTCCTCCGATGTCTTTTATGTCAACCGTGCCTCCAAAGTGGTCTTGCAGTTCGTCCAAGCTGTTGTTATTCAGAAGGTCGTCCAGGTTTCCAATAGGCCGTCCTGTAAGCCCATTTTCCCTCATTATGTTTTCGAACCAATCCAGCATGTCTTGGTCGAATTCATATTGATATGGCGAAACCAATTCACCGATGAGTAAATCCTGGTCAGTAACTAAAGTTGGAACGTCGGGAAGATTGAACTCATATTCTGGGTTATTCATATCGCTTATGATTGACGTATAGGTGATTATCTGGATAATCGGTATCTCCACTTGGTTTGCGATGGCAAAGCCGTTTTCCATAGGCATAAACACATTGCCTGCAAAGTCCCTTGCTCCGGTTCCATGTATGATTGTCGTTTCCGGCAGGATAATGTCGGTAACGGTTGACTCTGGAAGGGTGTATTCCGGGGCGAGATATTCCTCGTATTCAGGCAATATATACTGTTCGTATTCGGGCAGTACCCACTCCGGTAACTCGTATTCCGGCAATTCATACCCCGGCAACTCATATCCCGGCAAATTATACTCCGGGAGATTTGGATTCTGGTAATTCGGTAGAGTGTATTCCGGTATATCTGTGTATCCCCAGCCGGTGTCGCCTCCGTCATTATCAAAATTGAGCGCGTCTTCGTTGAGTTCCCCGATGGTTTGGTTGACAAGGCCCATCAATTCGTCAATCCGGGCTTGGTTGTCATCGTCTTCCCTTTGCTCTTGTGTCCGGGTATCGGTCGCTGTATTTATTGTCCCTTGTCCGGTGTAGCTGGTGGTCTGCTCCTCGGCCTGGGTGATGATAACTGTGTCGCTGAGATAATCTCTACTTTGCCCAGAACTTTCCTCGTATGCTGCTAATGCTGGTATTGGTATTGATAAAAGCAGAATAGCAGCAAGCGCGCTTGCTATAAGCCTTTTTCTCCGCATAGCTTAACCCTCCTTTTGGTATAATACTTCATTATGTCAGAAATGGCTTTTAATCAAGGGAACCATAAAAGAAGCGCACCCATGCAGGATGCGCTTTGTCCATTCTATGTTGATTTTACTCAGCCGGGTTGACGTATATTTTTCCATCAATTGGGTCTCTTTCAATTGCATATTCATCAGCGTTTCCGAAAAATTCTGATTTTGAACCTATGATGTACCAATTGTCGTTTATTTTTGTAAGCGATTTACTGGTAAGTTGTGTAAATGTCCCTTCCATAGATTTCCCGTCCATATTGCCTATTACACCTTCAGAGTTAGTCAAAACAAGCGCTTCGGCCTCAGTACCACTAAGGAATACAAGGGTGATTATCTGGCAACCAGTCAGAATGGTTGATGCTTCATTCTTTTCGTTGTCATCTAAGAGGCTCTGGGTCATAAAACCGGATAAGAAGGGAAGGTCCGAGTTGTCATAGTCTTCTGCAGCGTTGTTATTGCAGAGCGCTGCATACTTATCAATATATGTAGTGATAGTCGCTATATCCTCATCCGTAACAGAATCCTGTGCGTCGCCTTCATACACCGTGTTCATCGGCATGTCATCGCGGACAACGGGGTACAACTTCGCACTGGCGGGGATAGTCCCCTGGGCGAGATATTCAGCGCCGCTGATTTCCATATCGGGATTGTTATCTTTATTGCAACTTGACAGAATCCCGATGCAAAATATGATTAAACATAGAACACTAATTGTCTTTTTCATTTAACAATAAATCTCCTTTTTTTTATTTGTTCCGAAAAGGCCAGAGGATTAATTTCTCCGGTCTTTGCGTTAACATTCGTTTTCCGGCGGTTTGCTCAATAATTGTATCATAATTATCAGTTGCCACAATACCAAGAACTGGAGCCATTTGCTCTAGTTTACTTGATAAGTTATGTCGGTTTTGGTCGGATTCAGCGCAGGTGAGAACGATGATATTTTTGACGCTTGGCTTTGTATGCGGAAAACACAACACAAACAGAAAAAATCGCAGAACACAGAATAAAGATTTTTGTTTTCATTTTTTTGCTCCTTTATATATTATTGTTTAATAAACTTATTATGTCAGAAATGTGTTCCAAGTTCAAAATATTATTCTCTATATAGAAAAAAAGAGAGCAAAACGCCCTCTCTTCCTTGATAAATATGAATTTGAATTATGAGGCAGTATGTACGGCCTGCAAGCTCAATCTTCTTGTAAGGGTCCTTTTCAGAAATCAACTCTACGCTCGGTGCAATAATCTTCATTTTGCAATATTCCTTTCCTTGTGTTCGATATTCTTGCGGGATTTCCGCAGAAAACTGCCGATTCTCCTCATTACGATTTCCCATATTTCTGCATGCGTATCTTCAACGCTTTGTGGCTGTAACGGGATAAATCGCTTTTCTGTTTCAGAGAGGTATCTGTACCCAGCCTCAATGGACCGGTAAAAATGCTCTCCCTGTAAATCCATGCGGTTTGCGTCACCGTCATCCATCCTGCGCCGGTTTCCGACCTCGGGATTAACTTTCAGCCAAAGTGTGAGGTCTGGCTCTATATCAGGGCCTACAGCAATCTCATTAAGTTCTCTGATAACATCAGCAGAGATCCCCCGGCCCCAACCCTGATAGGCGTAAGTGGAGTCATAGAAGCGGTCAAGAACAACGATTTTTCCCCTTTCCAATGCGGGCATGAGGACTTCGCTGCAAAACTGCGCTCTTGCGGCTTCATATAGAAGCAGCTCGCACATAGGGGTTATCTCCGTGTTCTCTTTTGACAAGATAATCCCTCTGATTTGTTCCGCAATTCGACTTCCTCCAGGTTCTCTTGAGAAAACAACCTTGTCACCATACTTTTCTAACATTTTTGGCCGAAGAAGGTTTAACTGTGTTGTTTTCCCAGAGCCTTCATTGCCTTCAAAAGTAATTAGAAAACCTTCATAATTCATATTTTTACTCCTTTCGTCCATAATCGGGATATAATTGAATATGTAAGAAATAAGGCAAAAACAAAAGAGGCCGGATAATTCCGGCCTCCCTTTATGGTGATGGCTTAATATCTGTATTCTTGCAGCTTTGTTGCTATCGGTATAAGTAATTTTGATTCATCCAGCCGCAGGAGCTTGATGTCAAGGGCTTTGATACCGAATCTGCATCTATCCAGCGCATCGGCGTCCTTCAAGACGCAGAATAAGTACCAAATTTCATCCTTATCGGGACTTTCAGCAAACTCTATTTGCCATGCCTTTCGTGCTTCGTCGTCGTTGATGCAATGATATGAAATCAAAAACTTGACGATTTTGTCGTCACAGCCATACATTTCTTGATAAATTTCATAGCTCCTTTCGCCATGAGTTTCATCTATGCCATCATCATCTCTTCCGATATCGTGGTGAGACGCAGCCTCCATCAGCTTTTTAAATAAAGCCAAGTGTCTGTTGATATCGCCTTCATCATTTCCACAACTGGCAAGTTTCTGCCTGTACATGTAATTTGCCAAAAGGATAACCCTCTTGGTATGTGCCGCGTCATGGTCAGATTGTTCGCTCGCCCTGTCCGCAAATATGCTGGATACCTCATCCATAATATTGCTTACGTCTAAGCTATAAGGAATTTCATCGTCATCTGTCAGGTGGTCAAGTCTTGCCGTAATCACGGTTCGAAAGAACTCAAGTGACACACACTCTTGAACCTCTACTTCATAAACGTCATCAGGGTGTGCTATAACCTCAAACTCACCGCGACTGGAGATGTATTCGATGATATCGTGTTTATTAATTTTTGCCTGCGCTATCATCGACTCTTCACTGCCATGTCTTGCGGCAAAGAAAAATGCTGTCTGAATGTCTGTGGCCCATGAATACGCTTGCGTGTAAGGGGTAGATTTACTTCCTTGGCCTCGATAAATTGTGATTTCTTCTGGGAGGGATTTCATCTTTTCAAATGTTCTTTTCTTTTGAGCTTCTGTTTTTCCATGTTTTATCTTTAGGACAGACGGTGGCTCCAGCTTACTGGCTCCACAATCACAGAAGCTGTAATAGCTGATAAACGCATCATATAGCTTCGTGGATATTCTTTCATTTCTGATGATGTTGTTCAGAAGCTCCGCAGCTACATTTCCGGACTGCTCACTGTTTCCATCAAATAATAGATGCACGTAGTCTCTTTCCTGATACTGCTGCTCTTTGTCATGTAGCAGCCGGACCACCATTGACTTCATATTTGGGAAAACAGCGAGGCTGTCTTCGTCATAAAAGGGCATGGAGATGTAGAGATATTTATCAGCATCATAGTAAACCAAGCCTGCCGGGAACAACACGCTTTTAGGGACATACATATTTCCAACATTGAGTTCAGGACACTCTTCTTCCCATCGCTCTTTGGTGAACCCTATGTAATAACCTTGGGCGGACAGCTCCGCAGCCTGGTGTTCGGTCTCTATATCAGCGAGTCTTATGAGATTGTCAAGACTGTTTTGGTCATTGAGCTTCGCCAATATTTCCGAGCTATTCATACCCGTTCTCCTTTGTGTTTCCTATTTTACATTAATTTAACTCTGTTGTCAGCATCTTCACAAACTCACTTTCAGATATAACCGGTATGCCAAGTGAATTAGCCTTATCTAGTTTACTGCCAGCATTTTCACCGGCAACCAGATAGCTCGTCTTTTTAGACACGCTCCCTGAAACCGCCCCGCCGTTGGCTTTAACAAGCTTCTCAGCTTCATCCCTCTTCATGGTAGGTAGAGTGCCTGTTATGACAAAAGACAGACCAGAGAGCGCCGTGGATGCCTCAGACGCAGAGCTGTAACCCATATTGACCCCTTCTTCACCAAGGGCAAACACGACCTCTTTCATATTATGCGAAGTTGTCATGGCGATAACCGAACGGGCAATTATCTCTCCGAACCCTGGCAAAGACTTAAGCTCTTCAAAATCATCTTCTGTCAGATTCATGATAGCGGTCATGCTGCTGTACTTCTTTGCCAGGACTTCACCGACACTGCCGCCGACGTTTTTCCAGCCAAGGGACTTTATAATATTGGGGAGGGGCCGGTTCTTCGACCCTTCAATGGCCGCAAGCAGATTGTCCACAGTCTTATCCTTGCCGATGATGTTCTTCTCAATCAACTCGTTCCTGACTTCGTGCAACGTATAGTAGTCGCTGGGGTTATTGATGTATCCTGCGTCAACAAGGGCCGCAACGGTTACAGGCCCGAGTCCGTCTATGTCCATGCACTTCTTGGCAGCGAAAAAAATAAGGCTTCTCGCCTTCTGCGCCGGACAGGAAAGATTCTGGCAACGGAGGTCCGCGCCATCCCGTTCCGCTTTTTCCCCGCACTCAGGGCATACGTCGGAGATGACATACGGAACTGTGCCCGGGTCGCTCTTTTCTGGAATCACGCTGATGATTTTAGGGATAATGTCACCGCCCTTTTCCAAGAAGCAGGTGCTCCCAATCCCAATCCCGAGAGCGTTAATCTGGTCCTGGTTATGCAGAGTCGCTCTTGTGACCGTGGTTCCCGCGATGGGGGTAGGCTCCAGTATCGCAACCGGCGTGATTCTGCCGGTTCTTCCGACCTGGCAAATGATGTCGAGGACCTTGGTTTCTTTACGCTCTGCGGGATACTTATACGCAACAGCCCATCTGGGTGTATTGGAGGTGCTTCCCAGCTTTTCGCGCAGCTTGATATCATTGAGCTTTACCGCAGCTCCGTCAATTCCGTAGGGAAGAGAAGAGCGCATCTCACGGATGCTGTCAATTACCTGAAGGACGCCTTCACTGCCAGTTACAGTGGATTCAACAGGAATGAAGCCAAGTTCCTTCAGCGCCGACAACTGCTGATGGTGCGTCAATCCCTCAAGCCCCCTCTGGACATTGAAAACAAAGGTATTTAGTCCCCGTTCTTTGACAACGGAGGGCCTAAGCTGCCTGAGTGTTCCTGCCGCGCAGTTCCTCGCGTTTGCGAAAGGGTCTTCACCGATAAGCTCCTGGTACTCATTTGCCTTTTGGAAGGACGCAAACGACATGTACACTTCTCCCCGAACGGTAAGAGGTTTCTTGTGATAGATTCTCTTCGGGATGTCATCAATCATCATTAAATTCTCGGTGACATCTTCTCCACTTAAACCATCTCCACGTGTCGAACCTCTCATAAACTTCCCGTCTTTATACTCAAGGGATATGGACAAGCCATCAATTTTCGGCTCTACGCAGTACTCCTCATCCGGCATGGCGTTCGTAAACTTGAGAACGTCGTCAATGGAAAAGACATCTTTCAAGCTCAGCATAGGAACACGATGTTCTACGCTTTCCCTGTTACCGGAAGCTTTGCCGCCAACCTTTTTGGTTGGGGATTCCTTGCTGGCATATTCGGGATATTCATTCTCCAGACGCTTCAGTTCCTGGGTCATCTCATCGTACTGAGAATCCTCAATGTCAGGTCTGTCCTGGTTGTAATATAGGTCGTTGTGGTATTCGATTTGCTCCCTCAACCGACCTATGTGTTCTGCTGTGTTTTCCATAAAAACTCCTCTTTATAAGTATTACGAAGTTTTTGAGCTGTTCGAATTAAATTTCACTCCAACTCATCAATAAAAACTCCGTTGGCTTAATATGTCAGATTTAAAAAGGAGACAAGAAAACCTTGCCGCCTCTTGTTCACGCTGGAGAGATTATATTATTGCGGACGCACACGTTGATATCCAGTTTTTTCGTGCCAACCGCTTTAAACGATATTTCCGCTATTCCGCTTTCTTGGACGGATACGATAGTCCCTGTTCCAAAAGCCCGGTGCCTTATCTCCTTGTGCGGCCCATACCCAGAGATGTCAACCGGTTTGGAACTGTCTGAATAAGAGTTTATTTTCTTTGAGGAGAGCGTGTAGTCTATGTCAACCTTTGGCCTTGCCGTCACTTGGGTTTTCGGCTGGAGCGAACGAATAAATGGAGACATATTCAGCGGAACGCCGAAGGCGTTCTTGGCGATGATGAATTCCATCTCGTGTTTTGCCCTTGTCGCTCCCACATAGAACAGCCTGACATCCTCTTCGGAGTCTTCCTGCGGCTGCGAGGAATCAGAAGGGAGGACCCCGCCAACAACGTCAATCATGATAACCTTGTCGAATTCAAGCCCCTTGCTCGAATGTATGGTTGACAGCGTGACGTTTGATTTGTGGTTGCGCTCTTCATTTTTCAATCCTTCAATGCAAACAAGAAACTCAGGGATGGTGTTAAACTCCTGTGCGATGGCTTTCAGGGTGTTTATTTTCATTGCCAGGGATGTTTCAGAATACCCGTCGCCAATCTTCCGGTCAAGGTGTTTCTGGTATTCCAGTCCGTTCAGTATGGCGTCGATTGCTTTTACAGGAGTCTTATACCGAATTCCTGTTAAAACAGCTTCTTTCTTTTCTATATAGCCGATTCTCCTATCCATAGAAGGAAACGTCTTCAGTGCGGCCAACGCGGTTATAGACGGATTTTCGAGAAGTGCCTCCCGGACATGGAAAAGAGAAGGCTTATTCAGATAAAGCCCGAGTTTGTAATACAGTTTGCTGTACAGATTAATGTCACAGGGATTCTGAGAAAAAGCCAGGAAAGCCAATATATCCATAACAACAAAATGCGTGAAGAATAGTTTCCCGTCATCTCTGTATTTCGTTGAGATTCCCTCTTTTCGAAGCAAGCTTATCAGCGGCATCGCGGACTCATTGTTTCTATACAGGATAGCTAAAGATTGACCGGAGATCTGAGATTCTATGACTTTTTTTACAAGGAGCTTATACTGCTCCTTCATATCCAGAATCGCAGTGAAAATGACGCTGCCGTTTTCTATAGATGACGCCGCCATTTCTTTGTTGTGCCTGTTCTTATTCTGCTTAATGAACCCGTTTGCCGCAGATACAATCTTCTTGTGGCTGCGGTAATTTATCTCCATCGACAAAATAACGGCATCGGGATAGGTCCTATCGAAATTGAGAAGAGCTTGTGGATACGCGCCCCGGAATCCATAAACACTTTGGTCATCATCTCCGACCATAAAGATGTTGTTATGTCTCTTAGCAAGCATCCTGATTATGGAGTGCTGAATATGCGACGTGTCCTGAGCCTCATCAACACTGATGTAGCAATATTTTTTCTGGTACATCTCAAGGATGTCGGGATACTGCATAAGAAAGCGATAAGCAAAGATAAGCTGGTCATCAAAATCCATCAGGTTATCGGTTTCCATACGTTTTTGATAGCGGCTGTAAAACTCCGGAAATTCAATGTCCTGGACATTTATTTTTTTAATATCAGTATCCGTGAGCATTCGGTTCTTTGCATTTGTAATTTGTTGCGCAAGAGACCGAATCATCATATCTGAAGGGTATTCTGGAAGCATGTCAACGCAAATCTCCCGGACAATTCTTTCATTGTTTGGCTCCAGGTCAGGGATGGCTTCGCCTTTTTTATGCTTGCAGGTATTGATTACCTTCAGGCAGAAGCTGTGGATTGTAGAAAAGTGCGGGGCCAAATCCTTCGGGCAGTTGAACTTCTTTATAAATCTCTCTTTCATTTCATTTGCTGCCGCAATCGTAAATGTGAGGGTGAGAATATTTTGCGGGTTGATACCTGCGCAATTCAGCATATATCCGGTCCGGGCCACGATAACGGTAGTTTTGCCGCTTCCCGGAACGGCAAGAAGAAGCGTGGCTCCTTCGACACGCTTCACGGCTTCTTCTTGTTGGGGGTTTAAGCCCCGGATATTATATACAGTACAGAACTCGTTGTAATCCATTTATTCCTCTCTCCGATACAGGCGAGGTGTTTTTGACAACATTTCAGGGAATGTTATCGTCTTGCCGTCATCAAACGCTGCCTCAACATAACGGCCCTCCTCGGTGTCGAACTTTTTCATGACTTCTCCCTCAAGTACCACCCCGGCAAGCTGCTCATAAGTGAGCCTGTCCCCGGCCTCAAGGGTGTCATGCATCATATTGATGCCGGTGATGAAGTTTTCGACCTCACATTGGGCGCGATACCGCATCCCGTTCTTCAGGCGGAACTCATAATCAATGTCCGGGTTTTTAAGCAAGTCAAGCGCGTTTTGAAGCTCAATGAAGGGGGTGTTCTTTCTTTCTTCCTTCCTTTGGTCTGAACGTCTCCGTATATCCGCCACTCAAAACTGAGTTCTTGCGCCACGCTTTGATTTCAGAGGTGAATTCAAAGGGCTGCTTTGCGCCGATATAGACGGCGAGCTCTCTTACTAAGAGATAATAATTTCCGCTCACAGGATTCTTGAAGGCTCTGAGCTGTAGGGGTCGTTCTCCTACTACAGAAATATCGTTCTTATACATAATAAATTCCTCCAAAAAAGATTTACT
>Ga0153946_1001364_pt1 | contig 10455 bp, 4 predicted proteins | sample TSNJ030MetaG_FD_104751 | JGI IMG/M metagenome (GOLD analysis project Ga0153946, IMG submission 104751) | Attine ant fungus gardens microbial communities from New Jersey, USA - TSNJ030 MetaG | ecosystem: Host-associated > Fungi > Mycelium > Unclassified | place: USA: New Jersey, Wharton State... | reverse complement strand
TATAAATAGTGTGGGAACTAAGGTCACATGACAAGGTCAGGTGATCACAGAACATTCTGGAAGGACATGTGATCATGGACTAAGGGTACAGCCACTGTAAAAGTAGTATAAGTAGTAGTCCAATCCAACAAAGAACTCTATCGAGTTCTTTTTGAACATTCACCTAGGGTAATCACTAAGAGCATTCACTGCCTATCGATAACACACCAACTGATCTGCTGATAACTTGGTGAATACTGATTGCTTTGAGACATTTTTTTGTATTGTTTGAAAGGTCTTCTTCAGGGCTTTCAGTGGCCATTTAGATCATTAAAATTGGTCAAGTATTCCTAGAGTTATGGTCTGAATAAAGTTTGTGACACAAATATTGGTTGGTCTATATGCCTATCTCCTGTGATCACATGACCCTTACTAAGATCTATTTATATCTTATATAATCCTTCCCATGCTATTTATATCTTTCCCACATTGTATTTTTGGATATTTCCTATGAAGTTAATGAATGCATAAGAAATAGTTTTCTTCTTGGGAATTATCTCATGACAAGAAAACTTGGTATTTTCTTCTCTTTTTGGACTGTATTTATAGTACTTTACAAGTGTTCTGATTTATCTACAGTCACAGTCCTTGTTATATAAGTTGGTAACAAAGAAGATTCACATGAGATCTAATATGATATCACTCCAGGATTCATAGTGCTTGTAGTTCCATTTCATATCCATAACACTGTCTTGACTTGTGTCCAACCCTCAGGATAGTAGCATTTGCAGAGTTGTAGCAGTAGATGTTAGTATATACCTGAGTTATCTAGGATTAAGACATAAAGACCAAATAACCAGATAGATTAGAAGAAAACATACTTAGAATGGAGATATGAAGGCTGGTCCTGGAATAAGCTAGCTACATTCTAGATATGAGTGGATGAGAATGTAGATGAGTGAAAGTGGTTATGGAGACAGAATAAAATCAGAATATAGATGTCCAAAGAATGGTAATAATGAGCTGCAAAATGCTTGTGTGCTACATCAAGTGTTACGGAGATGGAACCATAGAAATCAGTTGAGCTCAGTCAATGTCTCAGTTCTGGAATGGAGCTGATAGGAAACACTCTGGTTCCGATGAATGACTGCAATTTTTTTTGGAAAGATCATTAGATTGTAGTCTAATTGAAGGTGGTTCAGACAGATAGTATGACAGGTGTTTACAGCTTTCTGATTGAATACAATACATCTAAGATAATTCAACGAGGGTGATTGGACTCCTATCCGCCACAATTTGGAGTTCAATCTGAAAAGCCAGCTGTAGCTCTCCAAGTTGTATAGACGGAGAACAATTCATCAATTGATAGTTTATCGAACACTTGCCCAGTTGTGAATATGGATTAGCTGACTTTTTTATCGGATCCTTGCATACAGGCCTTGACCCTAATTTAACGACTCTGCGAACAACTGTTTTCTATTCCAGCTATGTCGCTAGATAATATGTCAGTTGGACTCGATCAAACCTATGATAATGGTCATTCATTCCCTAGAATGACTAGGTTGTTGCAGTCTATATCGAGTGTTTCATCATCTTTGGACATACTTGGAAGGTGACAACTGTCAGTCTAGTGCAAATGCAGGATCGTGAAATGACACTCAATGCCGGAACAGTGGTGAGACATTATTGTTGACAAAAAAGAGCCATAAACTCTAGTAGTTCGGTTCTGGGCAGACATATAACGAATTGGATATATTTGCCAGATCTCGGGATAGATATAGCAAGTGTAGCTGCAGAAGTACACACGATATCTTTGGGACTAGGAGTAGGTGACAGACAGGAAATATGAATATTTAATTTGCAGAAGATTCAGGGTGTACATACATGCAATACAGTTGGGGCGAGCTCCAGCCCCTAAGAATTTTAGAAAATTTGTATTGGCTGGGACAAGGTTTCCCTTCACAAATATTGAGCCAATTTATTCATCAGCCATGCAAAAGCAGCAGTATATTTATTGTAACCTCTGTTTTGCCCAGATTTTTGACCGAGTATAGTTGAATGATAGGTCTTCAATCAAATCTTGGGATCGAGAACAAATAAGGGTAGACTGCCTAGGTAATCTGTGGCACATTGGACCAACATGCTAGTCATGTTGAGCTAAGATAGGGGGCCGAAAACTCGTCTCAAATGCACAATGAGTCACTGTTACTATTTATCTTATCAAGACATGAGACCAAAAATAATCTTAGTCTAGCGCTCGATATTCCGACAGGTCAAATAGTGCAGGTAAGTATTTGGTTAGGTTTATATATCGAGGGAATTCCTTTTGGTTCATAGCTCGAACTCAGGGAACAAGTCACAAGAAGGGGTATTCCAATGTCTCTGATTTTGACTGATACATCTGGAAATCACAGGGGCCAACCATACAATGTTGACCCACGCGTATAATTAAATTGGCCTCCATGAAGTTATTGTTTTACAAAATAGTGTAATAATTCCAAGGCATCTTCAGCTTTTTGTTAGCCATGCACCAGATGTATGGAACAGGGACGGGGACTGCTACATCGTAAGATGATGGCCAAGTCACTTTCAAGGAATTCTCAGTGTAGAAAAAGAGGTACACTGCTGAAGCAGCGTATTTCTGAATGATACTGGCTGCAGAACATGTATAAAAGGACCTCAATATACAGTAAGTAGAATCTGCTGGCTACGAAAGTGTCGCACTGATATATCTGCCGTTGTTGCCTCTTGTAGCGTTCTCACGCTGATTTCATAACATAGGTCACTTACTTCATTATTGAGATATATCAAGTATCTGGCACCTGAAGGGCGAGTCAGCGATTTCCAAACTTGTGACCAACCTTTTCTAGCACCGGCCCGAACAAATAATTCATGATACGATCCGGTTTTTTCCTTGGTTTTATCAGTTCGTTACTTGGAATGAGCTCACCGTCCTAGATTTCATTAATTAGTGGAGTTGGGCAGATTCGAGTACAGCACCATCACCTGATCAGTTCTATCACTAGGTACTTCTGAACGACTCCAGTGCCTGCAGGCAGAAGCGTGTATCGATTGAACTGCTTTTTTAATAATAGCACTGCCTCATGATCACTGGTCGTTCTGCAGGCACCGGATTGGACTGGTTCGATAGAATGTGTGGTCTTCTCCGTGATTGATCGTACTCCGAGGTGCCGAAGGTCCTCCGTATACATAAGAGATTCTAAAAAAATCTGCTTACAGCAGCTGGACGCTCCGGACAAACAGTATCAAAATGTTATTCATGATCGCGGATATGCTCACTCAAAGTAGAGGGCCGAGTTCCTGACTGAATTTGAGAAATAAGTTTTTCAAAGCGCTGAACTATAAAAGGTGTTTGATCGCTCAAGGTAAGAGGGGATTCATCTGAGTGCTCCATCTCGACCCGATAGTCATACATAGTTTAATGTACCGCATTCTTAAATTCTTTTGAGTTTACTTTCTCCACATCCATGAGTGGGTACAATATCTCTTTACGTCATGACAATGCTCGCTAACTCGGTCCGGGCGACTGGTAATCATCAGGCAAACATAATCGTTGCCTGCTCTTCTAAAATTGTCTCCATGCTTTCAACAGCATGCTTTGTCCTCGTGTACGCAGAATGTAGAGGCAACGCGATTGATGATATTATCCTATTTCTTGAACCTATGTTTCCTTATAAAGGTGTTATGTTTATTTTTGTAGAATTATCAATTATGAATTGGGGTTTGATTTCCGTTGAGGTTAAGATATTTAGGACGAATATTATCCTACCGAAGCCATCCGCTGATAATGTTGAACAGATAAATTATATTAAATTCGCTTTCTGACAAAAGCATATTGTGCATCCTCTTTCATGACAACAGCCGACATCGGTCATTCCAGTTGTCTCATGTTAATTAGGCTGTCCCACTTCGAAATACACAGAGTTTCAAGAGAAGGAGCATGGAATGAAGCTTTACTCCAGGAACGAAGGGATTTTTCATAAATCATGCGAACCGATCCTGCGAGATGAGGTGGGTCCCTGAGAAGACTAGAGTAATTCACTGGCTTTTTGTAATACCAGTTCTTGTTTTGTGATTAGGTTGTTTCTAGGCCTAATCTCAAGCAGCTCGCCATTCTTTTTATTGGTGGGAAACTATTCAACTTCGAAACAGGGACAGTGATCTAATCAGTAAGCGAGAGAAGTGACTACTTACTTGATCTCTCATGCAGGGTCAAATTTTGAGCACAATATGTTCAGTGGAAACCTATCGACTGTTAAACAAAATTGTAATCGTTCCATATCGAACGTCAGTATTGACTTACACGAGTTTGTAACTCCACCTTTTCAATCCGTACAGGGACGCAAGTTCTTATAATGATTAGCGGCCGTTCTTCCATGCCAACTATATCATTAAATGAAGCTCTCTATCTGACGTTTACTTCTCTTCCTCCCCATCGACTTCGGGTGGATATCAGAGCGAAGTCGTTTGAAATCCCGAACTCCCGTTTACTGTAAGTTTGTTAGCAGGCTGTACGTTTGAATCGGATCAAGAATCTGAAAGGGTCCAAGTATAACGTAAATTGTTGTTACGCAGAACCATCTACGTATTATGTCAGCGTGCTGGTGAGAAAGGTGCTTATGAATGTCAAGACGAGAAAAGTGAGTCGAGATTCTATATATTGGTTTTTTTTGACTCTGGGAAATGGTATATCGATCTCAACGGGGTACTATATATGTCCATACATACCCAAAACAAAAGCTCATTTGCACAGGTTCTGTCTCCACGCTTGCCTGAAAAACCTGGGTCTCAGAAATTATCAGGATACTTTTTTAGTGAAAAATAACTGCTCCCTGATTCGGATCATTCAACGTCATCCAAAACTCATCAACACATCTCTCTGGCCGGAAAATTTCTGGAATCTCATTATCTTCACTTAGGAGGGAACTGAGCCGCAGGAGCTTCTGGTCTCTCACGAGCGCTTCGTGAAGAACTAATCGTGGGTATCAACTAAAACCGGCCAAGATCAAGGGTTCCTAAGATAGGGAAAGAAGGAGATCATACACAGGTTTACTTTTTAATAGTGTTTCAGGGTACCAAGGCAAAGTAGAGGTTTGGCTTAGATTTCAGGGTCTTTGCAGGAGAGGTAGTTATGGTTAACTTCGTTCGGAGAAGAAGTAGGCGTGCCGCAATTCGGTTTTAACATCACGTGCCTTTCGTAGATGCAAGTGATTGTGACAACTCGAACTGAATGCATTGGATAGGTGTAGATATATCATCACTGCCAAAACGAGTGCTCAGTTTGGATGTGTATCTATGCCTATACAAAGTCACGAAGTGCAGCTTATTGATTTACTTCCACGGGGTTGCCCCTCATTATAGAAATCCAGTTCTCATAACATCACGACTGTGACAAGAAAGTCTCTGGAAAATCCCATGGCGTTGGAGTGGTGTTGGAGTCCGAGTGGTGTTCAGGATCACATCAGAGGGAAATCATTATAGATAGGTTGAATGAGTCATGTGATTACCTCTAAGTTTATCTGCCTGTAAACTAAAACCGAAGGGCTGTATGGTCTACCAGCCCATCATTGACGGCGTGTGCTCAAAAGTGGCAGGGATTCATGGTGCTCGACTAGCGAAAATCTCGCAATTCTTCAGCTGGGGTTCAACAGGATAACGAAGTGGAGGCAACCCGATTCGCACCTACGTTGAGCGTTGCATGGAGCGATTAGTATTAGGCATTACCTTCATTGGGTCTTTCTGGCCAACCAAGCGTCGAGATGAGCTGGTTTAATTTCATTGGAGAAACGCTTGTTGGCGTTGCCAGTGGGTTTTGAGCCGTGATCCTACACGAGGTTCAGAGTTTGTTCCTAATCAAATTAGTGAAATCAATGGGGAAAAGATGTATAAGAAGAGAGCATTCGGAGGAGTATGTCGTACAAAAAAACCTCGATTAAAATTCCAACTTGCTCTACTTCTACTCAAAAAGCTATGCACGCAATGAATTCGGCCATCGTAAGAGCACAAGTGGCAAAAATCTCGCAGATGACGATTGTTTAGTATTTATCCATCACCTGGTGGGTGGGTTTAGTTGAAATAGCGAGTGGAGCGGATCTCCGGGCTTGAGCTTCTTTTGCGAAAGGCCAATCGTGTGATTCCCGCCGGTTCAGAGGAGACGTTCGTTGTTGTGTAGGAAAGTAGGCATCGCAAGTTCCATTTGCGCCAATGGAATCACTTTGTGGATTTTTGTTCTCGGTTTTGTTTATTTTTTTTCCAATCTAGTCTGGTGATTCACCCTACTGGAGCTTACTAGATCGGTGACAAGTTGAGCTTTGTTCGTCTGCTAACGTCAACTCATAAGGAATGTACCTACAGGCGCGGGGAAATAAGCTTTTTACCACTGGACAAGATAGTCTTGGTGCGCATCATAACCAGTATGTTATCTTGAGGCGGGATACTTTGTCCATCAGTGATAACGTTTTCAAGGTCGTACTGAACGGTGAGCTAGCAGTAGTTGCCAAACTCGGATGTGTCATCAGGTTCATTGCGTTGTTTTCGCAGGATCGGACAGTTACGTAATAGTTATAAGTGAACCGGCTTGTGAAACCGGCATTTACCCCAGTCCAGGTCAAACCGAGTCGGCTGGAGGCCAGATATAAGTAAGATATATTTCCCGTCGCATGCCCAACAGACTCTGCCTCGACCATGACCCCAGACCCACAGCATCTCCACGACGAGCAGTTCTTTCGCGCCGCTTTTCTTTACCGTACTCCTGCCACTGCCTCTTCACAGTGTCCTCCATGTCCCGCAACCCCTTCACCTAGAAGACAGTCGTTGAACAGATCGCCTGCATCTGCAGATGGGCGGCACACGGGCACATATCTTCAGAGACATAATTCAACTCCTTCACGACGACGACCCACCACTGAATCACAGGTGTTTCCCTTGACCCCCCACGGGCAGGTCCTCCGTGCACGTCTAGAACGCGTGTTGATTTCTGGCAAAGTAGTTGACGGGAATAAACGCAGGAGAAGCAGAGAAGATTCCATCTCGTATTATTGGCCGTGGTATGAGCACTCCGGCGTATGTTGGTCTTTTCCCAGAAAACAACGAAATTGATTAATCTTCCTTCAGTTGGCATCCACGCCTCCCAAAAGTGCAAGCAGTAGCGACCATGGACGCCCAACGCACAGCCGATCCCGAAGTAGGACAGATCCACACGCTACTACATCCATGTCTCACCGTCCAATCGCCATCATTTCTCCCTCCTTGAAACACACTTCAACACATCTACCTAGACAATCAAACTCATGTTCTTGGACCCCTTCATTGACGGCAGATACCTCACCTGTGCTTTCTGAACCTCTGGACCATGATGCAGATGCTGTTGAATCAAGATCATTGCTAACGCCACCGCCAACACCGCCTCTGTATGGTAGTTTGTCTCCCACTGTAACTTCTGCTGTGGCTGCAACTGGCGAGAGTGCTACTGTGACGCCTGGGTCAATCTCAACTTCGGGTAGTTATTCAGCGTCAAGCCCGTCGTATCGAAGACAAGAAGCTGAGAGTTCTGTTGAACGTATGGACCTTACGCTTCATCATAGGCCATTCAATGTGAGGAAAGCGTCTGAAAGGTGTAGGATGATCGAAGGGTACGTGAGTTTTGCACAGATAGAAGGACTCGGGCTGCCCCCTAATGGAGTCGATGACGACGATGATGATGTAAATGATCGACAAGGTAGCGAAGAGGGGGAGGAGAAGAGAGGTAGAATGTTGAAAATCGGAACGTGGGCAAGGAAGTGGTTTGCTGGTGTTCAGACTCCTCCTTTTCAGTTCTGAGCTCTTTTCCTGTCGTCAGTCGTAAGTACGCGACATCTTTTTTTTTGTATTCATATATGCATTTTCGTCTTCGAGGTTTGGTATAACTCATTGAATTATTGACATGGCACATCACTAGTACTTACACATTTGTCTTGCACTGACCTGCAAATTGCTTTGGCATTCACTCTTTTCATAATTATTGTATCGTACTGTCGTTCATGTTTTCTAAATGTCCCTCCTTTGCTTTATGCTTATGTTTTTCGCTTTCTTCGCTTCGTCACATATTCAATGTATTCATAGTTACCAGGATTTTGTGATAGTTCTGGTGGTGTTTAGGTAGAAGTCATGTTTTCCGGTACAGAGGTTGTAGAGGTATTGATGAAATAGCAGTGTTCTTTGACAGGCTTCAGTGCACGTTGAACGGGATGATGGGATGACATTCTGAAGGTCTCTCAGCCTTCGACGCTTGAACGTTTTTAACGCCGACATCTCGGCCAAAGAAGATTGTCTTTTTCAGTGCTGCGGAACTCCTTACTCGCTACTCGCTTATCGGCTAAGACATTATACTACCTCTATATATACACCTTGGAGAAGGTTTTATGCAAAACTGTCTTCTCGGGAAATTAGATTCATACGTCTTTTTGGGGTTGGTTTCTTTTCACTCCTCGTGACCATAACAACCCCATAGTAAAAGCAGGGTAGTTGATTTTTGAAAATTTGCTGTGCCGAGTTTGGTCCTGCTAATACACATGACATACATGCAGGCATCGGTCCAGTTGGGGAACATGCTTGAGTAGTGCATGTTCCTCAGGGTCAATGCGTTGGGGTCTTTTTGAGCTGAGTTTGTTGTCAATTGTCCATTTTCAAATTCCCAGTCTTGTTGTGGGAACACCAATTGCATGTGAATTAGTCCAGAAAAGGGACCGGCCAACTCGTTCTATTCAACACGAGTTAAGCTCTAGCATCTTCGATCTTACTACTAACTACCCAGGCCAGAATTGAGTTGAGTTGAGCCTTTGACGGCTTGGACTTTGCATGTCTTTCTGAGAAATATAGTTCATATGTAAATTTCCTAGATGTACTTTATAATAAAGCACCAAATTTGTTGTAAGAATGAACTGTATCACAAATGAAACCCAGTTGATTTGGAGAATTTTGAGATAAAACAAGGCACAAGATTGCATTATCGAAGGCCTTTGTGATGATTAAGATTCAGTGAGTGAGATGTATAATGCTATATACTGACAAGTCTGAGCAAAAAATTTGTTGAAAAGTTACAGAGAACTCAGATATCACCTTTATGGATGCAAGAAAGGGTGGGAATTGATGAGGATTTTGATGAATTGTGTAACTGCTGAGTTTCAAAACTTTTCCCATCTCCTACACTCCTGTGAAAACTGACTAAGCAGTTACTGTAACATCACACTCACACACTTTAATTCTACAAAATTCCACAAAACTCAAATAAACTCATTAAAAATTAGAAAAAACTGCAGAGAATTGAAATAAAATAATTAAAATTGGAAGAAACTGCACCTGTCCCCAAGTTTTTTTTTAGCACACTCTTTCACTCAAAAATTCAAATAAATCCATTGAAAATGGAAAAAACCTACAGAAAATTAGAGAGTATAATATACTGCAGACAACACTACTTACTGTGTCAGAGGACACAATCAATATTAATAATAATATTACATAATATCACTAGTTTAACTAAATGCTATATACAAACTGTGCTCAGCCTCAAATTTACTCTTGCAACTAGTAATCACTCTTGAATACTGGTAACCCCTGACATTGCTAAACTCCAGTTACAACTTGCAAGAATCAAACTAGAACTATCCAACCTCCAATACAAACACAATTTTAAGACTCAAAACCTTGAACTTGATTTCCTAGATAATGTTTTAACTCTCTCTCCTATTAGACAGTCTATTATTCCATTTGAAAATGATATCAAAGACAAGAAAAGCCCTATTATTCAGCCATTCTATAGTAATACCCATAATTTTGATAGGTTCTTTGCTAAAATAAATAAAGTGTTCCTATTAGCCCCTTGAAAATTTGTGAATGATATGTATTGAGTAATATTCACATGCAAGTACTTAGAGGGTAATGCTGCTTCTTGTGCTGAACCTATCCTAACTAGAGAAGATTTAGAGCTACAAGAAGATTGGCAAAAATTCTTTGTAGTCTTTAGAGAACAGTTTAGGGATCCCAACTTCCAAGACCAATTAACCAAACATCTGTATTCCTTAAAACAAATTAGGTCTATCAGAGAGTATGCTACAGACTTCAAAAACTTGGCTCAGAAGGTTGAACAACCCCATAGCATATGGAGAAATATATTCTACAGAAACTTAAAGTATAGAGTCAAAGATCTACTAGTTGGTATCCCTTGTCAAAAAGAAAATTATACCCAGCTCAAGCATACTGTCCTAGAGGCTGACAAACACTAGATATTCCATCATTTGGAAGGGTCTTTACAAAACAGCCCTACCCAAACATTTGTTAGCTAATCCACCTCAACTCCAATCTATTCTACTTATTCAACTGTATTCTCATCTAATCATATTACTACCTTGACCTCTATACAATGTGCCAGTCTGTTGACATCAGAAGAAAAAGAACATTGTCAAAATTCCAGACTCTATT
>Ga0153946_1001363_pt1 | contig 10458 bp, 8 predicted proteins | sample TSNJ030MetaG_FD_104751 | JGI IMG/M metagenome (GOLD analysis project Ga0153946, IMG submission 104751) | Attine ant fungus gardens microbial communities from New Jersey, USA - TSNJ030 MetaG | ecosystem: Host-associated > Fungi > Mycelium > Unclassified | place: USA: New Jersey, Wharton State... | reverse complement strand
GGATTCTTTTTATATGCCAATGATGCGGAACAATTAATCATGAGACCGAAAGAGGTATATGACGGGGCAGTACCTTCGGGAAATTCGGCTGCGGCTTATGTGCTGCATAAGCTGAGTGAATATACGACAGAGAAGACCTGGCAGAAACATTCAGGGAAACAATTAGCATTTATAGCAGGGAAGATAGAAGCACATCCGATGGGTTATTGTTTTGCGTTGAATGTATTTTTACAGGTGCTGTATCCGGGCGTTCAATTGCTATGCGTAGCGGAAAAAATAGAAGATATGTCACAGGTCCGGGCATTTATGAAGGAAAAGAATTTAATCAATGCGACGACCATCATAAAGACAAGAGAACAGGCTGAAAGGCTGGAACAGACAGTGCCATATACCGGTGGATATCCAATCCCGGAACAAGGAGCCGCATATTATATTTGCGAAAACGGGTCTTGCAAAACACCCATTTTCCGTCCAAATTAAAAGCAGCATGTCAATGTTAATCCGGACAGATTTTTGATAAGATCTGACCGGATTTTCTTTTGAGTAACAAAACTGTTTGTTTATGTTAGACTTGAATAGTAGTGATTAAGTAAAGTATAATATCCATAAAGCAATGAATATCCTTTTAACTATGATGAAAGTAAAGGGGGAAACCTATGGATATCATATCAATTATAAATGAAAAGTATCAGGGAATGACCAAGAAACAAAAACAAGTAGCTAAATACATGTCTGACCATCCTGATACGATGTCATTTATTACATTAAAGGAATTAAGTGCTCAAACACAAGTAACTGAGCTTACTATTTTACATACCTGTCAGGCACTTGGGTATGAGAGCTTTAATGAAGTGAAATATGAGTTTCGCAAGTATCTGAGTATTAAGAACAAAGTGAAGATTTATCAGGAACAAGCGTACTTCAATGTGGATATACCGGAGTATGAGTTTAGCCATCAGGAATTACTCCTTAGCGATACCCTGGAAGAAGAAAAGGATATGCTGGACAAGTACATTGATTATTTGGATATCAGAGAGATTTCGCAAGTATCGGAATTATTTCATAAATACAAAAAAATAATCATATGCGGTCGGGGCATATCTTATCTATTGGGTGAATTTCTTGCCATTCGGCTGGCTTCCTGTGAGATTGGTGCGGTACTTGTTAATACGGAGCTCAATGATAGTGTATATGGAGCATTTCCGCTGATCGATGACAAGACCCTATTGGTTGCTATTTCTTTTCCTGACTATTATTACGTGACCGACCAGGTGATAGAATATGCGAATAAGGCCGGGGCAAAAGTCTTATTAATTACCGATCCCACCGGTGCCAGAAACGGAGAATCCGGAATTGAGATTCTGACCGCCCCCAGTACGACCAGAATGTTTCTCAATACCTTATCGGGGCCGATGGTGCTGATAAATACTCTGACATCAGCGATAAAAGTTAAGAAGGGGAAGAAGAGGAAATAGCTGGATAAATCTTTTGTATAAAAGTACAGAAAAGACTGACATAATAATGTGTAAAATCAACAAATATTTTGGTTTTGCACATTTTTAGTTTTAATAAATTAAAGTGTATGTTATAATTTTGCTATAAAATTATAGTGTTTACTTAAAAAGGAGGGAAACTATGAAAATGAAGAAGTTGCTTATAGGTCTTTTGGTAAGTGCGATGCTGCTGTCGTCGGCAGCATGTTCAGGAACCAAAGAGGAAAGCGTCGGCGGGGCGAATAAGGAGACCAGGACGGTTGACGGAAATGAACTGGATGCAGAGCAGTATATTAACAGCTACCTGTTTGGTGACCCATCCACCCTTGACAGCATTAAGTTGAGTGATAGCTACGGTACCACTGTCCTGATGAATATCATGGAACCATTGACCCGGCTGGATGAAGAAAGTGGTGAAAATGTCAGAGTCGGCGCCGGCGCAGAGAGTTGGGAGAGTAATGAAGATGGAACGGTATGGACCTTTAAGCTGCGGGACAATAAATGGACGGACGGACAGCCGGTGACAGCTCAGGACTATGTGTACGGAATTGCCCAGACAGTCAATCCTGAATCGGGCTCTCCTAATTCTTACTTTTTGACTGATATTAAGAACGCCGAGGCGATTATCAATGGTGATATGGATATATCTGAACTGGGCATCAGAGCAGTCGACGAGAAGACTCTGGAGATTGAATTAGAAGCACCGGCGTCATATTTTCTAGCGATGACCGATACAAGGGCAATGCTCCCGGTTCGGCAGGATTTGGTTGAAAAGTACGGTGAACAATATGGTGCGGAAGCGGATACCATCGTCAGCAACGGACCTTTTATGCTGGAGAGCTGGACCCATAACTCAGAGATTGTACTGGTCAAAAATGAGGACTACTGGGATGCTGGAAATGTCTATCTGGATAAGGTTGATTGGAAAATTTTAAACGACGAAAGTACAATTTTTAATTCCTTCGATAATGGCTCAATCGATCATTGTGAAACCGGGACTTCGGAGTGGATCGATAAGTTCAGTGAAAAAGAAGGAGTATTAGAGGTAACTTACGGAGATCCGACAGTACGTTTTCACCTCTTTAATACCAAAGATGAGCTGTTCCAAAATGTATATGTCCGTAAAGCATTTATGCTGACGTTTGATCGTGAGGACATGAACGAAACCATTTACTTTGATACCAAAATACCAGCGTATGGATGGGTTCCCAAAAGTGTGACAACCGGTGATTTAGGTGAATATAGAGCACAGGTTGATGAACCGATCAAAGCGATGCAGGATGATCCGCAGGAACTTCTGCTGAAAGGAATGGAAGAACTGGGCTTAGGAGATGATCCTTCTCAATTAACTGTCAAGATAAATTTTGGTGATACCAGCCAGTGGACCCGAAACTATGGAGAATACCTCCAACAGAGGCTTAAAGGAGTATTAGGTGTCAATATCGAATTGGAAACCGAAGAATGGGGAAGTTTCCAAAACAGGACCAATTCGGGAGATTATCAAATAGGCTACATGCAATGGGGAAGTGATTATAATGACCCGATGGCAATTCTCTCGATTATTGATGCAATTCCAACCTCCTGGGAGAATCAAGAATACAATGACATCCTGAAACAAGCAGCTCAGGAGCTGGATGAAAAGGCCAGAGTAGAGCTGTATGCTCAGGCCGAGCAGATTTTGCTCGATGAAGCGGCAGTTTCACCAGTTATCTATATGAAGGTCATTCAATTTAAGTATGAGTATGTAAAAAACCTGCAAGAAACATCATTTAATACGATGGGATTTAAAAAAGTGTACACCAGCGGAAGATAGTAAGGAGAAAGAGGTATGGTAAAATACATCATCAAACGTATCTTATATATGCTTGTGACCTTATGGATTATCATTACGGCAACATTTTTCATGATGCATAGTATACCGGGAGATCCACTTGCGCACATGGCTAAGAACCTGCCGGAGCAGACCAGAGAAAATTACTATGAAAAATATGGACTTGATAAATCAACAGGAGAACAATATATCATTTTTTTAAAGAATCTGGTGACCAAAGGAAGTCTCGGAGAATCACTGCGCTATCCGGGCCGTGATGTATCCGAAACCATCATTAATAATTCGAAGATTTCGGCGATTCCGGGCGGTCTGGCATTAGTAGTGGGTTTGGTTATCGGTATAGCTCTGGGGATTATTGCGGCATTAAATAAAAATAAATGGCCGGATTATATCGTGATGTTTATTGCCATATTAGGAATCACTGTTCCTGCTTTTGTAATGGCCTCGCTTCTGCAGTATGTCTTTACAGTAAAATTTCAGCTTCTCCCCACTACTGGGTGGGGAGAACCAAAGCATATTGTCCTGCCGGTTATCGTGCTGAGCTTTGGAACTATTGCAACTTATGCCCGATATGTAAAATCAAACATTTTAGACGTGATGGGGCAGGATTATATATTAACAGCGGAGGCTAAAGGAGTAAGTCCATTTAACGTAATGAAAAATCATGTTATGAAAAATGCTTGTTTACCCTGTATTACCATCTTGGGCGGTCAGATTGCAGGAATCTTCACGGGTGCTTTTGTAACCGAGAAAATATTTGGCATTCCGGGACTAGGCTTTTATTATGTTTCATCCATCAGTGACCGGGATTATACGATGATCATCGGAACCACCGTTTTCGCGGCGGCACTTTTTGTATTTGCCCAGTTGGTCATTGATATCACATATGGTATCCTTGATCCCAGAGTTCGGATAAAGTAGGGGGAAAATGCGATGTATACTGAAAGAAATATAGAAATCATGCAGCCGGACATACCGCCGGGAATGTTTCAAATTATCGGTATCGACAAACAGGATAATGAGATCCTGGCAAGACCGCGGATTGGATACTGGTCGGATGCGTGGCGGCGGCTGAAAAAGAATCGCATCGCGTTTCTGGCTTTGATTATCTTGGGCTTATTGATTCTGATGGTGATCATCGGCCCCGGAATCAGCGGATATTCTTTTGAAGAAATCGATTCGATCGCCATTAACCAGACTCCAAGCTCCGCTCATTGGTTTGGCACCGATGCGCTGGGAAGAGATATGTTTGCCAGAGTGTGGCAAGCTGGGCGGGTGTCTATAATCATCGGTATCACCGGTGCGGTGGTGGCCAGTGTGGTCGGGTGCCTTTATGGCGGTATTGCGGCTTATTTTGGCGGCGCGGTAGATGATGTGATGATGCGTATCGTGGAAGCTTTGTTAAGCATTCCCTATCTGCTTATTGTAATTTTAATTTCCGTGGTATTAGACAGCAAGAGTATCTGGACTATGCTTTTGGCACTGACCCTGACCGGCTGGTGCAGCATTGCCAGGCTGGTTCGCGGTAAGATGCGGGAACTGAAGTCGCAGGAATTTATTCTGGCGGCTACTGCTTTAGGTGTATCGCCAGTGAGGATTGTAATCAAGCATATGATCCCCAATACTATCGGGATGATTATCGTAGCGATAACCTTTGACATCCCGGGATATATTTTTTCGGAGGCTTTCCTGAGTTACATCGGTCTTGGCATTCAGGCTCCGTCAACCAGTTGGGGGGCTCTGGCTTCAGCCGCCCAGCAGACCTTTATGTTCTATCCGTATCAGATGTTCTTCCCGGCGCTCATGATCGCTCTGACAATGTTATCTTTTACCTTGCTCGGTGATGGATTGCGGGATGCACTGGATCCAAAACTGCGAAAATAAATCAGGAGGAAGATGAGATGGAAAAAATACTGGAAGTAGAAAATCTACAGGTTTCCTTTCATACTTATGCCGGCGAGGTGAAAGCGGTAAGAGGGGTCGACTTTGCACTTGAGAAAGGTGAGACGCTTGCTTTCGTAGGTGAATCGGGCTGTGGAAAAACGGTTACGGCAAAGGCGGTACTAAGACTTCTGAAACCTCCTTTTGCAGAGATTAAAAAGGATTCTAAAATCATCTGTAATGGAAAAGATGTCTTAAACCTTACCAAAAAGGAATTGTATGAATTCCGCGGTAATGATGTCAGTATGATCTTTCAGGATCCGATGACTTCGCTGAACCCAACCATGAAAGTGGGGAAGCAGATCATGGAGACGCTGCTGCTCCATGGTGATATGAATAAAGCTGAGGCCCGAAAAGAAACTATCCGCATGTTGGAGATGGTGAACATTCCCGGCGCAGCCGAAAGAATTGACAGTTATCCCCATGAAATGTCCGGGGGTATGCGCCAAAGGGTGATGATCGCCATGGCGCTGGCCTGTGAGCCGGATATTTTGATTGCCGATGAACCGACGACCGCACTGGATGTGACCATACAGGCTCAGATTATGGAATTAATAAAGGATTTAAAAGAACGTCTGAATACCGCCATCATTTTGGTTACCCATGACTTAGGGGTAGTGGCTAACTTCGCTGACCGCATTCAGGTAATGTATGCAGGTCAGGTCGTTGAAAGAGGGATGACGGAAGAAATATTCCGTGAGAGTAAGCATCCTTATACCTGGGCTTTGTTAAATTCTATTCCCAAAGCCACCAATGAGTTGAAAGAAGAACTCTATGCGCTGAAAGGTACACCGCCCGACTTGATCCTGCCTTTAGAAGAATGTCCTTTTGCGGCGAGATGTCAATACTGTATGCCGATCTGCCGCGAACGTCCTTCTCTTGAGACCGCTCTTAGTGATAGCCATAAAGTATCGTGCTGGCTGACGCATCCAAAAGCACCGAAGGTGACCTCGTATTATGACAGAGAGGTAAAGTGATGGGAAATGAAAATATAATGGAAGCTCAAGACTTATGCAAGTTTTTTAAAGTCGGCAAGAAGCAGGTCTTAAAGGCAGTCGATCATGTAAATTTAAGCTTAAAATATGGCGAGACGGTCGGTCTGGTAGGTGAGTCCGGCTGCGGGAAGACCACCTGTGGCCGAACGATGATAAAATTGTATGAACCAACCCACGGCAAGGTGTTTTTTGAAGGTGAGGACATTTCCCGGCTGCATGGCAGGCAACTGCTCGCTTTTAAAAAGAATGTCCAGGTTATTTTTCAAGATCCTTACGCTGCGCTGGATCCGCGGATGACCATCGGGGAAATTATTTCTGAAGGAATGAATGTTCATTTTAAACTTTCGGCGAAAGAAAAGGAACAAAGGGTGGCGAACCTTTTAGATAAAGTAGGTTTAAATTCCGAATATGCCAATCGTTTCGCCCATGAACTGTCAGGCGGTCAGAGACAGCGGATCGGTATTGCCAGAGCGTTGGCGGTGGAGCCAAAGTTTATCGTCTGTGATGAACCGAACTCGGCTCTGGATGTATCAATTCAGGCTCAAGTAATAAATCTGCTGATCAAACTGCAGAAGGAAATGGGACTTACCTATCTGTTCATCTCACATGATCTGTCGATGGTAAAACATATTTCGGATCGGGTGGGGGTCATGTACCTCGGTGGGATGGTGGAATTGGCCGACAGTCGTGAACTTTATGAGCAGCCGCTGCATCCATACACGCAGGCGCTTATTTCCGCCATACCGTTGGCTGATCCGGAAATGGGGAAAAGGCAGAATGGAATGAAACTGAAAGGAGAGATACCAAGCCCTATCAATCCGCCTTCCGGTTGTAAATTCAGAACTCGCTGCAAGTATGCGATGGAGATCTGCAAAGAGGAGCAGCCAAAGCTTCTGGAAGTAAAAGAAAATCATTTTGTAGCCTGTCACTTATGCGGCGATACACATGGAGGTAAAGATGCTGAATCCTGATCTGGCTGAGAAAATTTTAGATTATGGCATGTCACACGGCGGTGATTTTGTTGAGATATTTATGGAAGATACACGGCAGACCAATCTGACCATGTTAGGAGATGAACTAATCAGGTCTTCGGTCGGGAAGTTGGCAGGGATTGGGATCCGCGTATTCAGGAATATGGAGAGTATCTATTTTCATACCGAAAATGAAAGTGAAGCACACATTTTTGCCTTAATGAAGAAACTGTTAAATACCGGAAAGGTTTATAAGAGGAGCCCTTTGGGTGAGCGGATTGATTATGCTCCAAATGGTCAGGTAAGATTGCCGGTCAAGTTCGGTATAAAAGAACAATTAAGTCTTTTAAATAGATGCAATCAGGCCGGTATCAGGGCGGTTGAGTGTATTTTTCAGATGCGGACTAATTACGTTGATATGGACCAAAAGGTTCAAATTATCAATACCGAAGGGGTTAATGTATCTGACCGGAGGATAAAAACCAGACTTCATATCACCGCTTATGCAAAAGACGGTGATATGATCCAAAGCAGCTACATAGGACCAGGGGCAATGGGGGGATTTGAGTTTTATGAAATGATCAATGCGGAGGAATACGCTGTGAGAGTGGCCAGGGAGGCAAAAGCAATGCTTCCGGCCCGGCCCTGCCCCACCGGAAGATTGCCGGTCGTTATTGCCAATGGCTTCGGCGGCTTATTATTTCACGAGGCCTGCGGCCATTCTCTGGAAGCTGCCGGTATGCTTGACGGAGCCTCGGAATTTTCGGGCCGGATCGGACAAAAGGTGGCACCGGCCAAGGTTACTCTTATCGACGATGGCAGTATACCAGGTGAATGGGGATCGCTAATGATCGATGATGAAGGAAATGAAACGAGAAAGAATGTTTTGATCGATAAGGGGATTTTGCAGGGTTGCCTGAGTGACCGGCTGAGTGCCCGCAGGATGGGAACTACGGTTACCGGATCAGGGAGGCGGGAGAATTATCAGTATCCTCCCGTATCGCGGATGACCAACACCTTTATCGCGGCCGGAGATGATCGGCCGGAAGATATGATCGCTTCGATCGAAAAAGGCATCTATGTCAAGAACATCAATGGCGGTTCGGTAAACACTGCGACCGGCCAATTTAATTTCAATACGATGGGTACGTATTTAATAGAACAAGGAGAGATTACGGTACCAGTTCACAGTGCCACCCTGATTGGAACCGGCAGTGAGATTTTACAAAAGATTGAAATGGTTGGTTCCGATTTTAAACTGGGTCAGGGATATTGCTTTGCCGGAAGCGGAACCGTTTATGTAGGGGCCGGTCAGCCGACCGTAAAAATTCGGGAAATGACCGTTGGAGGTGAGCAGGTATGATGGATGCAGATAAGCAAAAAGAGCTGAAACAGCTATCTCAATACCTGGAAGCGAAAGGATTTCAGGAGGTCAGATATTATATCAAAAGAAAAAAGAGACAATATCTCAATGTCCGGAATCAGCAAATATACAGCCGGGACTTCGGGGATGAGACCGAGTATCTGGCAGAGGGACAGAAGGCTGGAAGACGTGGTTATACATATTTCAATCAACCGTTTAATCATGCTGTAATTGCTGACCGGATGAATGACTGTGCTAAGAGTTCGATCATACCGTGGCAAGAAAGGCAATATTGTCAAAATGGAGATTTATGTGATGAACCATGGGAAGATCCGGCTGAAATAAAGGCAGTTCTGGAAGCGGCGGAAAAGAAAGCGTTTGCGATCAAAGAGACTGCCGTGGTGAGTGAATGCAGCTATGAGACGGTGCGGGAAACGATTTATTTATTAGATCACCAGGAGAATCTGCTCTCGGATCAAACCAGTTACTCCTGCGGAAGGCTCCGGATCGTGTCCAAAGCAAATGGTCATATCGAAACGGGGGACTGCTGCATCTATGGCGAAAAGATTCGTGATCTGAATATCGTTGAAGCAGCAGCTAAAACAGCGGCGATGGCAGCGGAAGGATTAGGAGGAATTCCGGTACTCTCCGGTGAATATCCGATCCTTTTGGAGAACCGGGTGGCAGCCGAGATACTGGAAGCCTTTCTGCCGGTGTTCTATGCTGAGAATCTGTACGATGGAATGAGTGTATTGTCGGGAAAAGAAGGTACATCGATCGGTACAGCAGCTTTGCAGTTAATGGAACAGCCCCTTTTGCCCGGCGGCCGATGCCGGCGGAAGGTGGATGATGAAGGTATTCCGGTACAGGAAAAGAGTTTGATCACTGATGGTATTTTTACCGCCAAGCTTTATAATAGTGCGGCAGCCGTCAAAGAAAGTAGAAAAAGCAGCGGTAATGGGTTTAAGAGCTCGGCGGCAGCCGATGTGGAAACAGGGGTTACCAACATTGTAATCCGCGGCGGTGAGGATATGACAAAGTCTCAGGAACAACTTATAAAACAAATGGGGGAAGGATTGCTGGTTACAGGTGTCGATGGAGTCTTTGCCGGAGTGAATCATCAGACCGGTGATTTTTCATTGATTGCTAAAGGGCTGCAAATCAAACCGGGAAAGAAAACAAAACCATTTCGTGAAGTAACCATTGCCGGAAATTTCATAAAGCTGCTGCAAGATATTGAAGGTCTGGGAGAGGAATGGGCAATGACATTACCAGCCCGTCAATGTGTTGCTGCACCGGATATCCTGATGAAGAAATTGACAGTTTCAGGGTTATAAGTATGGTGGAAAGGGAAAAGAATCATGGAAAATTATTTGGATTTTACGCTGGAGCAGATGAAGGGATTGCTGTCAATAGACAGTCCGACAGGGTTTACGAAAGGAGTAGTCACTTATATTCAGGAACAATATCAAAGATTGGGTTATCCTGTGGTGTGCTCCAATAAGGGTGGAGTGTTAGTAAATCTTGGCGGAGAGAGCAGTAAGGGAGTAATCTTGCTGGCAGCTCATCTTGATACTCTGGGTGCAATGGTGGCGGAGGTCAAAGCGGATGGACAGCTTAGGGTTGTCCCTTTAGGCGGACTGAATGCCAATAATGTGGAAACGGAAAACTGCCGGGTCTATACGAAAGGCGGGGCAGTATATCAAGGAACCTGTCAGCTTTGCAATGCATCCATTCATGTGAACGGAGAATATAATAAAACCAAACGTGATTTTGATTCGGTGGAGATCGTATTGGATGAACCGGTCAGCAGCCGGGCAGAGGTAGAAGAGCTGGGCATTATGACCGGCGATATGGTTTGTTT
>Ga0153946_1001362_pt1 | contig 10458 bp, 18 predicted proteins | sample TSNJ030MetaG_FD_104751 | JGI IMG/M metagenome (GOLD analysis project Ga0153946, IMG submission 104751) | Attine ant fungus gardens microbial communities from New Jersey, USA - TSNJ030 MetaG | ecosystem: Host-associated > Fungi > Mycelium > Unclassified | place: USA: New Jersey, Wharton State... | reverse complement strand
CTTTACCACTGAAAAACCGTATGAAGTTGTTGCTGAGGCAAGGTCGAGACCCTGCCGCGAGTAGATATCCCACTTGTTGGCCATTCAACGAAGCAAAGTGAATTTCCACAATCCCCCTAATCTACATGTCCTTGTCATGTGATCATCACCCAAAAGGTCGAGGTTTCAGTTTCAACTGCCACTATTCGCTTGCTACGAGTCTAAATTCACCCCCACAAATCAACTAAAATCGAGTCATTGCCTGTCGACAACTTCAATCAAATTGGGGGTTTCCTCGTGCTGGCTTAGGCTCGCTTACACTTGATGATGCTTGTGGTCCGAGGGTTCGGAAACAGGAGATATATGCCTTATCAGGATATTGCTGAATTGAAAAAATACCTTATCAGGATTTTAAAGTGATTCGGCCATTCAGTAGACCATGCTTACAGCTACTTTATGGATTTCTGTCTAGTGGAACTGATGCACCAACGTGAAACTATCCTTATTAATATCTGTCTGGAAATGTGTAATTATAATTCATCACATCCCATTCTGGAGTCCTTCCATGAATTCTCAGTTGCAATATGTGCGGTCTGTAACTGTCCTTGAGGTCGATGGATTTCGCACATTTTGGCCCACTGCATTACTTCTACGTGTGAATGAACTTCACGGTCTGGGCGGCGTCAGTAAAGTCAGCTTACTGTCGGGCTGATAAGATTGGTACACAATGCAGCGCATGGTACTCATTGGAGGTCATATGCACAGCATGTCTTTCACCAAATGGAAGTTTGATACACATCGACATTCCAAAATTGGTCGAAACAGTCGTGACAAGGCTGGACCGCACCGCATGGCATAGCTTGTAGATGCTTGGTCTTTGAATTAAGCTTCGTGAGAATTTCTTAGCAAAAAAATGATCACGAGGTTCTAATCACACTAAAGTTGTACTAAGATGTGTCCATCATATTGTTCAACCATCAATGATCTTCTAGAGGATCCACAACAGGTATCATTGATAATTCATAATAGATGTTCTCACGCTGCCCAACCTCAAGACTAAACTAACTTGGGAGGACGCTCCTCCTGAAGGACACCAGAAACGACCCAACCATATAGGCGCCTGTCTATCAGGTAGCCTCCCCTTCCCCTTCCGATTTCATTTCAATATGACCTCACTGCATATCACATCTATCATGTTCACTTCGTGCCCGATGAGAGCCTCTTCGATATTGCAGCCCTCGACTCAAAGCATTCACACGACCCTTTCACTAGAGCACTTCGCGGCCGAGCCCACTCTACCCCCTAATGCACCAATCATAATTTCTTCGCGGTCTAAAAACTTTAGTCCGCAAGTTGCGTCATAAGAAGAATGTTGACCGCAAAAAATTCTGCCGGTGACCTTGCATTTTTGCAAGCGTCCTTTCATACAACTCTCTCAGACCTCATAGAAAATTATGCCAACTTCAAGACCTTGATGCTGATATTTGAAATAGAATTAAAGTATCAAGTACAGACCTTGGAGTGTATTTACGGGGGGGGGGGATTTTGGTTTTTAGCGTCAGAACTGGTCTCAGTATGCAGGTTCAGATAAATTTAGACTTTGATATGGTGGGATTCTGTTCGGACGAACTTGCCTCAAGAATCAAATCCTAGGGGTTTAGGCCGGTCTTCTCACTAATTATGCTGTTATACCTGTGCTGCTGGCGTGTCTTCGCATCACACAATCAGAGGTAGACCAGACTATGAATAGATTGCGGACAAGCACAGCAAAAGAGATGGGCGCTCCTATCAAACTACACAGGGTTGCTCCTAGCAGAGTGTCGCAGACATGCAAGTGAACAAATCTATTCAAAAATCATCATGACATCCGCATTTGTCAAAGCGAAAAGCATAGTATACAGGCAGATTGCCATCTTAGGGCATGAAATCCTGGATGTGTCAAGTACATCGACTGCATCAGTCGATGACCAATCCAGTTGTACACGTTAGTCAAGCTAATCGTTTACCAGTCACCAGCGCCATCGTCAAAACCATTATCATAACCATCCTGATAAGCCTCTTCTTCCCTATCGTCTATCGCATCCATAAGTAGCGCACCGCCTACCAAGCCAGCGCCTCCGGCTAACAGTGCAGTGCCCATACCAGGACCTGATTTCCTCTTCTGTTCTTCCATAACTACAACTTGGGGTTGAGCCTGAGGAGGTCCATATCCAGGATAACCACCGTAATTCCCTGGAGGGGGTCCATACCCTTGAGGGGGCCCATATCCTTGAGGGGGCCCATACCCTTGAGGAGGTCCATACCCTTGAGGGGCCCCATACCCTTGAGGAGGTCCGTACCCTTGAGGAGGGTAGTAGTTTTGTGGTGGAGGCCAGCCATGTATCTGTGGACCCATGTTTTGCCCGGATGGTGGGGCATTATAACCTTGGTGGTGATAATTGTGAATAGCTACATATAAACGAAGGGCGACGCCCACCTTGATTCTGATTTTGCTTTTTGTGATCCATCACTAGAGAGATTTTGTATCTGCCTGGGTTTTCTCAAGGAAAGAACTGCGGAACGTACTTTTCGCCAATGCAAATCCACCGACGGCCCCAGCCCCAGCAGACAGCAACCCTCTGTCTCTTGGATTCTCCGTATCTGACTGAGAATAATTCGTGTTTGCGCCTGTGAATCCAGGACCAGAGCCTGGCCTGGAGTCATATGGAGGAGGAGTCGGGCCGTCGGGACGGCCAAGAGGATGGTCCCATGTTATCCTAGGGGGATCAACTCTGGTATCCACATAAAACCTATCGAGCCGGATGACAATTTGCTAGTTTTCTATGTGTCAATGTAATGATGGCATACCATGTCTTGTAACTATGGATGAAATCAGACGAATTGCATACGATAAATGGATAGTTTCCCGCACCTTTCATCAAACTGGCTAACCCAGCCCTCAGGGAGGGGTCGTGAATCGGGATTTCGAGGAGGAGAGTTTGGCGGAGGATAGGACATGCCTAGCGCGCAGCAACGAGTTAGTGGGAGGCAAGCGATGAAAGGGGACCCGATATATCATGTCAGTCTTTATATCTGGGGCAGTACATGGATACTGCATCAGCGATCAAAACGTGTGGATGGTCACACTCATAGAACCTAATGGCTACAGGTAGTGCCACAGGCAATGTACCGAGTAGGTCTATCATGAGTTTGAATCTAATGTAGTCAACAGTGATTTTGTCATTCGAAGTCAAGGTGGGTTCCTGTGAACTCCCACTCCTCATGACAATGGACAGATCAATGCACAGGGTTATATCTGTTTCATCCATAAAAATCGCCCTTGAGAAAGATCAGATGTCTGGACTACTTGCGTGACAACACAACAATATGACAACAATATGACATATGGACCAGAACAAACGGATATTCATTACAATTAAAAGTGCCGAATAGTATACGACGACACCAAAAAAACATACAACAGCCCGACTAGCCATCAAAAACATCAAACTAACTGGACAGTTAGATAGCAGATAAGAATAGACAGAAAATGAGCCGACACGCAGTCCAAATTATGCAAAACTCACATGCCAGCGAAAAAAAGAAACAAAAGAAACACTGTGTACATATTATCTGGACTTCTTTGATTTATGGGTTTGCTGGGCAGATGCAGTTACCTTCTTAGACTTTTTGGTTGGTTTCACTTCTGGCTCCGGCTCCTCTTCCTCCTCGCTTAAATCGCTTTCCTTCTCTGCAGGAGCATCCTCAGTATCAGAATCTTCCGCAGAAGATACATCCTCTGATGATGATGGACTCTGAGACGTTTCAGCAGCTGGTCGCGGAAGAACCTTCTCAGAGGTGGCAGCATCAGTAAGTTTTTTCTTCGTTCTATTTTTCTTGGCCTGGGACAATCAGCACGAGTTGATGCACTAGGGAAGAACCTACCGCAGCAGCTTCTGCCACAGCCGCATTGGCTGCAGCGACCTCTTCTGGAGTGCGATTGTCGTATGCTTTCTTGTCTTGAGAATATCGCTCTTTGGCACTCTCAACGGCCTTGTGGTAATACTGCAAATAACGCGTCAGATCACGTAAACACGCGACGGATAAGAGATTACTTACAGCCTTCTCTTCGTCAGTCATGCGTTTCCACATTTCTGAAATCTTGACGAGCAGTTCATTATTATTGAGCGTGGGGAATCTCTCCTTGAGTTCCTTGCGAATTTCATTCTGAAATAAGATGTAGGCAGAGGCTGGGCGCTTAGGCGCGTTAGGATCTTTGGGTTTAGCATTCCGCTTGCGCTTTTTTGGACCCTCATCTTCATCAAGGGCACTAGAGGCTTTGCGTTTGTTCTGAAGCATGATGAGAGGTTGATCTAAGAAATGCTAACGTAAGAGACTTGCCACGCTGAACATTGCATCTTTCTGCTCGTCTGAGACGCTTTTGAGCGCCTTGACGAGACTGTCGCCGAGCTCTGCGCATTTGCGCATGTGCTCATTCATAGATTTGAGACTATTAATATACTAGGACTAATAAGCAGCGAAATAGGTGCAAAGATGGTCATACCAATTCGTGTTTTGCAGCAAGATCAGACATTGTAGTCAACAAAGTAAAGAGAACTTTTTTCAACAAGACGGACTTGTCTCACGAGGCGTGGGAAGTCGGAGTGTGAAGCGGACATGGAAATTTCATGGCTATCCTGGTCTGCCAACACACTTCTCAACAGACTTTGTAGACCACGCATACCACCGTAGCGGTGAGTCCACCCTCTGTGTCGCCCTCTGCGACCATCTTAGAGCGGTAACTTTCCGTATCTGCTGCCTAATTGCAGTAAATTCGCCTATAAGCCCTATTAGTCTACTTTTCGCCTGAGCCCCGATAAAAAACACTGTCCCGATGGATCCTATTTTCCAATGGGTTTCCCAGACAAATGTGCTGCAAGAATCCTCACAGCATGAGCAACCGAGGCAGACCTCATCTCTCGAGGACTGGTCGAAAGACCGTTTGTCTGCAATGCCTCAACCAGCCTCTCTTGGCACCGGTTCTTCTTCCGGTACAAATAGTATGGATATCACTGATTTCACGACTCTTGGAGATCTGAATGGTGAGCACAATTGTTAAATCCCAAAACTTGTGAGATTTGTGATTGATACTTGTCAGCTGATGTCATTCTATCTTCAGCCGCTGCTCCTGCTCTGCTCGCCTCTCCCCAAACTTTCTATCAACAACTTACCCAGTCCCATAACCAATACTTCCTCCCTTCCTATCCTACTCTTCCCTATGGCTCTAGAACCTGGTCTCCCATTCCCCTCTCCACTTACTCCACTCTCAACGGCGCTACTAGCACATCTAATCCTTCTGCGAATCAGTTGCAACAGTCTCCTCGACCTAATTCACCTACCGCCTCACAAGGTTCTGCTTCTCAACGAGCGCAATCGCAGTCCAATACTCAATCCCTTTCGTCACAATCACCAGACTCAAGCAATCCTCAGTCTATCATAATTGAGTACGTCCTCGTGTCCCTCTGATCCGCTTCATTCTCAGCGAAATCATCATTATCCAGTCCCAGTCTCACGTTACCAGGTGCCAACCCTAATCTTCAGCCTTACGGTTCCGTTTTTGCATCTCAGCCCCAGCGACAACAATACGCCTACGCGCAGACTCCACTCTTCATTCCCCAGTATTACCGACAGCCTTCCAATGCAATACCACAGGGGACACTCTCTCCTCAAGCTCTGTTGGGTTCCAATCCAATCACGATTAATCCGGCAACTTTTTACGGAACGCAAACTTCGACTACTGTCAGTAACTCACAACAATCTCGTCAAGATTCACAGGCTCAAACATCACAACGATCGCTGGTAGCGCAGCAACAGTCGGCTTCCCAGGTCACGCAGAACCAGGCGTCGGAACCATCACCCGAGGAAGTCGCTCAAAGAAAGGCACGCTTTTACGCATCGATCAAGTCGCTACTTCAGTCTTCAGCATTCACAGGAGCCCAGGCTGTTAATACTCTCATGGATAGAATATCGAATAACATGCAGGATGCTGATCCTGCTATTCGACTGGAAATATTAACGAAGATACGGGATGGTGCGGGTAATCACTATTTCAGAGCATGGTCTGAGAATTCACGTGCGATGGACATTACCCGGGACTGGCTAAGAGCCGCGTATACTGCTAATGACGACAGCCCATTGATTGAGACAATCATGCCATTGCTGCATGTACGTGACCACCCTATTGTCTATCTCGTGCGAAACTGAAGTTCCTATTGTGATGGCCACTCAATTTCTAGATTATCGATCGATTACCTCTAACAGTAGACATGCTAAAGGCATCGAAACTGGGCAAACTTGTGGTGAAACTTGTCAAGGACCCACCGTCGCCAGGTGAGCCAGTGTCTTCTTTTCCCAGCTCACCTCCTCTTGTTCGTCCGGGTCAAAATGCGTCTGGATACACTATAGCTCTTGTTGAGCCTAAGATGAGGTCCTCCCCCAGCTTTATACATATGTGTTACAGCCCTTTCGCCTGGAGAGTGAAATCAGTAATAGAAATAGATATATCTAACGTTCGGTTTGTGTTCTTTTTCGGGATCGCATTTCCCAAATGTAGCCATCAAGGACATGGCAGCAAATATCGAACGAAGGTGGCGCCAACTCATAAACTCGGAAAGCTCGGTCACTGCCCCTAATGCCAACTTGGCAGAGGGTGGGTCATGCCAGCCCATATCACCGGATATGCTCTAACTTGGTGTCTTTGTACTTAATAGATTCAAAATTGAAGAAACGAAAACCAAGTGAACTTTCTACAAAACCTCAACCACCACAGAAAAAACAGGCCCTTTCAAATTCGGCAATGACAGTGAAAGCTGTTGTCATCAAGGACATTAAGGACAAGGCGAAGCCAATAATCTCTGTGACTGCTGTTAAAGATGCGAAATCAGACTCGTCGTTCTTTTCAACACCGAAGCCCAAACCAAAGTTACCGAGTTTTAAGAAGGCACCAGTACCCATGCCAGTAAAGAAAGAGGAGAATGTTGCGCAGCCATCGTCAGTAGACCCTTTCCAGGAAGTGCTCAAAACGATGAAGACACGCAGAGAGTCACCTGCCACATCGACACCACCTCCTGTATACACAGCTCCACAAACAAATAGTCTTTCAAAATACGGTAAAAAGAAGAAATCGGTTACCTGGGCGCCTGATAGCCAGCTTGAATCGGTGAGGCTGATAGAACGGGCTGTTTATGATGACGATCCTCAGGAGGTTTGCTTGTTCATTTCTCCCAAGTCACGTGCCTTGAATTCTGATTCCGCTTTTCTTAGGGTACGCTTTTCACCCATAGCCTACGCGAATTGGATCGGGGTGAAGGTGCGGCTCTCCATGCGCAGATATTTGAGGAGACTGTTGACTGGATGGAACCCTCGTGTAAGTGAACCGTATATTAACAGAATACGTACGCTAATGTAATCCGCAGTGATCGACAGACCCGCAGAAATTGAGAGCACTGCGCCAACGCGCGGCGAAAGAAGCCAAGAAAAGACGACGCAAGAGCAGAGGGAACGGACTGCACTCAGCGCTGTATATATGACACTTCAAATGATTCCAGACAGTCCGGCAGAACCTGCTGTTCTAATACCCGAGGAGGAAGTGGACAGGGAAGTAGTGACGATGATCTGTGGAGAGAGTGACTCCATCTTCTGGAGTGGTGGTATGCCTATAGAGCCGGTGTCGCATACCGCGTCTGTGGCGGACCTTGTTGGACAGTTGGCAAATGGTGGTATTGATCCTGCTTTGAGTGGAACACACTTTAACAGTCAAGGATTGGATATGAAATCAGTGGGCCTTGACCCATCTCCTACTTTATCTGCAGTATCTGCCTTACCACAGGAGCAGCTACAGCAGCTCCTTCAGCAGTTAGCGTCGTATGGACCTGCCGGATCTAACCCATCTTCGTATAATGACATTGATGCAGGATTTGGAGCATCGTCACAACAAAACCAGTTTGCAAGCGAATATGGGCAGAACTATTATGATGACAATGAGCGCGAACGGTGGCCACCAAATGGGGGTGGTGGTGGTGGTGGTGGAGGGAGCCGGAATCGTGGGCGGGGACGGGGACGAGGGCGCGGAGGGAGAGGGTCAGAAGATTATAGACAACAGAATAAACGAAAGCCTTGCAGTTTTTTCGCAGCTGGAAAGTGAGCAGAAACTTATCTATCCCATCAAATATCCAAATTGGGACAAAGGAGAGCTGATGATAACATTCACCCCCTTCCCCCCTTTTTTTTTTCCCCTCCCCTTTTTGTTTGATGTAGATGCAAATTTGGCGACCAATGTGATTTCGCGCATGAGGTTATTCCTTGATGATGATGATGGATGAACGTTTTTGGTGGTGGTTTGTTTTGTTTTCCTGTCTCGGTGTGCTTGTATACTTTATTTTTACCCCGCTCTCGTTTTAGAGGATAGTTTACCCTTTCCTATCCTTAATTACAAGAATCTTCCCCCCCTCCTACATGACGCGTGTGGAAGGCGAATGGCAAGTGGGGGGTTTGCCTTCCCTCCGTTGTATCTCATTCTTTTTTTTTCTTTTTCCTTTTTTTTTTCTTTCTATTCTGTTGTCATTGATCCTTGCATGATATATTTATGTTGCCATTGACTACTTTTTTTTTTGGCTATGTAATTCATGTATCACGAATGGTTTTATGGGCTCAGAATAATTACGCTCAGTGTAATGATGATGGTGCCTGACTGTTTGTGACGATGAAGGGGCTTGTGTTTGGACTTGTGGTGGCCTCCCAGGGCTTTCTAGGGGATTGGGTCGATGCAGTATATAACAGAGGAAGGACACTCGTTGACGTTGTAGATCGGTGAAGGTGAAGAAGATTGGGAGAGAAAGTTTCAAGAGATGGTTTTTGTGACTGGAAATATGAATTCCCTGGGAAAGATGATAGTTGATATAATCATTGTATAAAGGCTTTTGTTGAGCAATGTCACACCAAAAATTGTGAATCTGAAGTATTTGAAAAAGAAAAAGTGAGAGGGATTTTTCTCGTTGTTCGACTCGTCTATCCCAGAGTATTCCATTTTTTTTTTGTTTTTGTTTCTCAAAAGCACCTCTTTCTTTTTTCTCAAAGAAAAACCGGTCCCTCATCAAACCAAACCCAACTTGATTTCATCAACTCACAACTCACAACCTCAAACCACAGGCTCTTCTCGCTCCCAACAAACATAATTACGTTCCGATCCCACCACCAACACCACCACAATCACTCAGTCAATCGTGCAGGCACACACAAGCATACACACAAAATCAAAATAATAATGGACAAATGCACTACACATCATCATCATCATCGTCTCTCTCTCTCAAAAAAAATCAAATATCCAATGAACACACACACACACACACAAAATAATCTCATCATCATCAAGAAAGCTCTCATCATCAAGCTTTCATCTTCTTTTTGCTTGTTTTTTTCGCCACGACATGCATTGATGATGATGATGGCGGTGGTGGTGGTGGTGGTGGTGGTGGGGGTGGTGGCTGTTGTTGTAGCTGTAGCTGTAGCTGTAGCTGATGTTGTTGTTGATGATGATGATGACCCGGACCGGACCCTCGCGCTGCGCGTCCACGTCCTCTACCTCCTCCTCTCCCACCCGTACCCGTACCCGCACTCGAAAGGCCAGCACTACTCGTCGTCATAATAGGACCAGAAGAATGGTGATGATTACCGATGGAGCCCGGTAGACCTCTGTCCATTGACACCGACAAACCCTGGTGGTGAAGGGCCAAAGAGGGGTGGCTGGGGTTGTGGTCCGGTTGAATGTTGCCGCTGCTGCTGGTGCTGTTGGTGCTGCTGTTGTTGTGAGAAGGGTGGAGCTCCTGGGTTGGCGTGAATCTGGGGTTGGAGAGGATGGGCGTGTTGTGGCTGGAGCTGCTGCTGTTGCTGTTGCTGCTGTTGGGGTGGATGTTGGAAGGGAGGCGAGTGGAAGTGGGCGTTGTGGAGAGAATTCCCTGTGGTATTTTTCTATATTCAACGTCGTTGGATTATATAGTTTTTGGCAACAAGAAATGGAGAGAGTAAAACGTTAGAAAAATATGACACGTTGTTGGGGGAAAAAGGAAAAAAAGACACGCTGCTGAAAATGGGAAATGGACTTACGGGAGCCATGGTGGGGGTACCGGATGGGATGCCCATCGGACTGATGGCGGGCATGACACCTTGCATGAGACCGGGATTAGGGGGCATGATGGGGAGCTGCTGGGGCTGGGGGCCTTGCATGGGGATCATGGGGGGAATAGACTTGAGGCTTTTTTGGGGAGAGTTGATGCCGGGTGAGTGGGGCGATGGGGCGATGGGGGGCGGATGAGGGGTAGATCGCTGCTGAGGGTTGACGGGCGTGGTGGAAGGTGGGGGTGGTTGAGAGGGGGTGGTGGTGTAGAGGGAGGTGGGGTGGTGGGGTGGTGGAGGTGGGTACGATAAGGGGCTGTGTTCTTG
>Ga0153946_1001358_pt1 | contig 10465 bp, 9 predicted proteins | sample TSNJ030MetaG_FD_104751 | JGI IMG/M metagenome (GOLD analysis project Ga0153946, IMG submission 104751) | Attine ant fungus gardens microbial communities from New Jersey, USA - TSNJ030 MetaG | ecosystem: Host-associated > Fungi > Mycelium > Unclassified | place: USA: New Jersey, Wharton State... | reverse complement strand
TGCCTTGGCATTTCATTCCGCCTCGGTTGCGTAACCCCGAGAGATTCTGTGATTCATTCCGTTTTTTAGAGCTTGCGCTGTCTACTTTTTCGAGAAGGCCTCAGTTGTCAAATTCATTGAGCATAGACAAATCTTCCAGTTCAAAGCTGTCGAACGTATCGTAAAGGGACTTATCGATCTCAAAACGGTGATGCTCTCCCTGCCCGTCCTTAAAGGAAAGATAATACTTGCCAGTTTCCTTGCAGAAGAAGATGGTGTATGGATTATCCTTTGCCTTTCTTCTTTTCGGATTGTCTTTTTTCAACTGTTTTTCCTCCAATCTGAATTTTTTTGAAATCCAGATTGGAGTGGCGGGTCGCGGCACCCACAGGAACCAACGTGAAGCCTTATAAAATGACACAAAAAAGCGCCGGACAACCCTTTTGGGTGTCTGGCGCTCTTTGCTAACGCATTATTATTCCGTTCTACATAGCCTGATCGTTCCGGTGGATAGGCGGCAAGGGGGTATAACTCATGGTACAAACTTTTTTTAACAGGGTACCAATCAATAAAATCGGCAAATAGCCGTATGTATCAATCAAACAAAATAAAATGCCCATAACCGCCTCCACAGCGGCACAGGCATTTAAGCGCAGGAAAACGTCCTGAAAAGCCGCCGTTTTTTTTAACTGGCCTTTCGGGATCGTCTGCTTTGCATAATCTTTTCAATTATCGGCATAATAATACCGATTAACAGGAATGACAAGGTGCTACAAAACCATCTTCCGGAACGATACAATAATATTGAGGTGAACGATCATGCCGGATGATATTTTTAAGCATCTCGGAAGCTGCATACGAAAGCACCGTAATAAACACGGCCTGACGCAGCAGCAGCTATCCGACAAAGCGGGCGTGTCTGTCCGTCATATTGCCAAGATTGAAAAAGGTGTCATAAACCCCTCCTTTGAAAAATTACACGCCCTTGTAACCGCTTTGGGCGTTCCTGCGGATGATTTGTTCTACACCAAGCAGCCGGACGAAGAACGGGAAGTCAGTCAGCTTACGGGATATTACAAGGCTTGTCCACCGGATGACAGGGTGTTAATTATGAAAACCGTTCAATGCCTGACAACCGAGCTTAGGGGCAGATGCCAAACAACGGAAGATAATAGCGAAAAGGCATAGAGCCAGCGTCAAGTATATACTTGTCCGCTGGCTCTGTGTTTGTCCATACAGCGGACAAATGATAGATATTTTTTTATTGGGTTTTGCATACTGTTTTAATTCAAATAGTCCTCAATTTATACAATACTCCAACCTTCCGCCTTTTCCCGGATGTCAATAAAACGCCTGTATAATCCTTCTTGTTGAATAAGCTGGGCATGTGTACCATTCTGTGCAATCCTACCATCGTCCACCACCAGAATTTGATCTGCGTTTTCAATTGTAGCAAGACGATGGGCAATGACAATGATCGTTTTACCGTGGGTAAGGGCGCTAATAGCCTGCTGTATCAGGTGTTCGTTTTCCGGGTCTACGCTTGCGGTTGCCTCATCCAAAATCACGACAGGGGCGTTTTTTAACATCGCCCGTGCAATAGAAATCCTTTGCTTCTCGCCGCCTGAAAGGGATGAACCGCCTTCGCCGACAACCGTATTGTATCCGTCTGGTAACGCTGTAATAAAGTCATGACACCGGGCCTGTTTCGCAGCCTCAGTAACTTCCGTCATCGTTGCATCGGGTTTGCCGAATCGGATATTGTTCAGCACCGTATCGTGGAACAGGTAAACATTTTGGAACACCATACTGATATTGGAAAGCAGACTGTCGCAGGTCAGCTTCCGAATATCCGTGCCGCCGATGGTTACGCATCCGGCGTCCACATCATAGAAACGGGCAATCAAACTACAAATCGTGGTCTTGCCGCTGCCGGACGGCCCTGCGATGGCCGTGGTGGTATTCTGGGGGATGTGTAAAGACACATTGTCCAAAACCCTGCGTTTGTCATATCCAAAGGAAACGCCCTCCATCTCAATATCAAAACGGGAAAGCGCCTCGCCCTTTCCATCCTCATCAATAAATTCGGCCTGTTCTATCTTTTCCAGCTTATCCATCGTGCTTTCCAGAATCTCCAGCACATGCGCGGCGTTGTTGACCTGCTCCACATGCCCGAAGATTACGAAAGAGAATACAGACAGCATAAGAAAAACTGGAACGGTAATCGTGCCGTTCATGGCCAGCAGAGCCGCCGCGAGCGCGACCGCAACCGATGCCAATTTCAGCGAGAGCAGGTGCAGGCAGTTAAACGGCACATACTCCCGTTCAATCTTTACATTGATTGTCCGGCTGTCGTGATACGCTTGCCGGATCGCCCGCATGGAAACGCCTTCCTGCCCGTAGGCTTTCACAACCGGGATGCCGCGAATATATTCCAGAGTGGCCGCGACCATATCATCTTGCGCTTTTTGGTGGACAGGGGCGTTTTTGTGGCTGCGCGATCCTAATAAACGCAGGAACAGCGCGGACAATGCGACTCCGACCAGGCAGATCAGCGCGACCGGGACGCTGTAAAACGCAAGGCAAAGGATCATGGCAAACGCGCTGATATAACCGTTTGCCGCGACATCAATCATTTTCATGGCGTACATTTCAAAAAAAGACAGGTCTGTCGTGACTGCACCGGCAATCTCGCCGGCGTTATGTTTGTCAAAAAAGCCCAATGATACCCGTTTAAGAATGTCCCCGATCTTGATGCGTTCCTCCGCCGTTACCTCGTAGCCGATACTTTCCTGAAAGACCGCGCGCAGGTAGGAGAACAGGAACCGCCCCAAAATCGTTACAATCATAAAAATCAAAGCGTACAACGCCCAAACGGTTGTCAGGGTGATACTGCCCGCCTGATCCTCCAGCATCAGGTTCAGTATATAGGCGGCCCCCATAATCGGCATGGCGGTAAACATTGTGCATAAAAACGACCAGAGAAATCCCCAATACAAACGGCTCTTTCTGCCGCCTGTCCAATGAATAATCCGTTTGATGGTTCTAAACATGAGCAAGACCTCCCTCGGTAGATTTTCCCGCCGCCCAGCTTTTGGCCCCGGTATGCGCCTGCCACAGTTCCCGGTATAAACCGCTGCGCTTTAGCAACTCTCCCTGTGTTCCCGCATCCTCAATACAACCGTCCTTCAACAGGACAATCCTGTTGGCGTTTTGTATAGTGGACAGGCGGTGTGCGATCACAAGCAGGGTCTTTCCCTTTGTCAGCGCCGCAATTGAACGTTGCAACTTATCCTCATTCTCCGGGTCGGTAAATGCCGTTGCCTCATCCAAAATCACGATGGGCGCATTTTTGAGGATGGCGCGGGCTATGGCAATACGCTGCCGCTCGCCGCCGGACAGCTTGCCTCCAGCTTCCCCGGCTGTGGTGTCCCATCCGTGTTCCAGCTTGCCGATAAACTCCTCGCACTGCGCCGCCCTTGCCGCCGCAAATACCTCTTCATCGCCAGCATTGGGATTACCCAGCCGGATATTTTCGAGTAATGAGCAGTTAAAGAGGAAATTATCCTGTGTGACAAAGCTCACGATGCCGGAAAGCTGAGAGAGCGGAATTTTGCGGATATCGACGCCGCCGATCAGGATACCGCCCTCCCGGACATCCCAAAAGCGCGCGATCAGCCTCGCCACGGTGGATTTGCCACCGCCGGAAGGCCCTACCAGCGCTGTAAAGCTGCCTTCCGGCAGTTTTAGATTGATGTCGTGGAGTACGTTGCCGTTTTTTTCATTATAGGAAAAGGAAACCTGCCGCAGTTCCACATCATAGCTGTGTAAAGTTACGGCTGTAGTCGAGTCCGGCAACTCAGGCAGGTTCAGAAGCTCTCTGGCATCTTTTACCGCGTATTCTATTGACTTAAAATCGTTCACTGCGGTAGTGAACCAGGTAACCGGCCCCACAATACCCAGCGACAGAATCATGCACATTGTAAGCTCCGCAGGCGTCAAGATGCCCTGTGTATAAAGCAGTGTTCCCACCGGCAGCACGCCCAGCAGGGTGGACGGCAAAATCGCGCCGCCTAAATTCATCAGTTTCCATGTACTTTTGAACCACGCAAGCGTGTATTCCTTGAAATCCCTGACAGCCTCCACAAATTTCTCATAGGAGCTGCCGGAGCGTCCAAACGCCTTAATGACTTCAATACCCTCCACATACTCGACAATCACGCTGTTCACATGATTGCTCGCCTCCATGAAATCGGCGTATTGCTTGTTAAAATTCTTCATCATAACGGCGTAAACCACCGCGCCGATTGGCACGCAGGCAAGCGCCGCCAGCGCCATGCGCCAGTCAATCGCAATCAAATAGATAAAGACCGCTACGGGCAGCAACAAATTGGAAATCCCCTCCGGAATCATATGCGCCAGCGGCAGTTCGATTGTCTCGACCCTGTCGACAATGATACTTTTCAGGCTTCCCGCCGTTTTGCCAAGGCTAACGCCCAACGGCGCCCGCATCAGGCGCGCGGTCATGGCGAGCCGGATATTCTCCAGAATCTTATAGGCAGATATATGGGACAGCGTTGTGGAAATCCCATAGAACAGCAGCTTTACAACATACCCCGCTGCGCAAACGGCAGTCCAAAACAAAATCTCCTGAACAGACGGACTGTCCGTAAAAAACTGGATGATGATCTGATAGACGCCGAAGTATGGCGCGATTCCACCGGCCACGCTGATTATGGCGCAAAGAACCGAAAGTATCATTTTCCCTTTGCATTCTCCCGCAAAGGAAAATACCGTTTTCATAGTGCCTTGTTTTTTCATTCCTTCACCTCCGTTAAAAGTGGATGGTTTCAACACGAAACCATCCACAGCATATATGATATTTTTCTTCCTGTCTGCTCCATGAAGATCGTAAACGCTCCATTCAGACGGCGGATTTGCGATACGCGGCCGGTGTCATGCCCATTACAGACTTAAAAGCCGCGGAAAACTTGCTGGCGTTGTCATACCCAACCTGGTTTGCTATATCGACGATATTTACATCCGACTGGCGCAGCATCAGCGCCGCCGCGTTCATACGGTAATCTTTCATATATGCATAAACCGAAGTGCCGTAAACACCCTTGAAGCAGAGTTTCATGGAAGTGAGGGGAAAATCAAATCGTTCGGACAGTTGCTCCAGCGTGTAATGCCGGGTAATATCTTCCGTCAGAAATTCTTTCATTGATTTTATCTTGTCTACCTGTGTCTTATAAAAATAGGGGCGTTCCCCGCCGCTTTCCGGTATTTCCTGTGTACTTAAAAACAGCAGCATCTCCAATATCTTTATTTTCAGGTAAGGAATGCGAACCTGCTCCGGCAGTTCATACAACTCCGAAAAAATATGCTCAATATTTCTGCCCGCTCGCATAAAGAAAATGCGGTCTTCCGGGCAGTATTTCTTTTTCAGAAAGTGCAGGTCAAACGTAATCCCTTCCAAAACATCAGCAAGCGGCTCCGCAGCCTCATCCATCAAAAAGCCTACCGTTATCCCGTGGTAGTGCGAAAGCGGGAAACTGAAATCACAGAAGTGGCTGTTCCGGGTATCTACCTGCAAATCGCCTGCCTCCACATACACATAACTGTTACGGGGCATTTCCCACTCAATGCGCCCTTCGCGGCAATGGTCGATGCAAAGCATGTTCGTATTGGAACGAAAGCCGGAAGCACAGCGTTCCATATGGAAATCGTTATAGAGAACCACAACGCCGGGAAAGACGTTGTACATAGTCATCATCCCATCGCCGGTATCGTCCTTCATCTTAAAAACAGCGCACCCTTCCTCTTGGCACACAAGGGACACATTTTTGCCCATGTCAATATTTTCAAAGCTCACATCATCACCATCCCTTCCAAGTCTGCCGGTTTATCGGCTGTATCTTGAAAGAAAGAGAGCATCCGGGCCGTCCCGTTTGTATCCAGAGGATATTGTGCGATCACATAGCCTTGCTCCATATGCACCACATAGGTGCAGCAGGATAAAATGAATTCAGGATCGTGGGTAACGACAAAAACGGTTTTGCCCATAGCGTTAAGCTGCCATAAATTGGCCGCAACTTCCCGCATATGCCGCAGATCAAGTCCGCTGGTGGGTTCATCAAACAAGATGATTTCCCGTTTTGACGCAATGGCGGAAGCAATGGCCACCCGCTGCTTTTGGCCGCCCGACAAGGCCATCGGGTGTTGTTCTTTCAATTCCTGCAAATCCAGGCCCTTCAAAATTTCTTCCGCCTGTTCTTCGTTTTCTTCTTCCATACTGAGCAAAACCTCATCCAAGACGCTTTCGGTAAAAAGCTGATGGTTCACGTCCTGCATCACCATGAAGCAACATTTCAGGCGTTGTTTGCGTCCCTTTACATTAGCCTGCCCAAGCAGCTTCCCACCGCACTTTCTTTCAAGCCCGCAAAGACACCGCGCAAAGGTGGATTTCCCCGCGCCGTTATGTCCGATCACAGCAACAGACGCACCTTCAGATATATTCAATTTATCTATATCAAGTACAGGCTTGCCGTTTTTATATGAAAAACGAAAGTCTGAAAAAACCAAATTTTCATTCGTTTGTACAGGCTGTTTTATATGGTATTGCAGTTCGTTGAGTGACAAAGGCCGTAAGCCCATGTTCTCCAGTTTTTCGGCTCCAAGTGATATAAAATTTTCATGGGTAAATACTGTTTCAATACGGCCTTGGTTCATATATACGATACGGTCTGCAATATCCCGTAAAAAATATAAACGGTGTTCGGCAATGATAATTGTTTTTCCCTGCGCTTTCCAAAGCAGGAGCATCCGGCGAAGTGCAGCGGTCGCACGGGCATCCAGATTGGCGGTGGGTTCGTCAAGCACTAAAATATCAGGGTCACAAGCCGATACCGAAGCGCAGGCAATCTTTTGCTTTTCTCCCCCGGAAAGCTCAAAGATACTGCGGCCCATCAGCGGTTCCAAGCTATATTGCTTTACATTGGTTTCTACACGTTTTCTGATTTCTTCTTCCGGCAAGCCCTGGTTTTCACATCCGAAAGCGATCTCGCTGTCGGTATCCACATTGAAAAACTGACTGCGGGGGTTTTGAAAAACAGAGCCGACAATCTTTGCCGTCTCATAAAGCGGCATTTCATTTATTTTTACGCCGTCAATCAGCACTTCGCCGTTTAGGTCTCCGCCCCAAAAATGAGGGATCAGCCCGTTTACCAATCGTGTCAGCGTGGTTTTACCGCAGCCGGATTCCCCGCACAGCAGGATAACCTCGCCGTCACCAATGGTGAGGTTAACATCCCTTAAGCCGTTTTCCTGCCGGGCCTGTTCATATCTAAAGGAAACCTGTCTTAATTCAATCATAAAACTCCTCCGTCAGGAGATGATGCGGCTGGAAAAGAAAGCCGCAAATCCAAATATACAGATTAAAATGGCGAACATATCTTGTATATGAAACCCGACCTCACAGATATTTGTTCTTTTTACAGGAGCGCCTAATCCACGGGTCAGCGCCGCCGCTGAAAGCTCCTCGCCGATTTTTACCGAGCACATCAGCATGGGAACGAGCCGGTATTCCAGCATTCTCATTGGATTGGCAAAAGTGATTCCCCGCATTTTCATCGCGTCGTTGATCGCCGCCATTTCCTCGCCAACAGTAGGGAAAAAGCGAAACATAACCGAAAGGGGAATGGTGATCTGCCGAGGCATATGCATACGTTCCATAGCGGCTGTGAACTCGCTGACAGTCGTGGTTGTTACCAGAAAATACCCCATCATGATCCCCGGCAAAAATCGGGTAAGCATTCCGCAACAAGCGACAATCAGGAAGTTTAAAAAACCGCTGGTTATCGGTACAAGCAATCGCTCTCCCGCGAAACACAGGATATATATGGCGGTATAGGCGATGGCAGCGCGCGAACGCCGTGAAGTAATCAACATAAGCAGCGGAACCGCCGCCAGAAGCGGTTTAGCTATATTCATCAGCCCACCGTTTCCGCCGCCGATAATTACCGTGCTGATCGTGATAACCATCAGCATTTTTGTGCGGGGGTCCAACTTAAATCTTTTGCCAGTAGAAACGCTTTGCAAAATTTCATTGGCCATCACGCGATACCGGCCTTCTTAAAATGTTTTTTCAAAACGGCTTTACCCAACAGCCCTCCGGCAATGCCGGAAATAAAGCAGGCTGCGAGTAAAAGCAGCCAACTCCATTCTGGCATATAATTCGTTAGCGCGTTGACATATTCGTTGCCGTAACCGGAACGCATTGTTTCAAAATAACTGTCCCGCGCAATAAACATTGGCAAATAGTTCCCAAATATCGACATGCTGAATACTCCGGACACTAAGACGCTCTTTTTGGAGCTGGCATAATTCCCGGATTTGAGGATAAGCTCGCAAATGAGTCCTGTCACTATGCCGATTGGAAGTACCCACACGCCCATACCCAAAATCAACATGACGATCCCCATGATAATAGCCATAATCCAAACCATTCCGAACTTTTTCACTTTGGTAAGAAACAGCATGAATGGAATGCCGCCCACAATGGGAACCAGAACTGATAGCAAAGGTATAAAAACTGGTATGTACCCAAGCATGGCAACGGCCATGAGAACGACGAGGTAAATCGCTGAGAAAATCCCCACATTGATTAAATCCTTAGCCTGTAGTTTGTTATTCATTTTGCTTTACGCCTCCATCTTTGAGATATTATTCTAATCGTACAATAAGTTAGTGAAAGCTAACTTATTGTGGTAGAATAATGCGCCGGAACATGACGCATATGTTGGTTATTATAACGTATGCATCATACCTACTCAACTCCAAACAGACGAAAACAATCCATTTGGACGATTTTATTTTCCTTTACACACTCCAACCAAGGCTCTCTTGCTGTGATTTTAGGAATATCATTAATTTACAGCCGAAACACAGCTATTCTATCGTTGAAATTCTTCGTCATAGGTAAAGTTCCAAAAAGCCAGAACACCAGTCCGTACTTTTTCATTTCAGTGTTCAAGCTCCAATCGTCAGTAAGAGTTATTCCCTTGCAAAGCTTCTCCGCATCTTTTCCGTCCTTAACGCCCCATTTAAAGGTGGCGCTGGTCTTACTCACCGTGTCATGGTGTTTTTCACCTTTAATCGCCATTTTTGGCATCAACTCGGCCAAAATCGTTCCTCCGGGGAAATTCCGCTTTAAAATACCAAAAAGCTGCCGAACCTCATCCTCAGTGAAATACATCAGCAAACCCTCCATAATGATCAAAACCGGCCTGCCTTTTGCGTCCACCACAGCAGCCCATTGTTCATCAAAAGCTGAAAAAGCAAGCCGGTGTACCCTTTCTTGCTCCGGTAAAAGCTGATTCCGTACATTCATCACATTAGAAAGATCAAGGTCATACCAGTCAATACGTCCGTTATCCATGCGATAGAAGCGGGCGTCCAGACCGCATCCCACAGTGATGCAAACGGCATCGGGATGGAAGGAAATAAACTTCTGCGTTTCCCGGTCTATTATCACCGTCCGGGCAACGACGCCCGCATGACTGAAGCTCTTGTTTTTAAACTTACTAAAATCATAGTCTATGCGTGAAACCATTTCCACGGCCTTTTCATCCCGAATACGCGGACTTGGCCTTTTCGTTTCCTCTGCTTTTATTAAAAGTGGTATCAGCATGGTTTCTTCCACACCCTCCAATTTTACCTGCACTTCATTTTCCTCCTACATCAATAATGATAGAAATTACGTTTCACATAAACAGCCATAGGCTGATAGCCATAACCGCCATGCCTGCCACAAGGCCGTATATAGACAGATGGTGCTCCCCATACGCTCTCGCGGCTGGGAGCAACTCGTCCATGGAAATGAACACCATAATCCCCGCCACCGCCGCGAATAAAACGCCGTATACCGTATCGCTCATAAAGGGCATCAGGATCAGGTAGCCGATCAGTGCGCCCACAGGCTCCGACAACCCGGAAGCGAAAGAGTAGAAAAATGCCTTTTTCCTGTTTCCTGTCGCGTAATAGATGGGGACGGAAACGGCTATACCTTCCGGGATATTGTGGATCGCTATGGCGACGACAATCGGAATGGCAAGGCTCGGCTCCTGTAATGCCGATACAAAGGTGGCAAGGCCTTCCGGGAAGTTGTGTATGCTGATTGCCAGCGCCGTAAAAAGCCCTGTACGCATCAATTTTGATTTATCAGTTCTGTTTACGGCCCCGGTTTCCATCAATGCCATGTCTTTTACTTCATGAGGATTTTGTTCGCTGGGTATCAGCTTGTCAATCAGTCCAATCAAAAGCATACCCCCGAAAAAACCCGCTATGGTGATAAGCGTCCCTGTTTTTTCACCGAAAGTTACCGAGAGCGATTCTTGGGCTTTGAAGAAAATCTCTATCATGGAAACATAAATCATCACCCCGGCTGAAAACCCAAGGCTTACCGCCAGAAATTTGGTATTGCTTG
>Ga0153946_1001355_pt1 | contig 10479 bp, 7 predicted proteins | sample TSNJ030MetaG_FD_104751 | JGI IMG/M metagenome (GOLD analysis project Ga0153946, IMG submission 104751) | Attine ant fungus gardens microbial communities from New Jersey, USA - TSNJ030 MetaG | ecosystem: Host-associated > Fungi > Mycelium > Unclassified | place: USA: New Jersey, Wharton State... | reverse complement strand
TTGCGGGCCGGTGGATCCGGCGGCGCCTTGCGGGCCGGTTGGCCCCGCCAGACTTGCGAGCCATTCATCTTCGGTGCCGGCAAATCCTTCGTCAACCGCCACTTGGTAGGCCGACCGGCCATCCGCGCCGGTGATGCCCCGTGGACCGGCGGGTCCGGTTGGACCGATAGCCACGATTGGGGTTATTAAAAGATATGCTTTTAATGACGCCTCTAATGAGAATACCTGATTTGTATCTCTTGTATTGACTAATGAGAAGGTGGTGCCCGCTGTCAGTACATCTATAGCGCCATAGCCCGATACCTGCCCTGTCTTTTGCGGAGAGCTGCCCAATGCTAATTCTCCTCCTTGTGAACACCTTAGGGCAAACTCTATTGCTCCTTTCAGAGTGGTTTCCGTTGCAACCCACCATTGGATTGAATATTGCGCGATTTCATTAAATATTATTTCGCCTGTGTTACCATCATAACTTATCGATGGCGAAGGTATCGAAATCTCATCGAAAATGACATTTTTTTCCGGAGCCACACGTCCTTTGTTTATTCGTTTGAGTTCCAATATTAGAGGGTTCATGATAACCTCCTGCTATTTATAGTGAATCAACTTTAAAAATGGAAAAAAGAAAGAGGAAAAGTTGGTTTACTATACTTCTATACAGGTATTGCCGCAATGACTATATTTGCCTGCGGAGCAATATCCTCGAAATTTACTGTTTCTCCACTGGCATTAATAACGGATATAGTGGCAGGAGCAGCATCAACCATAACCAAAGCAATTCCCGAAATCTGACTTGTGGCAGGGGGAGACACCGCTCTGGAATGTATGTCTCCATTCACGCTTAATGCAAAAATAACGCCTTTAGTTGAATCGGTACCGTCTATAGTTATCCACCAATCCACCAAATAGTTTCCATTTTGAGAAAGGGTAAATTCTCCGGTTTCCTCATTGTATGAAATAGCGGTACCTACCTGACTTATAGTCTTATCAAAAATAATTGCCTCATTATCATTGAGTTCTTCTCCTGGGCGATTCGACATCACGGCTTGTATTCCAAAAATCTGTGTTGGACCCTGCGGGCCGGTGGGACCGATGTCGCCCTGCGGGCCGGTGGGACCGATGTCGCCCTGCGGGCCGGTGGGACCGATGTCGCCCTGCGGACCGGTGGGGCCGATGTCGCCCTGCGGGCCGGTGGGGCCAATGTCGCCCTGCGGACCGGTGGAGCCGGCATCGCCTTGCGGACCGGTGGGACCTGTTGGGCCACGGACGATACATGGACAACATGTGCACGGTCTTGACCTGCATGGCATTTGTTCACAAGCACAGATAGAACGCCAACAGGCGCAATTATTATTTTGATAATTCATAATATCTCTATAATATAGATCGCATCTAGACACTGCTAATCCTCTTCCCTTATATAAAATTTTGATATGCTGCGGAAGTACTGCCACATATTTTTTGTGACGCTAGGGGGTTCGGCAAGACAACTGAAATGGCCCAATACAGCGGACGTCACCGCACAACAATCCGCCATTTTCTCTGCAGGGAGAAATGGAACGATGCGCAGTATGACGGCAAAAAGACAAGGTAAGATATACAGTTTATTTCGTGACGATTCCCAACGCCATCTTTCTAATTTATATTTATTGATTTCGTAAATTTGCTTGTTTAGAGCTATTATATAATTGGCAGTTCATATCGGTTCTTTACAAAAATTAAAATTTGTTCACTAAATAGTACTTCACCATGCTGCAATTTAACCAGGTTGTGTTCAGCAATTATCCTTTACCCAATTTTTACCTATGCTTTACCAAATGCTGCATGCGGTTTTTACATTGACGCTTTAGAATTATTGATAAATCAAGACAGAAATGAGGAAATTTATCAATGCGTAAATCATTAAGAAAACTTATCGTTGCATTCATGACCGTATCGCTTTTTCTAGTTGGGTGCTCCAATAACGTTGAACCAAACAATTCCGCTGTGTCGTCCCTGTCAAATACGTCTGGGCAATCGAGTTCACCGCAACAGCCGGTACAAGCGCAGGCACAAAAGACGGTGATTGAGTATTGGCATGTCAATGCCGAAACCCAAGGGGGACTCACAGTCGAAGAACTTGTCAGCACCTTTAACGCGCAAAGCGATACGGTGGAAGTTGTCGCAAAGTACAATCCGGATATGTATAAAGGATTGATGCAGAATCTGCAAGCGGAGGCTGCGGCTGGCCGTTCTCCCGCGGTTGTTCAAATCGGATGGGCCTTCCTTGACTATTTTTCCAACAATTTCAGTTATGTGGAGCCCCAAACAGTTATAGACACTCATTTCCCAGAGAATAAAACCTTTATATCTGATAATTTTCTGCCTAATATCGCAGCCTTGGCAGAAAACAGCTCAGGCAGCCAGGTCGGTCTTCCATACTCGCTGAGCAACCCGGTTTTGTATATTAACAAAGACCTTTTAAGGCAAGCCGGCCTTTCGGATGAGGGCCCAAAAACTTGGCAGGAAGTGCAGACATTCGCCAAAACAATTAAGGAAAAAACCGGGAAATATGGCCTTTACATACAGGAACCGGCGGACAGTTGGGCGCAACAGGCACTGATTGAAAGCAATGGCGCGAAAATGGTAACGGTACAGGATGGAAAAATACAGGCAAGCTTTGCCAGCAATGAGGGGATCGAGGCGTACGAAACGTATGCGGATATGGTTTTGAAGGATGGTTCCGCCCTTCATTTGAACTGGGACGAAGGGGTTCAATCGTTTGTTGACGGTAACGTCGCCATGCTGTACACAACCATTGCAAGAAGGGCTATGGTGCAAAAAAGCGCGAACTTCGATGTAGGCGCCGTCAATTCTCCCGCCTGGGAGGGCAAAGAAAGGGCGCTGCCGTCCGGAGGCTGCTTTCTGGCGATTACCGCAATGACAGAGGAAGACCAAAAGGCGGCATGGGAATTCGAACAGTTTTTATACAGCGTGGAATCCGTGGCAGCCTGGACAATAGGAACAGGATATGTGCCTCCCAGAACGGGGGTCTCCGAGGCTGAAAATGGCTTGAAATCCTTTTTGGAAGAAAACAAAATGATGGAAGCAGCCACCACGCAAATGCAGTATATGGTGCCGTGGACATCTTTTCCCGGAGACGCAGGCTTGCTGGCGGAGCAGATGCTCCTCGACATGCGGGATGAGATTCTTGGCGGTTCAAAATCCGCGAGGGATGCCATGATTGAGACACAAAACAAAATCAATGAGCTTCTGTAACGGCGGGTAACCCTTATGGATAAAAAACGAAAAATCATCCCCTATCTTTATCTTTTACCGTCGCTTGCCGCGTTCATTGTCTTCATGTTCTGGCCTTTGATAAGGACTATATATTTAAGTTTCTTTGACTGGAACATGATAAAGCCTGTAAAAGAATTTGTTTTCCTGGATAATTATATCCGGATTTTTACAGACCCCATAACCTTTAAGGTGATTGGCAACACGTTTCTATACATTGGCCTTCTGCTCATTGTCAATTGCGCGGCTCCGTATGTCCTCTCGTTTATCCTTTCCCATGTTATCAAAAAAGGAAAGGTGTTTTACAAAAGCACCTTTTTCCTGCCAAGCGTTATTTCACTGGTTGTCGGCTCTATTTTATACACATGGATTTTGAACCCCATATCCGGACCGGTGGCTATCCTTGCGAAAGGTATCGGCATCACCATCCCTATATGGTCCAAATCGCAGGGATTGGTTATTGTGGTTCTAAGCATCATTACCTCCTGGAAGGTATTCGGGTATAATTTTATTGTGGTTTTGGGCGGAGTGTCGGGCGTCTCACAGGAAGCGATTGAGGCGGCGCGTTTAGAAAACGTGCCGCTGCGCAAAATTTTCTTTGACATCGTCCTGCCCATGAGCAGCGCGACGGGAGTATATGTGTTTATCATCACCATTGTGCAGGGACTCCAATATGTATTTACGCCCATCAAGGTAATCACCCAAGGAGGTCCCAATTACGCGAGCTCAAATTTAATCTACCAGTCCTACCATGAAGCATTTACCCTTTACAGGACAGGCGGGGCGTCTGCGTTCTCAATTATCACTATGATATTATTTATCGCCCTTTTATTGCTGGAGTTTCGATTCGTGGAAAAAGGAGTACACTATGAATCCTGACAGGAAAGAGTACCATCAAATCGGATGGCATGTTTTGTTATGCGTGATTGTATTGTTATTGCTGTTCCCGATTGTGTTCGCGGTATCCAACTCCTTAAAAACGCTTAATGAAGCGTATCAGACGGTTATGTCGATCATTCCTCACAACCCCACATTAGACAATTATCTGCATGTATTTAAAAGACTCGACTTCTTGAAAATCACGCTCAATACGTTCTTCATCGCGTTATGTGTTACCGTGTTCAAAACAGTGACCAGCATTTTGGCGGCCTATGCATTCGTATCTTATGACTGGAAGGGAAAGGGGATTTTGTATTTTATCCTGATCAGCACCATCTTCATTCCCTTTTCTGTTACCATGATCCCCAATTACCTGACCGTTTCGTCCTTAGGGCTGAACGATACGCTGCTTGGAGTAATCTTACCGCAATTTGCCGACGCTACAGGCATACTCCTGATCCGCCAATCGATGAAAACCATTCCAAAATCCATTCTTGAGGTTGCGGGAATGGAGAATTCCTCCGGTTTGAAAACGCTGCGGGATGTCGTAATCCCCCTTATAAAGCCCGCCGTTATTTCTACCGGTATTATTTTTTTCATCAACTCATGGAATGAGTACGTGTGGCCGGTTCTGGTACTCAAATCCAGGGAAAACTACACGCTTTCCTTGGCGCTTCAAATGTATATCAGTTCCGAAGGGGGAACGGAATTTACAATCGCCATGGCGGTATCGGTTTTGACCATGTTCGTCCCACTCACGCTTTACCTTATTTTTCAAAAGTATATAATCAGTACATTTACCGCTTCCGGAATTAAAGGTTAAGATTACAGGAGGTTAGTTTGAAAGAATTACAAAAATACAGAAAGGTTGGCGCGAAGCCCATGCACTTTTCATTTTCGATTTGTGCACGGTCGCGCGCATGGGCTTTTTTATGAAAGACATTATTCTCGAAAATGTATGCAAGGCATATGGAGGCGCCCAGGTTGTAAAAAATTTGAACCTCACAGTGTCGGAAGGGGAACGGTTGATCCTTCTCGGCCCTTCCGGATGTGGGAAATCCACCACACTGCGGATGATTGCGGGACTGGAGGAAATCACCTCCGGAAAGCTGTATATGGGGGAACAGCTGAGCAACCATGTTGCCAGCGGAAAGCGGAATGTAGCCATGGTGTTCCAAAATTATGCGCTTTTCCCGCATATGACGGTAGAGGAAAACATCACATATGGTTTAAAGGTAAACAAATATCCAAAAACAGAAATTGAACAAAGATTGAGCGACGTACTGGAAATGCTGGAGTTGACTGCTTTGTGTAAAAGAAAGCCGAAAGACCTGTCAGGTGGGCAGCGGCAGCGGGTAGCGTTAGCCAGGGCAATCGTTAAACGGTCGGATTTTCTTTTGCTGGATGAACCCCTGTCCAATCTGGATGCCCAACTCAGGCAACACGCCCGTAAGGAATTGGTCAAAATACATGATAAATACCGCCAGACCTTTGTTTATGTAACACACGACCAAATTGAGGCGATGACCGTGGGGGACAAAATCGCGCTTATGTATGAGGGAAGCCTGAAGATGGTGGATACCCCAAAGAATGTATATCATAAGCCCGCCAATGTCTTTACCGCTAAGTTTATAGGATCTCCATCCTGCAATGTCGCCAGCGTGAACCGGGAAGAAAATTGCCTTTTGTTTGGAGCGCAGAGGTTGGCTTTGCCGGAATGCTGGATGGAACAAGTAAAGGGACGTGACAGGCTTTATTTCGGCATCCGCCCCGAACATATCCGGCTTGGCAATTTACCGGCGGATGGCGCTCTTATCGCCACCATCAAATATATCGAGGATTACGGCAACCGAATGGGCGTATATTTTGATGTGGAGGATCATGAAATGATCGCTGTCTGCGACGACAACGCACCGTGTCCTGGTCAAACGGTATATTTTCTTCCGGATTTTGAAAAAATTCATTTGTTTGACTACGACACATCCGATTCTATCGGGTATCCGTCCAACTTGACAAGGAGTGATTTGAATGAACTTGTTTATCAGTACAAATTTGCTTAACCCACGTGAAAGAGAATGTATTTTTCCCCTGCTGGATAAATGGCGTGGAAGAAATTTGGGCATTGAAATCTTCCCTCATTTTTATATGGATGAGTATTGTCAGATTTTAGACGGATGCATCGGCCGCTTGAAGAACGTGCCTGTCTCTTTTCATGGGCCTTATCACAACACGGAGCATTCCCGAAAAAAGGGAACAAAGGAATACAGGGCTGCGATGGACTATTGCAAAATGACTTTTGCATATGCCGCAAAGCTCGGCGGCAGACACATCGTCTTCCATTACAATAACTGCCCGGTAACAGCAGAAACGCGGGAGAATATGCTCCTTCATGCGGGTGAGAATTTAACGGAATTAACCGAACTTGCAAAAATGGAAGGTCTGAAGCTTCTAGTCGAAAATACAGGAATTTCAGCACTGGATAATGTGTTGTTTGACGAAGATGAATTTATAGAATTATTCGACAACATTCCTCACAACTGCCTGTTTGATGTCGGCCATGCGCATTGCAATTGTTGGGACATTGAGAATGTACTGCGCGAACTGAATCACAGGACAGTATGTTATCACCTGCATAATAATTATGGAAAATTTGATGAACACAACCGCATTATGGATGGGACATTGGATATGGGAATGATTTTCGATTTGTATAATCTTTATACGCCAGACGCAGACATTGTAATTGAATACCGAAGTGATCTATTGGAAAATCCGGAACAGATAGAGGAGGATATCAAGCTTATTCAGGATAATGTGAAAATGCAGGGCGTTTTAATTTGAAATCTAAATGAGCAAATTCACAAAACAAACACAAGGCAGAGGAATGGCATCAAAAGGAATCCCGCCCCGACGGGCACAATAGATTGCGAAAGGCGACGCCCTTTTTTCACTCGGTGGCGGACCGCCTTTTTTTGTTTAATTTCATATTTGCTTATGATTATACGCTGAGTATGGCCGGTCGCGTCATTTCGGCTGTTACGGGAGAAATCTTTCCGCCGGAGCCCATGGAATACATAATACATGCCGGTGATGCGTAATTATATATGAGCGGCGGAAAACCCAGTCCGCCTGAAAGGGCAATCATTCAAAACTTTCACACAGAAGGGGGAAGCGAAATGAATGGAAATCGATTACCAGAAGAAATTCCTCTTGAAGATTTTATTGCTTTGCCAAATACTGTTCCTCTAATTATCCGGAACGGTTCATTGGGAAGCGAAGCGTTCCGGCAATCGCATAATATTCGCAAAGGTACGAGTTTAGACGGTAATCATTCCGTCGACTATGTAAATCGTGACGAAGTAGGCGGTATATTAACAGAAATTGGCTCAGATGCACTTAGTATGTTTCCAATTGTATTGGGACTTTTAAATCGACAGGATCTGGAGGCGGCAGGTATTATGCGGGTACAACAGCACCCTTATTTAGACCTGCGAGGGCGGGGAACGCTGATAGGCTTTGTTGACACCGGCATTGATTACACGAAAGACGCCTTTCAATATGAAGATAGGACCAGCAAAATCAAATACATATGGGATCAGACAATCCAGGGAAATGCGCCCAAAGGCTTTTATTTTGGAACGGAATACCCGGAGGAGCAAATCAACAGCGCATTGCAAGGGGAAAATCCTTGGGCGGTAGTACCGCACAGGGATACGGTAGGGCACGGAACATTTCTGGCATCCGTTGCCGCCGGCCATGAAAGCAGCGAATATATAGGCGCCGCGCCCGACGCGGAGATCATAGCGGTAAAGCTGAAAAGAGCGGGGCCGTTTCATTATGAACAATTTTTGATTCCAGAATGGCAGGAAAACGCATATACTTCCAGCGACTTCATGCTCGGAATTCGTTATATCGTCGATAAAGCCGACGAACTGGGGCGTCCGGTTATCATTTGCGTGGCAGTAGGTTCTAATTTTGGGGGGCATAGTGGGCATGACCCGGTGGAAGAGTACCTTACAAGAATTTCCGGCATTAATGGGGTTGCCATTGTATGTGCGGCAGGAAATGAAAGCCAGACAAAACACCATACCCATGACAAGCTTTCAAGCAGCGGGGAATCGCAGAATGTCGAGCTGTCCGTAGGCGAACGGGCGGAGGACATTTATCTGTCTCTATGGAGCGGAGGTTCAGACCGGATTGCCGTATCGCTCACCTCACCCACCGGCGAAATCATCCCCAAAATTCCGGTTCGGCCAGGGGCCAGTTATACAGCGAATCTGGTCTTGGAAAGATCCAGGGTTACGGTGGAATATTATCTGCCTCTCAGAACAAGCGGAGACCAGTTCACCAAAGTTCAAATCTTTTATCCCACGCCGGGGATATGGACAATCACGGTGCACGGAGAGATTGTTTTAAATGGAGAATATCATTTCTGGTTACCTCTCACAGGTTTTATTGATCCGGATACCGTGTTTCTTACGCCTACGCCCAACTACACAGTCGTCGTCCCGGCTACCGCCACAGGCGTTATTACCTGTGGCGCATACGACAGCCGGAACGGCTCCCTGTATTCCGACTCGTCATGGGGACCGACAAGGCGGCCGATGATGTCCCCGAATTTAGTTGCCCCCGGGGTAAATGTCGGCGGCGTATTCCCTGCTGCCTATGGCCAAATGAGCGGAACCAGCGTGTCTGCGGCAATTACCACAGGTGCGTGTGCCCTTATGATGCAGTGGGGAATTGTAGATGAAAACGAAACAACGCTGACTACTGAACGCATCAAGGCGTATTTGATCCGGGGATGCGCCCGCGATATGTTTATAGAGTATCCCAACGCACAGTGGGGATACGGAAAGCTTGACCTGTACAATACATTGAATATTATCAGGCCTCTGTAATGCCAAATGTGTATTCCAGAAAAAGAAAAATAATTTAGGGAGGTGCGGCAATTGCCAGGCAGATATAATCAAGGTATAGACCAACCGGCGGAAATGGGATCCCGTTATGGCCCCGATTTGAGCAGCCGGGAGGTTATCGTAAAATACAGCGGTGACATAAAAAGGATAGAGGCTGAGCTCGGCGTCGAAGTGGAAACATTGGGAGAGGGCTTTGCCATCATAACGTTATTGACCAATCAAATCTCCCTATTGTACAACTACAAGGAAATTGAATATATAGAGCTGCCGAAAACCTTGACCTTAATGTTAAATCAAAGCATAAGAACGTCCTGTATCTCAGCCGTGCAGAATGCGGAGGGATATAACCTGACGGGTAGAGGTGTGTTGATAGGCATAATTGATTCAGGTATTGATTACACTCATCCTGACTTTCGAAATCAGGACGGCGCAAGCAGAATTTTATATATCTGGGATCAAACGGTGGACGGGAACCCTCCCGACGGATTCAGTCAAGGAACAGAATATAACAACCAGCAAATTAATCTGGCGTTAAATAGTACACAGCCTCTTGAAATTGTAATGTCAGAGGATGTTATCGGACATGGCACTGCGGTGACGGGTATTGCCGCGGGAAACGGAAGAGCAAGCGGGGGACGAGAAAAAGGAGCCGCGCCTGAAGCCTCCTTGATCATTGTCAAGCTGGGGTATAGAGGATTTGAATCTTTTGCGAGAACAACAGAAATAATGCGGGCGTTTAAATATATCCTGGATAAATCGGAAGAACTCACGATGCCTGTCGCAATCAATTTAAGCTTTGGCACCAACGACGGTGCTCATGACGGAAGCTCCCTCTTTGAAACTTATATAAACGCGGCGGCAGAAAGATGGAAAACCATTATCGCTGTGCCCACCGGAAATGAAGGCATAGCCGGGCACCACTTTTCGGGGAAAATAGCCCAGACGCAGACAATAGACGTAAATTTCATAATAGCGGAACGTCTTACCTCTCTATATCTCACGGTATGGAAGCATTTTTCAGATATAATGACATTGGAGCTGATTCTGCCAAGCGGAAGTACGACCGGTACGATTGATCCTTCGCAGCGACTGACCGAAAAAAATTTAGATGGTGTGTCTATAGGAATATATTACGGTCAGCCAACTCATTACAATGAGGGTCAAGAAATATTCTTTCAAATCATGGCACAGGAAGCTGCCATACCTCAAGGTCTTTGGCGGCTCAGAATAAATGGGGTTGAGATTGTTATTGGCAGGTTTGATATATGGCTGCCTACAGTGGAAGAAATTGGAACCGGGACTGCTTTTACCGAACCTGATCCTGAAATAACACTAACTATACCTTCTACAACCATAAATGTAATATCAGTAGGAGGTTACAACGGGGCGCTTGATTCGGCAGCCCAGTTTT
>Ga0153946_1001354_pt1 | contig 10487 bp, 5 predicted proteins | sample TSNJ030MetaG_FD_104751 | JGI IMG/M metagenome (GOLD analysis project Ga0153946, IMG submission 104751) | Attine ant fungus gardens microbial communities from New Jersey, USA - TSNJ030 MetaG | ecosystem: Host-associated > Fungi > Mycelium > Unclassified | place: USA: New Jersey, Wharton State... | reverse complement strand
GTTACTTTTTGATAAATATTGACATTTTATTAACATTTAATTATGAAATAACATCAATTTTGCACTATTTTTTATTTTTAAATCGTGAATGCTTTTATTATGATCTAATATGATTCCTGTCGTCGCATGAATTAAATACCAATCCGAATCCATTCTAATTGTTTGATCTGATATTTCAATTAATGCTTTTTTTAGCATTTCAATGACCTTATCAACTCTTTCATTTATAGGAATGAAGAGATCTAATTCTTGAGATAGGCTAGGAACAATTAATTTTATTAATATTGTATTTTTCATAAATTTACCTCATCGATTAACTTAATTAATATTCCACTGCCGTTTTTAAATACCCATGCATATTTAGAGTCTATTTTTTCTTTTAATTTTTTTTCAAAGTCCACAATTTTTATAATTGTTTGTTCCATGGCTCCAGGTCCTATCCAAATTCCATTTGTATTGATTACATTTGAGGTATACCATGCTTCAAAATAATATTTCTTATAATTAAATGTATTATCAATAAATATAATATGTACATTTTCCAACTCTTTTATGTATTTTAAGAAATCTTGGAATGTATCCAAATTAATTTTTGTCATAAATTTATCTAATCCATTTATAATTATAATCATCTCATAATCTTTATTTTCAATTTTTTCAATGATTGTTCTTTTTAAAGAATTCAAATAATTATTCATATCAGCATCACAATAGTTGTTGACTGATCCTTTTAAGTCATTCAGAAATTTCTCTCCATCAATTAAGATAGTTACGTTTTTATTTGCTTTTTTCATTGTTACTATTAGATTTCTAGTAAATTGTTTTGTAAAATCAATATCATTAGCTGCTATAATATTAATTTTTTGATTTGTGAAATTGTAAAAGCTCCCTTTCAGTAAATCTTTTTCCATTCCAATTGGTATATTATTATTTGTTATAGGACCATCTTCTAACATTGATAATGTTAGGGTTTCAGGTAATACAGGAATTTTTATTGGTTCATAAGTATTTCTTTCATTTAAAATTCTAGATAATTCATTCATAAATGGTACCATATTACTTTCATCCTTATAGATTCTAGCAATTTGAAGTTCATATGAAAGTTCTTTTTTAAATAAGCCTCTACCTTCATATTCTTTAGGGAAAACATTACCTATTTTACCTAAGATACTTGTATAATCATTTTTATCATTCATATCTAAGACAATTGTATTCGTGAAGTTTCTTAATAAGCGATTATATAATCCTGATTGAGTACTTGTTGTAATATGAATTAAAATTCCATATCTTACTCCATCTCTTGATAAACGAACAATATCTTCATCAAATTTAGCATAAGATTCTTTAAATGATTCAAAATTGTTAAATACAAGGGTGATAATTGGAACTTTTTGATTATATTGAATATAAGTTTGATAATCTCCATTAAAGTCTGCAAACATTTTCTTTCTTTTTTCCATCTCATCGAAGATAAGCTTAAACATTTTTTCTACTTTTTCATCATCACTTGCAAAAACAATGTCTCCAACATGTGGTAGCTTTTCAAAAATTCTAAGCGATTCCGAACCAAAATCAAAAATGTAGTAATTGATATCTTGAGTACTGTATAAAACACTAGTTGAATACAACAAGGCTTTAATGTACATTTCGCGATTCATACCAGAAATTCCATATACAATTGTATTTCCTGATTCGTTTAATGGAATTGTAAATAGCTCTTGTTTTTGATTTGAAGGATCATCATATTCGCCAATGATAGCTTCTACATAATTTGGTTTTTGATAATTATATTTATTAATTAAGTCATTGATATAAATATTTGCATCAATATTATCATACCATAGCCTTTTTGCTTTAATTTGTTCTCTTGCTGCTAGACTAGTGATATATTTCAAGACATTGGTTAATTCATCACCTAGGTCAGTCGTTTGATTTATTTTATTTTCTGCTGAGATGGATTTCGTTATATTAAAAGTATTATCAACAAAGTCGATTCGATGTTCTATTTCTGATTGAGCAAGTATTTTTGGTTTATATTGAGTTCCAGCCCAACCTGATTGTCCTAGTACATATAACTCATCAACTCCAACCTGCAAGTAAAAACGTCCCGCTTCTTTAAGCATTGCTGCATCTGGTTTTTTTAACATTTCATTACTATCAGAGGTACTTTGAACTTTTAAACAAATTTTAAATTTAGAGTTGCTCCATATTTGATCATTTACTACTCCACTTGGTTTTTGAGTAGCCAGTATTAAGTGAACTCCCAAGGAACGTCCAATTCTAGAAGTTGAAATTAAGTTATCCATAAAATCTGGTTGTTGTGATTTTAATTCCGCAAACTCATCACAAATAATAAATAAATGAGGAATTGGCTCTGTTAATTTACCTTCTCGGAATAATCTTTGATATTTATAAATATCCATTGTGCTTTCACCAAGAGTTTCTCTTGCCTCATTAAAACACATTTGTCTTCTTTTTAGTTCACTTTCAATACTTACTAAAGTTCGATGTAATTCATTTTTGTCAAGATTGGTAATCGTTCCAGCAAGATGTGGTAAATAAACTTGATTTTTTTGATTGTTAAATGCTCCAGCAAGACCTCCACCTTTATAGTCAATTAAAATGAAAGCAACTTCATTTGGACTAAAGTTTAAAGATAAAGATAAAACATAAGTAATAATAAATTCTGATTTACCACTTCCGGTTGTACCTGCAATTAATCCATGAGGTCCATGTTTTTTTTCATGCAAATCTAAATAGATTGGTTCACTTAAATCATTTACTCCAACCATTGCTCGAAGGGTTTGAGTTGGATCATTAATTCGCCAACGATTTAGGATATTAAGTTGTTCTATTTTTCCAACATCATACATTTCTAAGAAACCAATCGATGTTGGTAAATATCTTGATTCAAAATCAAATTCAATTGGAATATTAGATAACACTTCTGCACATTTTTCCATATCAAAATCATCGATTACTTCAGCAGCAAAGTCTTGTTGATAGTTTTTATCAACACTTGTACATAAAATTGCTGATGATTGATTATTTAAATTGATAAAATTTTCACATTCGTTAGGAATTCTTCTTAATTTAGTATCTTTTACCGCCAAGGCAAAACCATAGTTTATTTTATTAGAAAGTAAAAGAGTTATAATATTTAATTTACGAATAGCTGGGAAATCATCTGTTAAAATTAGATAATATGGTAGATAGGTTTGTGTATCTTTATTTTCTTCACCTTCGGCCTTTTCTTTTTCGACACTTTGTTCTTGAGCTGCTTGTTCTTGGGTTGCACGATTGATATATTCTTGCGATAAATACATATCAATATTCTGATAATCATCAAGGGATGTTCCAAAAAACCGAATTTGTTTATCACTAGAAAAACAATGCGGTAACATTTTTAGATAATTCCATTTTGTTGCATTTTTATTATTTGTTAAAACAACAATTTTTAAATTGTCATACCCATGAAAGGCAATTAATTGTAAGATGATATTATCAATAAATGAATTTAATCTTCTTTCTTCTCCCATGATTGCAGTAACATTTTTGTTATAAAACGAATATCCAACTGGAGATGATTTTAAAGTTTTAGATTCTTCGACTACTTTTTTAGCTGATTCTTTTAGTTCATCTTTCTCTAAACTAAATTCATCATCATTGAAGTTGATATCAATATCTAATGGAACCTCACCTATTCCTAGCCGAACCATTAAGAAGTCTTGTTGTGTAATTTTTCTTTCCCAAAGAATTCGATTTTCTTCTAAAACAATATTGTAGCATTCTTTTAATGTAGGCATATTTTCTAATAGAATTTGTTTTTGATGAACAATTTCTAATTCTAATTCTCGTTGCTTTTCTTCTAAATAAATATTGTATTTTTCTTGTCTGATTTTTTCTTTTTTCGCATCTTGTTTTTTACGCCATCTTTTTGTAATGTTAGGCCATAATAATGTTGATGTAAGCATAGCAATTGATGTAACTAAACTAGGCCAAGAGTTTGCCATTGTTGCTGTCCCATTATAAAGTTTTATAATTAAATTACTAAATGTTACAACTGAGGTGATTCCCATAGTTAACATGGGACCAATTATTAGTAAAATGGGAGTTTCTTCCTTTTCCTTTTTCTTTGGAGGGGCAGCAACAGTCATTTTTGCAGAATCGATAAATCTTCTGATTCGTGGCGTTCTAATAAAATAATCTTCTGGTCCATATATTTCAATTTCTTTTGGTTTTTGATATTCACTATGTTCAATATTTATAGAAGCTGATCTTAAGTTATGAATTATTTTTCCACCTGGGTTATTCATTTGAACAAAGTTTGGAAAAAAAATTATTTGAAATCCAAATAGAAATAATCTGTCTCCACTTTTTAATTTAACTTGTTCTTGTAGACAAATATTATTATTAATATAATAAAGTGTTTGTTCTTTCATATTCTTTTTTAAATACCATTCTTTATTTTCATATTTAATAGAGAATGCATTTTCAGTTAAATAGGGAATTTGATAATTTAATGTATCTCTTTTTGAAGAACCAATCGTAAGTGTGATATTATCACTAATTTGATACAGTTGGAATGTTGGATCAAAAGTTTCAGCTACATAAACTAAATATTGCTCTGTTTCGCTTTTAAGAGAATAATAACGATGTTCTAATAAAGAAAAATTGGAAAAAACATCTTTTTTATCATTCACATAATACTTTTCATTGTTTATGAAATACCATTGATTATTATTTGCTTCCACACTAATAATATTCTCTTGATCTTCATTCGTAATCCAGAAGCTGCCTTCTACAATGCGAGGCAATTCAAAATTAGTTAATCTATTTTTTCCAATTAAAAATAATCTCACAATTGCATCACCCTTTATTCTCCTTAATCGTATCATAATCTAATATTTATTTCAATTTTTATATCTTAATTAGCAGAAAAAAACTTACAATATTTTGTAAGCTCTTATTTTGTTCTTTTATCTTGATTAATAATAGATTCAATATTAATAAATTTAGGAAGTAAAACTTCATTTTGAATAGCCTCTATTAATAAATTAATTTTAACAGGTATGGGAACTTCATACCAATTAAGAGGATAGATAAAAGGTGCTGATATTTCCTTGCTTTTATCTGGACAAACTTTTTCTAAAGTAGTTTTATAAAGATATTCTAATATATATAAATCTTTTTCTTGTTCATTCATATTTATTACCTTCCTTCTTGATTTATTTCATTTTATCTAACAATCTTTCCATTTGTTTCTCCATTAGAATATACCATGAATCTCCCAATATATATCGTAGAATATTAATTTCACTTTGATTATTTTGAACTTTTAAACAAAAATATTGTGCTACTTGCTCTAGATATCTCATTTTAACTTTTGAATAATATTCTTCACCATGTCCATAAACTTCTATTTTCCTACTATTTGGATAAACTTGATTTTTTCCAAATGTAACACTATCTAAGATATCAAATATACAAGCTTTTGATTCATAAAGATTTGCTACTTGCCTTGATGCTAAATTCCAAGCCTCATCTTCAATCCTTTTTTCAATAAAACGATTTATATTGTCTTGATTAAGCATTCCATCATTTCCTTTAAATTGAGGATACCGATTTAAAAAATCATTGGAATCATATTGAGAAAATTCTTTTAGCATGGCTGTTGTTATATCTTTTCTAAGTTTTTCATCCTGGCATAATTCTTTATATTTTGACGTTCTTAGTTCCCTTTGTTCTTTTTCTATTTCATCTACAAAAGTCGCAGTAAATTCTCCCGTTTCTGAATGTAATCTTTCACGGGATTGGTTCAATACCTTCTGGAAATCATGTGGTTCATTAAAACGCTCAAATTCCGCATGAAGTGCATGTCCTAATTCATGAAACAGTGTATAATAAGAACCATCATTTTGGATATCACTTGGAGTAAAATTCACTTTTATTAACGTATAATCAATATTATGAGTTACATTACTTTCTTCTACCTCATCTATTATTGACTGAAAATTTTGCTTTTTTATACTATCTAATTTTTGGATAAGTCTATCTGAGAATGAATTAGGATTTTCTGCTAAAAATGATAAGCCATTAAGAAAGTAGAAAAATGCATCTGATTCACTTTGTTCACCAATTGTTTTAGCTAATGTTACTATTTGAGTATCAAAGTCTTTTGATTTCTTAGGGGCGAATTCTTCTTTCATATTATTAATTTTTGATAAGATTAAACTTGGTTTTGTTCCTATTTGATTTTCTAAACTTTCAACCATTATCATATTATCTATGGCAATTAATTCAAACTCTTTTATTATTTTAGAATTGGTATCATTTGACTTCGTTTTGATATTAGAATTATTAAAAACAGAAGTAGAACTTGATGTATTTTTAACATTAGCTTTAATCATATCAGGTTTATAATTTTCTAAAGGAATAGTGATATTTTCGGTTTTCCCTTGAGAATTACTTCCGACTCTAAAATTGCTTAAATTCCCGCCAGTAGAATTAATCGCTGCCATAATATATTTAGGTTTCAATACAGGGGTATTATCTTGATTAATATCTGTTATAGCATTAATATTATTTATTTCTAACTTAGGAATTGAAACTATTACTGCATCACCACTACCAGTTGTAGTTTTATAAGCAGCTGTTGCTTGCACTTGATGTAAAAATATAGCAAAATTTACTAAATTTTTGTTTTCAAATAATGTAATACTCTTTTCCAAATCTATGTTTTGATCGAGAATACCCACGCCAGAGCTATCATGCCCAGTTAATTCAATTCCATTTTCTAAAACTTTTCCTGCTCTATCAAGACTTGCATCTCCAGTTCGATGAATACCAATAACGTCATTTTCGTTAAAAAACATTTTTTCTAAATCTTTACCCATTTCAAATGGAATTGAGCCAACTTTATTTACTGGTTTTGCAAACATAAGTACATCAGGACCAAATAAATTTTCATTCAACTTGTAATTTCCATTGTCATTAAAGGCATATTTTGATAATGAATTATTACCATCATCTTTCATTGTCCCAAAATTAGCAGTTGGAGCTATCTTACCAACTACATTATTGTTAATTTTATCGGATATTAAATAATTGGATATCTCTTTTTCTGTATACTGATCTCTGTCCATCAATTCGTATAATTCCAACGCCTCTTCTAACGTTAACTCCACACTCTTTTTTCCTACTGCAAATTTGATTGTTTTAGTAGCTCCTGTCATTACGGAAGATAAAAGAACTCCATAAAGAAATGCTTTTCCTGTTTCTCCAGTTAACTCAGATGCTTCAATTGGTTTATCAAAAAGAGTTGCTTGTAATCCTGCATCAACAAGTACTTGTCCAGAACCCACAACTCCTTGATTTAAAATTTTAGCTAATGCAAACTCAGAATTTTGATTTAGAAATGGTATATTACCTAATAGTTTTCCCAAAGTAAAAGAGGATACCCCAGTACAAGCTCCATAAACAGTTGCTCCGACTAAGTCTTCTCCTTGAACTAAAGCTCGATTTTTAGAATTACCAAAGGACGAACTTGCACTTAAAGCATAACCTGCTGTTGATCCTATCACTTGCCCAAATCCAGCAGAAGTTGTAATAGCGGTCGCAGATTCTCCAGCTGTAAGAATGAAAGTTTGTCCTGCTAAGGGTGTGGCTATCACACTTACCATTAAAGAGGCTGCCATCGCAGGCATTATGTTTCCAACAGAAGTACTTACCTCATAAGTTCCAGTAAGAACTTTTTTATTTACAAGTTCGGAAAGAATAAACATTTGTGCATATTGATTTGTTGAAATCATTCCTTCGGTTTCAAAAACGTTTTTGAGACCATCGGTAAAGTTATCAACACCATCTCCAATTCCTTTTGTACTGGTTTTCAAGATGTTTATAGCGTTCGTATCGATTGTGCCATCAACACTTGTTATCCTTGTTATAAAGTTTTCAGCTTCTTTTAATCCAGCTCTTTGATTTAAAGTGTCTTCAATATTTTTAAGATATTCGTTAGCTGCTTTAGCTCCTTGTTTTTCGTATAAATAATTATACATCATTTTATTTTGTTCTGTTAATAAATTATAGTTTTTCGAAGCAAAACTTTCGCCAATCTTAACATTGTTATTGCTTATTACTTCCATTTCTGATAAATTGTTATTCTTGCTTTCCCATAACATATTATGTTTTACAATATTTCGGTCATACCAATAAGTATCTTTATCTAAGCTAAAATTTTCTATAAAGTTTTGGTAATCATCAGTAAGACTAATAATAAAATATGGGTTTTCTTTTACTGTTTGATCTAATCTGTATTTAGTACCTTTTAATTGTAAAATGTCTTTGTTATAATCACTTATTTTTTTATTATATTCTTCATATGACATTCCCATTTGTTTTTGAATAAAGATTTCGAATTTTGGAGCATATTCTTCGGCAATAAATTTTTTTGCCGCTTCAATTTCTTTATTTGAATCAAAAGTAACGTAACTATTCAATGCTTTAGTTTGTATGTTCATTATAATAATGTTTTCTACTTCTTGCGGTGATAATACTTTTGAACCATCATAAGATAAATCTTTCCTTACATATGAAAAGACAGGATTTTCATTAAATTCTGAGATAAAAAAATAAGAATATTCATTAGAAAGCATATCATTATGTAAATGTTCTAAATCCGCTTTTTCTTTTTGTAATTGATTTATCGTATTTTTACAATTGTCACTAAACTGCCTAGCATAATCAGCTTGATTTTTATAAAATAATTCTAATTCTTCTTTTGTGAAGTCTGCTGTATTTTCTGGCATATAATTATTAATTGTATCTTCAATAACACTTTCGTAATTAATCTCATCTATTTTATTATTATAATTGATTAGATTCGGGCCTGAAAGTTTTTGATTACTTAATGTAGCATAATTTATGCTTAATTTATTCAACGAAGATAAGTTTAAATTCTTATTCATCATGCTCAAACCCTTTCTATCTTAAAAAAATATATCATGTTTTTCCTCTGATTTTAAGATACAATTAAATATCATTTATTTTTTTCAATTATGACTCTTTTTGTTGTTATATTTCAAAACAAGCTCTTAAATATACTTTTTTAATAATTCTTTTTTGAATCAAAGAAGCTAAATACCACTATAATTTATTAGAATTTCATTTAGCAAAGAATTACAATCTATTTGCTTTCATTTTTAATTTCATAAATATTTTAATAGCATCTATTTTTCAATTGATTCAAGTGCTTTTGTAGAATTTTTCATATTGGTTGCGATTACATCCATTTGCAATTCCATCATGTTGATCCAATCATCACCCATTATAAATCTTAACTCTTTTAATGCTTTTTGATCTCCATACATTTTTATAGCAAAATAATTAGCGACTTGTTCATAATATTGATAATTTGTATTTGCAAAATAATATTCATCATGCGCTAAAATTAATTTTAATTCTTGTCCATTTGGCAATTTACAATTGAAACCACCTCCGAGTACACTAGCGAGGATATCGCAAATTGCACCTTCTGAAACCATTGCTTGGCTTATTTCATTACTAGCCCTATTATAAGCTGCAATTTCCAGTTGATTTTCCATGATTGCTTTCTTTTCATAATAATTCACTACATCATTGTAATGATCTCCGAGTAATTGGCTTAACCCTAAAAATCCAAGCTCGTTCAAGTTTGCATTTTGCAGTTTTTCTAAAAAAATTGCATTCTTAGTATTAATATCTTCAAACTGAAGTGATTGAGCAACTTCCATTTGAAAGGATTTATCATACATTAAAGATGTTATGATTTTTTCTTTGTTTTTATCCTTTTCTTTTTTATAAGAGTGCGTAAGATAAAGAATATATATTTCTTTTCCCACCATATTCTGTCTTGCTGACTCTGCAATCTCTACATAGTTTTCTGGAACTTTATGATAACCAAACTCATGATGGAGAGCATGTCCCATTTCATGGATTAATGCCCATTGAGCAAATTCTCCTTTTATTCCCATTTGAAGTGTAATATGTGGAATATGAACAGATGTATCTACACCTTCTACGTTGTATGATGTAGAATTAATAACTGACCTAACATGAGTTGGTCCTCCCTCAAGGTATTTGAATTCTATATGTTCGATTTTATGTAAATTTTTTAAAATGTCTGTTGAAAATTTGTTTGATTTTGCTTCTAAATCAAGTACCAGATTTTCTATATCAGCAATTAAAGCTTCATCCACTTTACCATAGCTTAGGAATAATTCTTTTGATTCATTCATTGTCAGTATTTTTATGCCAGTTGTTTCGGCAACTGTTTTAGTAACAAATTCATTCAGTTTATTATAATTTATTATTTTCGGGGCAGAGCCTTTTTGAATACCTAAAGTAGCATAGTTTATTTTCAAATCACTTAATGAGGATAAGTTTAAATTCTTGTTCATTTGCTATCAACCTATTCTATTTATGAAAATTATAACACATAAAAATAATTT
>Ga0153946_1001349_pt1:2500-10525 | contig 10525 bp, 9 predicted proteins | sample TSNJ030MetaG_FD_104751 | JGI IMG/M metagenome (GOLD analysis project Ga0153946, IMG submission 104751) | Attine ant fungus gardens microbial communities from New Jersey, USA - TSNJ030 MetaG | ecosystem: Host-associated > Fungi > Mycelium > Unclassified | place: USA: New Jersey, Wharton... | reverse complement strand
TTGTTGCATTCGGATAGGTATTCTTTAAATTGGTGGCAGCCTGATAACCATAAAACCGTTCCGATGTAGCATCCCCCGCAATATAAGCTGCACCTTGGTTGTTTGGTGTTCCATCAGTCATAAAGATGATATAGGTTGCTCTCTTTTCATCTTTTCTGGTATCTTCTTCCATCATACGCGCCGCATTTAAGATTGGCGCCTGAAACATTGTCCCCTGATCTGATGTGAATTTATTTATCTGTTCTAAAACATACTTTATGTTACTGGCAGGTTGAAAGGTTGTAAAACCAATATCTGTACGCCCCCAGTAGTCATATGAATCGGTGCCACCGTAAGCCGGACCATTCTTCTCATTCGCCTGACCAAGAAGAACAATACCAACACGGTTATCATTTGCAATGCCAACCTGGGCTTCAAAAATTTTGTTTACAAACGCCGCTGCTGTTTCCTTCAACAGTATATGGTTTGTACTATTATTTGACATACTGCCAGAAATATCTGCCACCAGAATGACGTCCACAGCACCACCGCCAACCGGGGTGCCATATGTATCCAGTGTGATATACCCCTGCTTTTTGTTCGGGTCCAGATTTGTCTGATCCTTCAGCCACGCAGCCGACTTTGTCAACTGAACATATCCGCCTGAAGGATCATTTGCAGCCGGATAATCGGCGGTGGTATTGCCAGGCAGCGGATACGGGCCTGCCGTGTTGCCTGTTGCCGATCCGTCAGCAGCGCCCGCGCTGAACGGAATCGCCGAAAACAGCATCAGCATCACGAGAACCAAAGAAAGAACGGACTTGCCGAGTTTCTTTTTGTGAATTGTTACATTCATAATATTTGCTCCTTAATTTTATAATATTTCCCCGAAAATTCGGGGGCCATTCCGAAACCCCAAAAGCCATAGTATTTGTGACAAAATGTTGCCTGACCATGTATTCTTAATCCGGTTTTCTTGATCCGATTAAGGATGCAGCCTTTTGTTACGTGACATATGCTTACTTCAGAATGGGCAGATGAAGATTACAGATATTTACAATACTCCCATAATCTTCATCTATTGGTAACATATTACCATATCTGTAACAAAAACAAAAGAGTTTTTTCAAAAAAAACCACCATGATTTTTTGTCGTTCTCTGTAGATTTTGCATAATTGTGTGCGTAAATAAACTGAAACATTAGCTCCTTTTTTATAAATATGATAATCATTATTGTTTTTGTATCGATTTTACAGCTTTGATTTCTGTCCGGGTTTATTTGCGACAGATAAAGCGGCTTGGATAAACAGGGCCTTAGCCGTGGACAGCACAATAAAAACTTAGTCCTATACATGAAAAATCCGCCGGGTATACGATAACCCGGCGGATTCATTCGCTTTCTATCTTTTACAAAGCCATAGCCGCTTGCTTCTACACCCAACAGGGATACCGCTTACAAGGATAGCAAAAGCCATTCTATCTCTTGGAGAAGTACTGAGCCGCCACGGGCAAATCACGAAAAAGTCTGTACAAATAAATGAATTTTCGCACCTGCTTTGAGGCCGTGTTTTCTTATCTCTTTGAGAACTGCGGTGCGCGTCTCGCTGCCTTAAGGCCGTATTTCTTTCTTTCCTTCATACGCGGATCACGTGTGAGGAAGCCCGCCTTTTTCAAAGTCGATCTCAGATTCTCTGAGTCATACTGCAGCAGCGCGCGGGAAATGCCGTGGCGGATCGCCCCGGCCTGGCCTGTGACGCCGCCGCCGCCGACCCTGCAGACCACATCAAACTTCTGATCGGTCTCAGTCAGCGCAAGAGGCTGCCTGACAATGTATTTCAACGTTTCAAGACCAAAATAATCGTCGATGTCGCGGTCATTGATGGTAACCTTTCCGGTTCCCTGATATATGCGGACTCTGGCTACAGAGCTTTTTCTTCTGCCGGTACCGTAAAAATATGGCGCTGTCTCATACATAAGATTCTATCCTCCCCTTATAATGTCCACTGAGCAGGCTGCTGCGCAGCATGCTTATGTTCTGCGCCGGCATACACGCGAAGTCTGCCCAGTGCCGCACGGCCGATGGTATTGGAAGGTACCATTCCCTTAACGGCAAGTTCCATTGCAAAGCCAGGCTTGGTTTTCATCAAGGTATCATAGCGGACCTCTTTTAGGTGCCCGATATAACCGGTGTGGCGATAATAATACTTTTTCTGTTCTTTTCCGCCGGTCAATACGGCATCTTTGCAGTTGATAATGATGACATGGTCGCCGCAGTCCACATGCGGCGCAAAAATCGGCTTATGCTTTCCGCGCAGTAAAACGGCTGCCTGTGCCGCGACACGGCCAAGCGGTTTGCCGGCGGCATCGATCACATACCATTTGCGTTCGACCTGACCCGCTTTCGGCATATAGGTTGACATAGCTCGTCCCTCCAGATTTTATATTTTCTGCAATACTTCATGCAATTATATTACGCCTGCTCGTAAATTTTTCACAAAGCGTACGCCGCTATTCACGGCGCTACATTATTTTACTATAGGTAAAGGCCGATGTCAACCTGTTTTTACGGATTTTTTAATTTACGGCTTACATTCTCTTGTTTTCATGTGTGTTCCATTCTTTTTCTCCGCTATGCTCACTCTCTATTTTCGTTTTTTCGGTAGAGCTCCTCAGAAACAGTCTACCGGCCCCGCCGTCAGATGGAACGGCCTCAACTGCATATGCCGCGGTAATAAATAAAAACGGCATAATAGAGTAGCGATAGCGGGTTTGTATTTCAATCAGCAGATAGCTTAGATAGTTGCCGATAAACAGGACACTTAACAGTAGGAAAACGCGGCTGCGTTCTTTTTTTCGTATCGCCAAAAGTACTGAGAAGAAAGTGAGGATAAATATCAAAAGGTATATTCCTTTATCAACCGCTATAATTTTATCCACAAACCACTGGACAGATAAGCCGGCAATAACTTCCCTTTCACGATCCATATGGCTCATAGACCAGGATTCCATCAGACCGGAGCAGATTGCCTATGCACCGGCAAATCCCGCTCAATACGGCAGTATACCATTTCTTTGCGCTTAGAAACAAATCCACTGCCCATAATATGAAGAAAAGAGAGGCGTGCCGATTGGTCAATACAGAGCTCATCAAAATGGGAGCAGGGTAAAGCACATAGCCTAAACAGCAAAAAGTAGCGGCTTTATCCGTTACATATCGCGAAGCAATCCGGTACACGAAAAGGCATGAGCCAGTCATCAGCAAAACATTGACAAGCTTTAGCGTTACAACCGAATCATACACCCGCAAAAACAAAGACTGTAAGAACACAAACGGAATCTGATATGGCCAGCGAGTAAAGTAGCATCCATTTAAAAAGTTATAGTTCCCTTGCAATATCTTTCTTGACGCAGAAAACAACGTTTTAAAGTCGGAAGAGGGTTCGATTTGCACAGCAAGCGCGTATGTAAGCCGTAGGGCCAGCCCGACGAGGACTGCTGCAAAAATAAGCTTCTTAAAATCCACTCGTATGTTTTTGATCAACAGCGCAATAAAGATGAATAGAGCAATTCTTGCGAACACAATAACAATATTCTCTGTTGGCATCGTTTCAAATATATATTCGATGTTCTGTATTATAGTGATCAACAATATCAACGAAAATAAGGCTAAAATTATATGTTGAACGGTTTTTTCAAAATATCCGATCTTTCCTTCCATCAAACCCCCTCCTTATATCGGTTTAAGTATTACATATTATCAACTTATTGGTTTAATTTAGCAACCGAATAATAAGTTTTATGTTGAAGGGTAACAGAATTTCATTTATACTGTATACCATTCCATATAGTAAGGTGATTTATGAAGAATTTAGAAGGTACTGTACGAGCGGCAATTGACCGATATCATATGATCGAAGAGGGCGACCGTATTGCGGTTGGTGTTTCAGGCGGTAAGGATTCTCTTTATTTGTTGGATTCATTAATTTCGATATCCAGGTATTATCCAAAACATTTTACAGTAACAGCACTTACCGCCGACCCATGTTTTGGCGGAACCCTTACAGACTTTTCATCAGTACAGAACTTTTGCCGGACCCGTAACATTCCTTATATCATCAAGCGTACACGCATTGGAACAATCGTATTTGAGAAGCAGCAGGAGGAGAACCCATGCAGTCTGTGTGCCCGGATGCGACGGGGAATTTTGCATAATCTGTGCCGGGAAGAGGGACTGAACAAATTGGCTCTGGGTCATCATTTGGATGACGCGGTCCAAACCTTTTTCATGAACCTGTTTTACGGCGGAAAGCTTGGGTGCTTTTCTCCTGTTACGTATTTGTCGCGGAAAAACATCCATATGATCCGCCCATTGATTTTCTGTGAGGAACGTGATATTCAACGTACGGTTCAAAAAAGGTGTTTCCCCGTTGTAAAAAGCCTTTGTCCTGCCGATGGGGTTACAGCCCGTAAGGAGATCGAACTAAGAATCTGCGAATTGGAAAAAGATTTTCCGGATATCAGGGCTAAAACAATCGGCGCCATACAGCGCGGAACTTTGGATGGGTGGTGATTGACTGATAAAGGTCTTTCATTACGTCGAAGCAGCTCATTTCATGAATTTCAAATATTTTAGTTTTTTTGAAAAAGGACTTGCTTTTTTGTTTGGGACATGTTATTATTGATAAGCCGTCGAGAGAGGCGGCAGTAAGTTGGTATTGATTACGACGAGGGTCCACCTGTTCCCATTCCGAACACAGAAGTTAAGCTCGATCGTGCCGAAAATACTTGGCTGGCGACGGCCCGGAAAAATAGGTTTTTGCCAACACCAAGCGGTCATTTTAAGATGACCGCTTTTTTGTTTGATTTGAGTTAATTATCGGGCATGACAACTTTTTCGAAAGTTTTTGTAAGAGTTTCTTTACTTGACTAAACAATTCAGATGCCTTAAAATGGAAAAAGGAACTCCCGCCAAACGAAACAAGTATATACAGAGATGCTTTTTTGTGTCGGCTTGAATTCCATTTATGCACAATCTTTGTATTTCGAAGAAAAATACAATAATATGGAGGGTGACATTTATGAGAAAAGGGAAATTTGGAATACTTCTTTCCTATTATGCGGTACTGGCTTTTATTTTAGTTATATTGAATCAAACGCTGCTTTGCGGGCTCTTATTTCTAGTCGCACTACTATTTGAAAAGGATGAATGGTTGGGCCGTCAGACATTGCAGGCTCTTGGGCTCTCTTTGGTTGTCAGTCTTTTCTCTGGTGTTACAACCATTTTTTCTTCCTTTTTCGGTTCCTGGTTCTTTAATTTTTCCACGGTATTTTCAGCCATTTCAACTTTGGTTTGGGTTGCCGCGATCATCCTCAGCATTGTCGCAATTATCAACTGCCTGAAAGAGAAAGATGCCGGCATTCCCATTTTATCTGACATAGCTTATAGGGCCTATGGAGCGCAGAAACCCAGCTATAAGCCTCCGGTTCAACATCCATATTATCAACAGCAGCTGAATTATCAGCAGCCCCCCCATGAGGCACATCAGCAGCCTTCCAATATTCCTCATCCTACATACCCGGCTGCAAATTCAAACATTCCGCCGCAGCAATTCTACCCGCAGGAGCAGGTGCCTCATGATCCGGTAAAACCTGCGCAGGAGCCAAATAACGATCAGGCGCCAACCCCTCCTCCTACACAAATATAGCAAAAAGAGCCCTGCACAGCTTTATGCAAGCATGCAGGGCTTCCTCTTTTACATTTCGCGAAAGGCGGTGACGCAGAGCATTGCTTTTTTGTTTCTTCCCCGTTTAAGCAGTGCTTTATTATATGGCCAGAAATAATTATGTTCAATATAATTCGCGCAACAGGTCCATGCAGCGCAAAACCCCGATTAGTAAAAAACCAAAACGGCGTTCTTCAAGAAGGATCATACTGTTGCTGCTATTCCTTCTTTTACTTGCAGCCGCTACAATTATTTTTATCAATTGGAATCCTGGGAGCTCTGAAAATGATGATTCGAGTACAACATCCGCTCTGGGAAACAGTGCTATAACGCAATCCTCTGCTCTGGACGGAAACAGTGAAAGTTCAGCAATGTCGGAATCATCCGGAACTGATCTGAACGATCTAACGCCTGCTGCAGAACGAGACATCAGTGACCTCACTGTTGAAACCTTTAATACCATGATGATTGTGGGGAATTCAGGATACCGTTACTTTGAGTTTTCCGAGTCTAATAGTATTACTTATATTGACATGATCGCAGATGCCGCACAGACCATGTCCGACAAAACCATATACAGCCTGATTTGCCCGACTGCGACGGATATCATGCTACCTCAAAGCTTTTTAGCGGATAAGGAAACATCAGACCAGCAAAAGGCCCTGGATTATCTGACTGCGTCAATCAATACCGTAGGGCCGTCTGTGAAGACTGTGGCGCTTTTTGACGTACTGAAAGCGCACTGTAATGAGGATATTTATTTTAAAACCGATCGAAACTGGACGGCATTGGGAGCCTATTATGCCTATACACGTTTTACCGCTGTAAAAGGCCTCACACCGATACAACTGAGTGACTGCGAGAAATATGAGTATTCTGAATTTCGTGGTTCTCTTTACAGCCAAAGTAACAGCCACTTCGCACTGGAGGAAACGGAAACCTTGATAGCCTATAAACCGCCCTTCAGCGCCTCTGTCAAAATTACAAACACTTCAGGAGAAACCTTTGACTCCGGGCTAATTGTCAATGTCACGGATTATGACGCCAGCATGAAGTATTGTGCTTTTTTAGGCGGTGACTATCCTTATATACTTGTTCAAAACAACGACATAACAGACGGATCGGCCTGCATTGTCATTGAAGAAACAATGGGAACCGCTATGGTGCCGTTTCTGGCAGCCCATTATCAGTATGTTCACGTGGTAGATTACCGTTATTGGAGTGGCAATCTAAAAACACTGGCTGAAGAAAACAATGTCACTGATATATTGTTTATCAACAGTATTGAGCATACCAGCGATTACGATGCAAACATATCACTTAAAGGGCTGTTTTCATGAGCGTCTCAGTAAGGAGATATTCTGATGCAAACCTAAAATTTACTTGGTAAGTGTAAAACAGCCGTCCCCCAAAGAAGGAAGACGGCTGAAAAATATGCTTAAATAAGTAGCAATACAAAGCTCAAAATGCACCGGAATACTGTACAGGGGGATCTCCTTTTGAAAGAATAACACAGGGCTCATCAGAGAGTTCTTCCAAAACACGAAGAACCTTACACTGAAAGAGCCATTCATCGCCGAAGTCGAAGATGTAGAGAAATTTTGTGTCGGGCTTTAAGTGCAGTTGATCCAGTGTTATGTCACAAGTGTGCCGTTCATCATCGTCCTCATCCTCAAATGCCATGTAATAGCTGTCGGTATCGCTCCATGCCCGGTTATCCATGAAAAAGGCGTGGGCATGGTCGTTAACAAACTCAAAAGCCTCCAAAATTACTTCATTCAACTGCTCCAGCGTCATATCACCGGATATGCGAATATGCCTGTAGCAGCCCTTCCCGGCCGATACGGATAGGACATAGGCTCTCTCTGCTTGCTTCATTGGATTCCTCCCTTTTCTTTGCGGTACAAGTGCGACTAGGATTGACAAGCACCGTAATGTAAATAGAAATTGTCGGATTGCTTTATATAATATTGAAAAGTAAAAGAAAAGGCTATCCTTTTGGATAACCTTTTATATACTTTTGTTTTCAAAAACATGATTACCAAAGAGTAGTGAGTAGTATACCCAGAAAACTGAACAAAGAGAGAAGAAAGAAAAGGGATAAAAGAATGTGGTAAGAACCACAAGAAGAGACGTATGGTCAAGCCCTCGACCAATTAGTACTGCCAAGCTGAACATGTTACCATGCTTACACACGCAGCCTATCAACCTTGTAGTCTACAAGGGGTCTTACTAGCTTAACGCTATGGGATATCTAATCTAGGAGGCGGCTTCACGCTTAGATGCTTTCAGCGTTTATCCGTTCCGCACATAGTTGCCCAG
>Ga0153946_1001344_pt1 | contig 10538 bp, 9 predicted proteins | sample TSNJ030MetaG_FD_104751 | JGI IMG/M metagenome (GOLD analysis project Ga0153946, IMG submission 104751) | Attine ant fungus gardens microbial communities from New Jersey, USA - TSNJ030 MetaG | ecosystem: Host-associated > Fungi > Mycelium > Unclassified | place: USA: New Jersey, Wharton State... | reverse complement strand
AGCTGTTGGAGCGCTTCCGGTTCGACATCAATCCCCGCACCCTGGTCAAGCACCTGAGTATGGGTTGGCAGCAACTGCTGGAAATCCTGAAAGCCATATCGGTAAACCCGAAGGTCCTGATTTTGGATGAACCCACCAGCTCTTTGACAGAAGCGGAAACACTCCTGTTGTTTGAAACAATCCGCGCCCTAAAAGAGCAAGGGATGTCCTTCATTTATATTTCCCACAAGCTGGATGAAATTTTCCAGATTTGCAACAGGGTGATGGTGATGCGGGACGGTGCATATGTGGATGCTTTGCCGGTGGAGGAGCTTGATGAGGACAAGGTAATATCCATGATGGTGGGGCGGAAAATTAAAGATGTTTACGGCACCCCCAAGCCCTATGCGGGGGAGAACACCCCAGCCCTGAGCGTTCAGGGGCTTACCATGAAGGGGGTATTTGAGAACATCAGTTTCACCAGCCACAAAGGGGAAATTCTTGGTTTCTCCGGTTTGGTGGGGGCGGGACGTACCGAAATGGCGAAAGCGCTTATCGGCGAGTACCGCTACGACAGGGGGGAGTTGTTTCTAGAGGGCAAACCCATACGAATCCGCACCACATGGGATGCGGTGAACAACCGAATCGCCTACCTGACGGAGGACCGCAAGAACGAAGGGCTGTATTTACGCAAGTCGGTACGGGAAAACCTCGTATCATCTTCTCTTGGAAAGTTTACAAAACCGGGCGGATGGATGGATAGGGAAAAAATGGAACAGCATGCCCGGGAAGAGATTAAAGCCTATAAAATCGCGGTCTCGGGAACAGAGCAGATCGTCGGGAACCTGTCGGGCGGGAATCAGCAGAAGTGCCTGATTTCCCAATGGTTTCATATAGACCCCGGCGTGATTATCTTTGACGAGCCCACAAGGGGAGTAGATGTAGGGGCCAGGTTTGAAATCTATGAGCTTATTCGTTCCTACACGCAGCAGGGCGGAAGCGTACTCCTGATTTCCTCCGAACTGCCGGAGCTAATCGGGCTGTGCGACCGAATTTTGGTCATGTGGCATGGCACAATCACGGGGGAATTTCACAAGGGCGAATACTCTCAGGAAAGAATAATGGAATGTGCGGCAGGCTTGCGCTCCTGATTCCGCCCGCATAAAGAGAGGGGATAAGTATATGACGGATGTAGCGAAAAGAGGGTGCACAGCGGGGCGTAAAGGGGCGGCGGCCACTCTCAAAAGGCTTGCCGGCTTTCGCGAGTTTATCATGGTGGTGGTAATTTTACTACTATGTTTGGGCATGTTTATTGCCACTCCCAATTTTTTGACGCCGCTCAATTTTGAGGGGATAATCCTGGGCCTTTCGGTAGAAGGTATTATTGCTATCGGCATGGTGGTATTACTGGCTTGTGGCGGCCTTGACCTTTCAGTGGGGTCTACGCTGGCTTTCACCGGTGTTGTAACGGGGCTTTGCCTGAATGCCAATATCCCAACCGCCCTAGCAGTAATGATCGGGCTGTTTGCGGCGGTGTGCGCCGGGCTTGCAAACGGTCTGCTTATTGCAAAGGTGGGGCTAAATTCGTTTATTACCACCTTCGGCATGTCCACCGCCCTTCGCGGCATGGTGCTGATTTTTGCTAAAGGTACGGCCGTTCTTGGGCTGGGAGATAATTTTAAGGCCATCGGCCAAGCCAAGCTTCTTGGGCTGCAAATACCCATTTATGTTCTTTTGATTCTAACTGTTATTGGGGATTTGGCCCTTCGGAATCTGCGCTATATGCGTCAGGCCTACTATATCGGAAGTAATGAGAACGCCGCCAGACTCAGCGGTATTCAGGTGGACCGCGTCAAGATTTTCTGCTACGTTCTCACCGCACTGCTGGCAGGCATTTCTGGAATTTTGGTGACTGCCCGGTTTGGAACCGCCTCGGTGACAATCGGCCAGGGTATGGAGATGAAGGTGCTTACTGCCTGTATCATCGGCGGGTGCAGCATGAGCGGCGGCGAGGGTAGTGTGCTTGGCGGATTTTTAGGCGCACTGTTTATGGGGCTTCTGGCAAACTCCCTCAACCTGCTGGGTGTGGATATTTATTGGCAGAACTTTATCACCGGGGCGATTTTGATTATTGCCATTGTTCTGGATAAGTTTAACGAATCAAGAAAGCTCGTCGTGAGAAAAACGTAAATTATGTTGCCGATAACTCCAATACGTTTCCGCTGAAACAAAGGCAAAGGATGCATTTTTAGACATTTTAACCCGCTTGCGGCCAAATGCCTTATTAAAGTGCGCAAAAAAGTGCGGGCAGCCGGCAATTTATGTGATAAAGAGCAATGCTCTGTATCAATAAAAACTAATAGGAGGCATTCCAAAATGAAAGAAAGCGATTTCAAAAAAGCTACTGCGGAAGACCGCGCAAAACACATTATCCGCCCCTATGAGCAAGTCCCCATGACTGAGCTTGTTCCGGGGTCTGACAGCCACCTTGTGGCGACGGAGAAGCTCACCGTTAGTTTTCTCACTATGCGTGCAGGCTCGGTGTTTGAATTACATACCCACTCGAACGAGCAGTGCATGATTGTCATTGAGGGTTACTGTGATGAGCTTATTGGCGACAAAATGTACCGCGTGGAAAAAGGCGATGTGATTTTTTTACCCGCGAACATTCCCCATGGCGCCTTTATCCGCGACGTGGACTGCAAGGCTATTGACATTTTTGCGCCGCGCCGTGAAGACTATCTCGAAAAACAGCGCGAGCAACACCCGGATTCCACGGTGCAATTCGTAGACAAGCTATAGTCCTAGTACTTCACCAACGCTAAAACTGAGGGATTCCGCCAAGGATTTTTGTACAGGGCAAGGCGGAGGACGACGGCGGGCTGACGCCCGCCTAGGACGACAACGCAGCCCGGTGCAAAAAGACTGGCGATAGACATTAGAATTTAGTGTTGGGGGAGTACTAGTGAGGGCCCCAAGTACTGGCTTGCCGCTCCATGCGTCAGACGTTGGGTTCTTGGGGCATTTTTTCATCGACGACAAAACTTGCGAAGAGCATTTCATATAAAACTTTTATTTCATGAGGTGATGAAATGAATAATCAGGTATTGGAGCAAATTGGGAAAATCGGTATTGTGCCGGTAATTGCCATTTCAGACGTGGAGAAAGCCGTGCCATTGGCAAAAGCATTAATTGCCGGTGGGATTCCCTGTGCCGAGGTAACATTCCGCACGGCGCAGGGAGAAGAGGCCATCCGCCGGATTTCAGCCGAGGTATCGGACATCCTTTTAGGCGCGGGAACAGTATTAACGACCGCACAGGTGGACAAGGCAATCGCATCCGGCGCAGAGTTCATCGTAAGCCCCGGCTTTAACCCGAAGGTCGTCGCCTATTGCTGTGAAAAGGGGATCCCGATTGCGCCCGGTTGCTCAAATCCCTCCGATATAGAGCGGGCCCTCGAATTTGGATTGGAGGTTGTCAAATTCTTCCCGGCGGAACAGACCGGCGGCCTTGAGTATATCAAGGCGATTTCCGCACCTTATACTACAGTAAAATTCATGCCCACAGGCGGCGTCAATTCCGACAATATCTCGAAGTATCTGGCGTTTGATAAAGTCGTCGCGTGCGGCGGCTCTTGGATGGTGAAGGCCGACCTGATCAATAGCGGCAACTTTGGCGAAATTACGAGATTAAGCCGCGAAGCGGTGCAGTCTATGCTGGGTTTTGAGCTGGCACATATCGGCATCAACTGCGACAACGCCGATGCTGCCATGACAGCCGCAAAAATATTTGAGACAATGTTCGGATTTTCCTGCAAGGAGGGCAATAGCTCGGTGTTTGCGGGCAAGTATGTCGAGGCGTTGAAAGCCCCGTATCTCGGCAGGCATGGACATATCGCCATTGCAACATGCAGCGTGGAACGGGCGCAGGCGTTCCTTGAACGGCAGGGCTTTGTGTTTAACGCGGAATCCGCGAAAATAAACGCGGCCGGGAAATTAGTAGCCATCTATCTGAAAGATGAAGTCGCCGGGTTTGCGGTGCATCTGGTACAAAAATAAAGGAGGGTTTCATTATGGGAAAAATTGTAACCTTTGGGGAAATCATGTTGCGTCTTGCGCCGGAAGGCTACTATCGGTTTATTCAGTCGCGGAGTTTTGGCGCTACATACGGCGGCGGCGAGGCCAACGTGGCGGTATCCCTCGCTAACTACGGCATGGACGCGGCGTTTGTCACAAAGCTACCGAAGCATGAAATCGGACAGTGCGCTGTGAACAGCCTTCGCCAGTTTGGCGTGGACACAGGCAAAATCACACGCGGCGGCAACCGTGTAGGCATATACTTCTTGGAAAAAGGCGCAAGCCAACGGGCTTCCAAGGTCGTCTACGACCGGGCGGGCTCGGCAATTGCGACGGCGACGACAGCCGATTTTAATTGGGAAAAAATATTCGATGGCGTAAACTGGTTCCACTTTACAGGCATAACGCCTGCGCTGGGCGACAACGTTGCTGAAATCTGCATGGAGGCGTGTAAAGCCGCCAAGGCTAAAAGAATTACGGTGAGCTGCGATCTCAATTACCGCAAGAACCTGTGGACGAAAGAGAAAGCCGGGCAGGTTATGGCGGGACTTATGGAGCATGTAGATGTCTGTATTGCCAATGAGGAGGATGCCGCCGACGTCTTTGGAATTCACGCCGCCAACACAGACGTTACCACCGGGAAGGTCAACCACGAAGGCTACAAGGATGTGGCGAAAAAGCTTGCTGAACGTTTCGGATTCAAAAAGGTCGCGATAACCCTGCGGGAATCCATTTCCGCCAACGACAACAACTGGGCCGGTATGCTCTACGATGGCAAGGAATTCTATTTCTCAAAAAAATATTCCGTGCATATCGTTGACCGGGTTGGCGGCGGCGACAGCTTCGGCGGCGGTTTGATTTATGCCACCATGAACGGCTTCCAGCCGCAGGAAGCCATCGAGTTCGCGGCAGCGGCAAGCTGCCTCAAGCACAGCATCGAGGGCGACTTCAACCAGATATCCGTCGACGAAGTCAAAAAGCTTGCGGGCGGCGATGCTTCCGGCCGCGTGCAGAGATAGGTAGAATAGTAGCGAGCGCAACCGCGGCAGGCTGGAACATCCGTAAATCTGTTAAATTTGTTCAACTATATTCAGGGCTTCATTATACAAATACAAAAGCCGAGAGATTATCAACCAATCGGTAGCTCCCGGCTTTGCTTTTTCCCCCATACCATTGGAGGGTATATTACCTTTTTGGATATATCAGCAGCCCGTCCCGTGCTGTTTTGTGTACCCTTGTATAGTTTAGCACCGCTTCTAATATTTGTCGGCAACCCTTTTTCTGCTTGCCCTGTTCCACCTTGTACGGTTCGCTTCGCCGAAGCGCTGGTAATGGACAATCTCGCGCTTCCGTAAGTACTTGATGGCATCCTTTACGTCGGGGTCGTCGGCCAGGCGCAGGATGTTGTCGTAGGTGGTGCGGGCCTTTTGCTCGGCGGCCATATCCTCATGCAGATCGGTGATGATGTCGCCCTTGGAGGCGAGGTACTTGCAGTCGAATGGTATGCCGCCGGCGGAGACGGGGTAAATGCCGGTGGTGTGATCCACAAAGTATGAGTCGAAGCCGCTGGCCTTGATCTCGTCCTCGCACAAGTTTTGGGTCAACTGATAGACGATGGTGGCCACCATCTCCATGTGGGCCAGTTCTTTAGTCCCACAATGTTATATATCAAAAATATATTTTTATCTATGATTCGTATCGCTTTGTATGCGGGGATAAAGCACAATTGTAAAGTCATCGGGACTGTTGCGCCATCGGCCGCCAGTCTCTTTTGTATATACGACCTTTTCCAATACCTCCTTTAGCATTTGGTTTTTCTGCAAAGCCGTGGGTAACGTATCATAAACCGCTAAAAGGTTTTCCACTTTTGGAATGATCTCAATTTTGCTTTTTTCACGCAACATCTCCACATGGGCGTCAACTTGCGCCTCTTCAAGCAAGGCGGCGGTTTCCACGCGCCGATCCGCAAGGAGCTTAGAGCGGTGCAGGAAAGTCTCGGTGTCGTACACTCCCTGCTCCAACAGGTTATGAAGATTATTCATCTGCTTTTCAATGTTTGCCAAATCTTCCTTCAATGCCTTAACGGCCCTGCTTTTGGATTCGACCTGAACGGTCGAATCTTTTTCATTTAGCCGCATCTTTATTTTATACTCTTCCAGCCAAAGAACCAGGGCCGCTAATACTTTTTCCTCAACATAATGCAGATAAGATGATACGTTATTACATGACGTCACGGCACAAATGAGAGACGGCGGTGTTTTCCCCCGCGAATCCGGGCGGCGGGACATGCGCCGGCCGCATTTCCCGCAAACAATAAGACCGCTTAGTGGATTCTGTGTGACATGCTTGCTGGGCGTGCGCGGCGTGGAATTAGAGGATGTAATGCGTTGCGCCTCATTCCAAACATCCTCCGCGATGATAGGCTGGTGCAAGCCGTCTACCAATTGGCAATCAGCCAGCGACTGACGCGGACGAGTCTTTACCATTGTGCCGTTTACAACCTGACGGACGTTCTTTCTCCAGTTCCAGCGAATTTTGCCTATGTAAACAGGATTGATTAATATATCCCGAATAGACGCTTGCGTCCACCCATTGTTTGTATATGACGGTATTTTCATGTCATTTAAACGCCGGGAAATAAGGTAAGAACCCATCCGTCGGTTATCTCCGCTTTTTTGAATCTCGCCGTTAACGTACATATCATAAATAAGCCGGATTACTTCAGCCTGCTCAGGGATTATTTCCAATGTAAATCCTTTTTCATTCGGAAGCTTTACCCGTTTATATCCGTATGGCGCTTTGTTAGCAACATATTTACCTTCCATTACGGAGGCCAGCCGTCCGCGCTGAAGCCTGCGGTTTATGATCTTATATTCACGCCGGCTCATGAACAGGCCAAACTCAAAATATTCCTCATCAAATTCGTTTTCCGGATCGTAGGTTTTCATTGGAGTGATGATCTTGGTGCCGGAATACCGGAAAGCCTGCGCAACAAGCCCCTGGTCAATGGTGTCGCCGCGGGCTAAACGGTCGATGTCCATCACTAAAACGCCACTATACAGGCTTTGCTCAATTTCCGTCAGAAGCTCCTGCATTTTTGGCCTTGCGGAAATACTGTCTCCCGACACTACTTCTTTGAATATTTTCACAATGTCCAATTTATTTTGTTTCGCCAAAGACAAAAGTGCGGCTTCATGCCTTTGGAGGATATCTACGTTTTCTTGGATTTCCAAATCTGCGTCGGTTCTGCTTTTCCTCAAATAGATTACATATTGTGCCATGGACAACATCCCTTAATTTAAAATTACCTTGGCGATCCCCAAATTCGTCACCGGTGACGAATTTGAATTTTCACAGGCGGTACGCAAAAAGTTGGCGGGTTATCATTGAAAGAACGCCGTTCCCCACGCTAAAAAGGCGTCGATCTTTGATAGGTCTTCGTGTTCAATTAGTGGCTGGCCGACTTCGTGTTCAGCTTGCTTTATTTTTCCCATCGTCAGCTTGCAGAAGGCCAAGCTCTCCCCAAAAGCAATAAAATTCATCCCGCCAGCTTCCGCCTGTTCGATCAGCCGGACGGCTTCATCGTACAGCGCCTTAACGCTGGCGATCCGGCCGCGGAGGCATGGCGGACAGTATCCGCTTTTGAAATTGTCTTTATGTAGAAGCCGGCCACAGGAGCGGCAGTTCCAATAGGATACATTGCTTTGCATATCACAAGCGATCCCTTCTTGCAAATTTCCACAATATTAGCAAACATTTATCTGTGCGCTAATTTGCGTTAATAACAGGAGGTCGACAAACCTGGACTTGAAAAAAAGACACCAAGATCCCCCCTTTGGCAAGCGGGACTGAACGGAGATGAGCTAACCGGAGCAGACGGCCACATCGCCGAGATGGCAAAACTCATCCAACAATACGCTACGAAGCACGGAATCAGTGCGGACCAAGCCGCAAGTTTAGAGCGTGTTTGGTAATTCTTAAAAAAGAGCTATTTCAACAAAATCATGATACAGGCGAGATAAACGAATGCGGCAAAGCGAGAAAGCAGCTTGTCATACCTTGTAGCGACATGCCGGAAATTCTTCAACTTTTGAAAGAAGCAGTAAGCATAATCCACATAGGACAATTTAACGCACACATAAAATCCAGAAGGAGGTGATTTTGTGGCAAAATTCGTCCCTGGCCCCGTACCATTGGGAAATGTGGTTCGTGAGTTTAACATCGGCAACACCCGCGTTATTGTTTGCAGCGACGCATATGAAAAACGGAGCCGTGCGGAGCAACTGCAAAGTATCGACAATATTGGGCGCATATGGGGCGAAGCCGAAAGGAACAGGATTTTAAAGGAAGCGTTAAATCTGTAGTTACATAAGCCGGGAGCATTCCCGGTAATCCATAAATTGGACAGGCTGGGGAAAAATTGGTTGACTGTCCGGGGAGGAGTAAAACAACCACTTCCGAATCAGGGGCATAACACACGCTATCCCGGCCGGAAATGAAGACGGCACCGGATGTCCGTTATTTCCAGGCCAGGACGAAAAGCGATGAGCCGATTCCGGCGGCCGCGCGGCAAAAGGAGGTGGAATATTGTACGCCACAAACCCAAACCCCGAGCCAATACTGCGGAGCCGCCCGGACTTTCTTCTTAATCCTGAAATGGCAGCCCATGTCCAAGAGGTCGCCGGGCTTGTCCGAGAGTATGCGATCCGGCATGGCGTCAGCGCAGATCAGGCGGTGGCTGCTGTCGCGCAGATGGCGAAGCGCCAGCCTTTATGATAAATTTTACCACACCCGACACCCAACAATCAAGCCGTAATGTTTAGGTGCTTGCCGAAACAAGCGAAAGGAGATGCAAAATTATGCCAAGGCCCAGCAAACCGCTCACCACCTTCGGCAAAGAAGTGGAGGAGTTCTGCTACAAAAACAGGATGCCGGCAACTGAGTTAGCGCGTCTGACAAACCAGAAGTACAGCAGAAATCCAGATATAAATCTTTTGACGACCTGGCGGTTCCCCAGCAGACAGTGGACCTGCTCATCGCCGGGCATGAGCGGTACCCGGACAGCCCTTATATGTTCATGTCACCCAAGACGGGCGGGATGTGGAGCCCGGAGTCTATCGCGCGTATCCACAAAAAGCTGCTGAAGGCCGCGGGCATTGACACCGGCGTGCGGTTCCACGACTTCCGGCACCCGTATGTCAAGCCCGCGACAAAAAATTTCTTAAATATTTTTCGCAACATAAATTACCCAAAGCCACTATGTTTAGAGATGTGCTTTGGGTAATCCAGCCAGATAACATAATTTACGGCTTTGGAAACAAGAGCGAAGTATTAATAAAACGAATTACTTTGCGAACCCTTATGCTTTGCCCAATATGAAATTGGCAATGTAAAACAACAGGAAAGTATGTGCGGGATAAAAAATGTAGAAAAAGTATTTCATGCCATAGCCCTTTTCATTGTTGTACTGCATCATGATAGGTAGCGCCGCTATCATCAGCCATTGCGTGGGGACTCCGAGCTCGCCCCAGACTATCTCATTACTGAATTGCGCGATACAGAACAGGATATACATGACACAGAACAAATCCTTTTTTTCCTTGAGGAAGTACATCAGCACGCCCAGCGCGACAAACTCAAAACCGTATTCGTTGAGATAGAGGTTTGGAATCACGCCGGTTATCGTATCGCCGCTGAAGCCCGGAAGAAATGGGAAGAAAAAATGAAGTATTCTCTCGGCATAGGAATATAAGATTTGCACGGCGAATATGGCCCCGAGCATAATGCCGCCCTTTTTGCGGTCTTTTTGGAAAATCTCGATTGTGCTGATAAGTACACCGACCCAAAACATATTGAGAAATATATTGTGATTGCCATACCCAAACCCGTCTGTGGGCAGGTAATAATCGATGGTATAGGCAAACACTGTCATGAAGATGCTTAAAAGATAGAGGCGCACCAGATAGATTTTTCGGTTTCTCGTATAATGGTAACCCCAAACCATACAGAACAAAAACAATGGATATGCTATCCGACCGATACATGTCAGTATAAGGGGCGCTCCTACGGATGGAGCAAAGAAATATAAATAGATGTGGTCAAGGAACATAAACAGTACGGCCAAAATTTTTAACGTAAAGGTACTCATATCTCTATCTATCCTTAATATTTATTTTTTATATCTTCGCCCTATCGCCCACAGGCGTAAAGGCATATCTGTAATTATACCACTCACTGAAAGGTTTTCAAAGCGCAAAATCAGCGCAGTCAATAAGAACATATGTAAAAACTGCTACTGCTCTACACATATAGCCGCATTATTGCAGAAAAAGTGCTTGTTTTTTACACTGTTGCAAACTCACCCGTATGTCAAGCCCGCGACAAAAAATATTTTAACTTTTTTTGCTTATCTTCATGGCCGGAATCTTGTACCCGTTTCGGCTCACGCTGCCGTCTAAAAGCTCCAGCCGGTAACTACTGCTT
>Ga0153946_1001343_pt1 | contig 10539 bp, 11 predicted proteins | sample TSNJ030MetaG_FD_104751 | JGI IMG/M metagenome (GOLD analysis project Ga0153946, IMG submission 104751) | Attine ant fungus gardens microbial communities from New Jersey, USA - TSNJ030 MetaG | ecosystem: Host-associated > Fungi > Mycelium > Unclassified | place: USA: New Jersey, Wharton State... | reverse complement strand
CCGGACATACCGCTATTTGACGATATGCCCGGTTCTTTATTTACAAAATATTTTTCCTAAACCCCGGCCTGACACAAAGTCCGAACTCTGGTCATAGCCAATGAAGCAACAATTGTTATCAGCCCGGTACCGAGCAGAATCACCTCGATAGCGACGATATCAGCAGCCGGTCCAAAGATCACCATTCCGAGCGGCATCATACTGGTGTTGATCATTGTCATGATACCGAAGACCCGCCCCATATATTGGGGTTCCACTTTCTCCTGCAGCAGAGTTATTACCGGAGTGTTCAGAATTGCCATAGCAGCACCGAAGACACCCATTAAGATGACATAAGGGACAAACGGCATCCGGAAACCCAGAGCAAAGGTGCAGAATCCCATCAGTGCAGCCGACAGAGCGATAGTATGAACCTTGTTCTTCAGACCGCCCCAGGCAGTGATCGTGATACCGCCGATCACCATTCCCACCGAGAAGGCCACTTCGATAGCTGAAAGATGCCAGTAGTCATCGCCATAATTTCGCACCACCTGAACCTGAGTGAGAAAAGCAGCGGGAGCCATCATAATAAAATAGATGATACAAAAACCGAAGAATTCCATCAGGAAACGGGTTCTGCTAATGTACTTAAGTCCCAATTTCAATTCGGTAAGATAATTTGCCGGAGCATTTGATTCCTTGGCAGCTTCCTTTTCCGGCAGCCGGAAAGCAGTGAGCATAATCAGGATCGCGATCGCCGCAGTGACAATATCTACAAAAAAGATTGCGCCCAGCGGTACAAACGACAAGAGCATTGCGCCCAACACCGGCGAAGCCAGACTGAACAGGGCCTGCATACTGCCGTTGATGCCATTGATCCGGGTTAGATGTTCTTCGGGAACGATATCCGGCAGTAGAGCGTTGATGCAGGGGGCCTGCACAGCGGAACCGAATCCCCTGATGATCATTGCTACACATAATAGCCAGATCGACCCGTATCCCATCAGAAAGATGATGGCGACGATCAGAGTACAGAAGGCGATCGCAGCATCGGCAACCATGATCAGAATTTTGCGGTTATACTTATCAGCCCAGACTCCGGCAAAGGGGGATAGCAGAAAAGCGGGTAAAATTGCGCATATAATAGCAATCGCTGCAGCACTTCCGGATTTGGTCTGCACCGTGATATATGATGTGATCGCAAACTGTACCAGTGATGATCCGAGAATCGAAACTGCCTGACTGGACAGAAAGATCGCAGTATTCTTTTTCCAATTATATTTCATAAAATTCCTTTCGAGATTATTAATGCTTAGATGTATTTAATTTCAAGTGCACCGAGACGAACCTGACCGCTGATGGTTACAGTAGGGCCGTGCGGGATCTCGCGGCGCGGCATTTCATCGACACCGCCGAGGATGGCATCGACATTGATCTTTACATTCCAATGTCTCGGAAGGTAAAGTTCCATGCTTCCCAGAGAGCAGTTCATCGTGATCTCAGCACCATTCGGATGCAGTTCAACATTATCGAAATAAACACTCAGATGACCGAGGTTACATTCGCAATATCCTTTTTGAAAAGAATCGGAATGAATATATTTGCTGCTGTCACCAAACGATACATAGCAGTTCACTTCACTGCCGTTGGCATCGACATCTTCAGCAGATTCATAGGAATGATGAGAACCCCAGTTTGCGTGCCAGTGATCGGAATGGGTCCAGTTCTTAAAGTTGGGCCGGAACAAAATTGAAAAGCCGATACTCAGTAATAGTGCCGCTGCAAGTACCGTCCAGGGAACCAGGGCCTGAATACCCAGCGGGCGCTCATAGATGATCAGCAGGAAGGCAGTGCCGAAGAAGATGTTAAAAAAGTTACGAGAACGAATTCCAAATCCGATCACCGGTATCAGTAAAATAGTTAATAGCAGGCTCCACAGGCCGATTCCTGCAAAGTACCCCATTTGATTGATTACGACCAGCGCTGCGGCCGCGATGAAGAAAAATCCCCACATAATATTATTTCGTTTCATAAGAACTCCTTTCATTCAGTCGCTGGCTGAGCAATTTATAGTATCGCCGCGACGCATATACTTGTTTATGGCTTTTGTAAAATTGAATCAGGCTTGATGAGGTCAGATTGCGGTTTACCATCATGATGTGTTCGACATTTACGATGGTTGATTTGGCAATCCGGACGAAGGAACGGGGAAGAATATCTTCCAGTTCGTACAGCCGCAGGCGGATCCGAAAGGTATCACTGCGCGTGTGAGCATATACATTATCATCGCCGGTTTCAAAGAATAAGATTTCTTTCAGCGGAAAATAATACTCCTGATTCTCTTTATAAAAGGTAATCAGCGGTGCACTCGCCGATTCTTCCATAATTAGTTTTTGAATATTCTGTATTTGGTTGGTCACCTGACGACATCGGATGATGATTTCATCATCGGTGATGTCTTCGGATATTTCAATTCGTATATTCATCTCATCCCACCTCAAGTTCCTTACATGCTCACATTATAAGCATTTTTCGGCAAAAAGGGAATAGTTAACCGGTGAGCGGTCAAACAAAAGAGGTAAGCGGTTAAAAATTACCGGTAAGCGGCTATAAAAAAGAAAATTAATATTTTTGAGAAACTTATTATTAATAATATGCGATGTGAATGCCGCAAACGACAAAGGTAAACGGGAGAATAAGGTGATTTTTATGGAAAGAAACTAATTAATAAATTTGAAATATTAATTAGTTAAATTATTAATAAGATGAAAGACTATTGAAGAAATCAAGATGTATGCTATAATTTAAAATAGGAAAATTGGCACAGATTATGATATTTTAATGAGGAGGAATCAGTATGAAATTTTTTATTGACACAGCAAAGGTTGAAGACATCAAAAAGGCAAATGATATGGGTGTAATCTGCGGAGTTACTACCAATCCGTCATTGATCGCAAAAGAAGGACGTGTTTTTGAAGAAGTAATTGCGGAGATCGCATCAATCGTCGACGGTCCGATCAGCGGAGAAGTGAAAGCGACCACTGTAGATGCGGAAGGCATGATCGCTGAAGGACGGGAAATCGCCAAGATCCATGCGAACATGGTGGTGAAGCTTCCGATGACCGTTGAAGGCTTAAAAGCCTGCAAAGTGCTGACAGCAGAAGGAATCAAGACGAATGTAACCCTGATCTTTTCGGCGAATCAGGCACTTCTGGCAGCCAGAGCCGGAGCCACTTATGTATCACCGTTCCTGGGGCGTCTGGATGACATTTCCGTAAGAGGAACCGACCTGATCGCTGAAATCGCAGAGATCTTTGCGGTAGCGGGAATTGAAAGCGAAATCATCGCAGCGAGCGTAAGACATTCGATGCATGTAGCCGACTGTGCTCTGGCTGGTGCGGACATTGCGACGGTACCGTACAGTGTCATCGAATCAATGACCAAGCATCCACTGACCACACAGGGTATAGAGAAATTCCAGGCAGACTATAAAGCTGTTTTTGGTGAGTAGAAAACAATATAACAGGAGGTATTTCATGAACAAGTTAGAATTAATGAAGACAGCTAATGAAGTGCGCAAAGGCATTATAACGGCTGTATTCAATGCAAAATCCGGACATCCGGGAGGATCGTTATCGGCAGCAGATATCTACACCTACTTATTTTTTGAAGAATTGAACATCGATCCGAAAGATCCTAAGAAAGCGGATCGTGACCGTTTCGTATTATCAAAGGGGCATACAGCACCAGGGTATTATTCAGCACTGGCACACCGCGGATTCTTCCCGGTAGAAGACCTGAAGACCCTTCGCCATACCGGTTCATATCTGCAGGGACATCCTGATATGAAACACATTCCGGGCGTTGATATGTCCAGCGGTTCACTGGGGCAGGGAATCTCAGTAGCAGTGGGGATGGCTGTGTCTGCCAAGCTGAGCGGTGATGATTACCGGGTATACACGCTTCTTGGTGACGGTGAGATTCAGGAAGGCCAGGTATGGGAGGCGAGCATGCTGGCAGCCCATCGGAAGCTGGATAATCTGGTAGTGATCGTAGACAATAATAATCTTCAGATCGATGGTGAGATCAGTGATGTCAATTCACCATATCCGATCGATCAGAAGTTCGAAGCATTTAATTTCCATGTAATCAACGTCGACGGACATAATTTTGATGAACTTGATGCAGCGTTTAAAGAAGCGAAGACCGTTAAGGGACAGCCCACTGCGATTATCGCTAAGACAGTCAAAGGCAAGGGTGTTTCTTTCATGGAAAACATGGCGTCATGGCATGGCGCGGCACCAAATGCAGAGCAGTATGAAACGGCAATATCAGATTTAGAGAAAGTAGGTGAAGCATTGTGTCAGAAGTAAAGAAGATTGCAACGAGAGAAAGTTATGGAAATGCTTTAGTTGCTTTAGGCGAAAAGCAAAAGAATCTGGTAGTATTGGATGCCGATCTGGCAGGTGCTACCAAGACCGGTGTATTTAAGAAAGCCTTTTCGGAGCGCCACGTGAACTGCGGAATCGCCGAGTGCAACATGATCGGTGTGGCAGCAGGGCTGGCAACGACCGGAAAAGTACCGTTTGCAAGTACATTTGCAATGTTCGCAGCCGGACGTGCTTTTGAACAGGTTCGTAACTCGGTGGGTTATCCGCACCTGAATGTTAAGATCGGAGCAACCCATGCCGGTATATCGGTGGGAGAAGACGGAGCAACCCATCAGTGTAATGAAGACATCGCGCTGATGAGAACGATTCCGGGAATGGTGGTTCTCAATCCGGCCGATGATGTAGAAGCAAAGGCAGCGGTAGCAGCCGCTTATGAATATGAAGGCCCGGTATATCTCCGGTTTGGCAGACTGCCGGTTCCGGTGATTAACGATACACAGGATTATAAATTTGAAATCGGCAAGTCGATTACACTTCGTGAGGGAAAAGATGTTACCATCATTGCAACCGGACTTCCGGTGTCAGAATCACTGGCAGCAGCTGAGATGCTGGCGGCTGACGGAATCGATGCAAAGGTGATCAATATGCATACCATCAAGCCGCTGGATGAAGAAGCGGTCATCAAAGCAGCTCAGGATACCGGTAAGATCGTGACGGTCGAAGAACATTCGGTGATCGGCGGACTGGGAGGTGCGGTAGCTGATGTGATTGCAGAAAAAGCACCGGCGAAGCTGATGAAGATCGGTATCATGGACGTGTTCGGAGAGTCCGGACCGGCCGTGGAACTGATTAAAAAATACGGTCTGGATGCAGACAGTATCTATGAAAAGGTAAAAGCATTCGTATAGTTCATGACGGATCTTTATTGTGATGCTAAACGCACAGAGGAGTTAGAATTCTGGCGTTTGCATCACATTTTTTATGTCCCAAAAGGGAATGATATTGATTTAGCAGTAATACGAGGATATAATAAATACAATAGGATCATGAAAGAAGTATTATTATGCGAAATATTAAGATATTAAAGAAAAGAATTATAATAAAATTAGAAAATAAAAGACAGAACTGGAATGAAGAATTCTATGAATGTGTCAAAGACCTTGCCACCCACCCGGTGGTGCTGCGGATGAAACTGTATCCGCATCATGGTACGACGAACTGTTATCAGCACTGTATCAATGTGGCATACTATAATTATCAATGGTGCCGGATCCTGCATCTGGACGCACGTTCCGCTGCGCGGGGAGGAATGCTTCACGATATGTTCCTGTATGACTGGCATACCCATGCGAAACGTACCGGTGACAGCTTTCACGGGCTGACCCATCCGGCGGCCGCCCACCACAATGCTGTTAAATTTTTTCAGTTAAATAAAATAGAAAAGGATATTATTCTCAACCATATGTGGCCGTTAACATTCTGGCGGCTGCCCAGAACCAGAGAGGGCTTTATTTCGACACTAACCGATAAATACTGCGGCGCCTGCGAGACTGGTACATCACTGCACAAATAATCCGATGTTTATTACTTAATCATCTGAACAATGATGTACCGGCAGCCGCCGATAAGAATATGGCGTCATCTGATGTCGATTTTTTCTGTGGTGTAAACGACACTAACCGATAAAATCGGCATTTTTCATATGCTATCATGGACAAAAATATGCAGATGAGGTGAGAGTATATGGAAAAACAAATTCCTAAGAATGTACGCCAAATCGGGAATGTCAGCGACAAGCCTAAGATCTATGTAGAAGATTATGTGGATACATTCTTAAACCAACTGTGCGATAAGACGGAAGAGAATCCAAACGGTGCTTTTCTGATAGGACAAACTACAGGAGAAGAAGGGAAGGAATGTGTATACATATCCGGAGCAATCCAGATGGATGAGATCGAGGTAGTTGGACCGGACGTAGCCATAGGGGAGAATGTGTTTGCGTCGGCCAAGGAAAAGCGGAAGGAGTTCTTTGAGGAAGAAGATCAGATCATCGGCTGGTTCCTGATTATTCCGGGGAATCCCCTGGTGGTCAACAGTAATATTAAAAAACTGCATGAGAAATTCTTTTTAAATAAAAACAGCATCTTTATCATGAAGGAACCGGTTGAAAAAGATGAGGTTTATTTTACGTTTAAAAATGGAGATCTGGTTCAGAAGGGCGGACATTATATATATTATGAGAAGAATCAGTCTATGCAGAACTATATGCTCTCAGAGCGAAAAAGATTAGGCATAACGCCAAGCGAAGTGGTTACCGACAAGGCGGCGAAAGATTTCCGCAGCCTGATCAGGGATCGAATGGAAGAAGGTGATCGCGGACATACTTCGAAGTGGACTTATGCAGCGAGTACCTTTCTGGTGCTTGTGGTATTAATCATCGGAGTTACCATGATCAATAATTATGATAAAATGAAGGCGGTACAATCCTCCCTGGATCAACTATCAGACGCACTGGTGCAGAATGAGGACAAGTCTGCGATCAGTGCATCGGCGGATGGTGAGAATGTAGAAAACCAGTCAGAGGATCAGAAATCGGCAGCCGAGGACACCGATGACCAGAGTGCCGGGACACCGGGAAAAGAGGAATCAGCGAGTGCTGACACAGATAGTCAGAATTCGGAGACGCAGGATACCAAAGCACAGAAAACGAATGACACGGCCAGTGCTGATACAACAGCATATGATACTTATACTGTGCAGGATGGCGATACACTTGTAAGAATCAGTCTGAAAGTATACGGCAGCAAGGGGTATGTGGATAAAATCTGCCAACTAAACAATCTCTCGGACGGAGATCTGATTTATGTCGGCCAAAAATTACTGTTACCATAGCTGTAAAGTATGATATACTATGTACTGCGTGAAGGGTGTTTGCGAATCTTAACAGATATGATATAATGTATCATAATGACCAGTAATTATGGAAATAAGGTCGAAGGGGAAGAAATGAAATCAAAGAACAGGCAGAACTTACAGGTAGTAAGGCCGGAGAAGGACGAGACCGATGACATTATTGATCAAATAATGGATGAGCTGCGTGATGAAGAGAATCCGGTAGAAGAGCTGGAGATACGAATTGCCAGACATAAGAAAAGGTTTCGGTTCCGGGTTGCGGCAGCAGCGGCAATTTTGGTCGTCGCGGCCATTGCAACATACATATTTTTTATATCACAGACTTACGGTCAGGTGCGTGTTTTAACGACATGGGAGGATCAGGAGACTGACAGCGGTAATTATGTGCAATTTGCTAATGGGGTTCTTAAGTACAGTAAAGATGGTGCAGGCTATATTGATGCCAAAGGAAATGAGCAGTGGAATCAATCGTACCAGATTAAGAATCCGATTGTTGATATGACCGATCAGACAGTGGCGATTGCCGACAGCGGCGGCAATACCATCATGATATTTGAAGAGACCGGACTGAAGGGAGAGATTCAGACCACCCTGCCGATTGAAAAGATCAGTGTGTCGGAGCAGGGCGTGGTGGCAGCGATTCTGAGGAATGAGGACACTCCGAGAGTTATTTGTTATGATGCAGCCGGTAATATTTTGGTAGAACATAAAGCAGCGGTGACCAGTACCGGATATCCCATTGATATTTCACTGTCGTCGGATGGTGAATTACTGTTGGTATCTTATCTATATACACAGGATAATGTGGTAACTTCCAACATAGCTTATTATAATTTTGGAAAGGTCGGTCAGGATAAGGCGGACAATCAGGTGACGAGTGCATCATATGAAGATGCCGTTATGCCGATGACCTTTTTCTTAAGTGATGAGACATCTGTAATTGTGGGGGATCGGCAGATCCTGATTTATAAAGGAACGCAGATTCCGGAACTCCATGAAACGATAGATCTGGACAAGGAAATAAAGAGTGCTTGTTATGCTGATGGTAATTTTGGTGTAGTTCTTAAAAACGAAGGAAAAGAGGGATATGAACTGCGCCTTTACAATACAAGCGGTAAGCAGGTGATGGCAGCAGACTTCAAAGGGGAATACAGCCACATTAGAATGTCAGGCAATAAAATCATCATGTATGAAGGGAATCAATGCCTGATATACATGAAATCGGGGCAGAAGCGCTTTGAAGGAGAAATGGATGCAAATATTCTGGGAATCATTCCGATGTCAGGATTTAATAAATACTTAGTGATGAGTACAGGCGGGATTCAGGAAGTCCGGTTTGTAAAATAGGAGAAGCATATGAATTGGTTATTTGTTACAGTAATGATTATATTTATAGCAGGCCTGATAATCGGGCTTTTCAGAGGCGGCGTGCGTATTGCGGTCTCTTTAGCTGCGACTATTCTTACGTTTGTTCTGGTGGCCATATTAAGCCCGTATGTGAGCAAGGCGATCTATTCGCTGACACCGCTGGATGATATGATTCATGAAAAATGTGTAAGTACAATGTCTTCGCTGGTGACCAGCAGCAGTCTTAGTGAAATGGGGATGGATGAAGAGTCGGTAAAGGAAATTCTGGACAGTTACGGAATTTCTGAGAAAGCATTGGAAAGTGCAGGAATCACCATTGATGATATTCTGAATGGCAATGTGAGCAGCGATCAGTTGGAACAATATGGAATTCCGGGTGAGCTTTTAAATGGAGGTACCCCGACCTCAGAAGAGGATGCAGCCGATGCGCTGGAAAGTGCTGAGATACCGCGCCAGGTGCAGATGACGGCGATACAGAATGCTGATTTGCCGCAGATATTTAAATCGCTGCTGCGTGATAATAACAACAGCGAGGTGTATTCCAGCCTGGGTGTAGATAGTTTTGTTGATTATGTTTCGGCTTATATTACGAAACTTGTCATTGGTATTGTCGCTTTCCTGGCTACGTTTATCTTGCTTACGATTGTACTGCGTGCGGTGATCTTTACCCTGGATATTGTAACTCAGCTTCCGGTGCTGGGAACGGTGAACCGGATCGCCGGAGGAGTGATCGGAATTGTAATTGCTCTGATCGTGGTCGATGTTATGTTTGTGATTATTACATTGATGTATACAACCGGTGTGGGACAGTATTTATTTGCGATGATTAACAGCAATGATTTTCTGGCATTTTTGTATGATAATAACCTGGTAATGCAGCTGGCAACGGCGTTTCGGTAAATTCATATGAAAGGCTTGACATCATATTGAAAAGGTGGTATCTTATTATGGCTGACGTTTGTTGAAAGTCAGCCATAATCCTCGATAGCTCAGTTGGTAGAGCATGCGGCTGTTAACCGCAGGGTCGTTGGTTCGAGTCCAACTCGGGGAGGTAACGTTGCTGGAGGTTTATCCAATGACGTACAGTTATAATACTAAGCTCGCAAGAATAATCGTTAAGTGCTTGCAGTGAGGCCCCTTGGTCAAGCGGTTAAGACATCGCCCTTTCACGGCGGTAACACGGGTTCGATTCCCGTAGGGGTCATTGAGCAGCAGTCGGATATCAGGCGGCTGCTTTTTATCGTCTTAAATTATTGAAACATTTCTCGTTTATCACTGACCCGATATTCCCGGGGCGTAATCCCGAACTGTTTTTTAAACAAGCGATTGTAATATGAAATATTATTAAACCCGTTTTCTAAAGCAATGTTGGTAACGGGGGCAGAAGAATGCTTCAATTGTTCCAGCGTCATGGAAAGCCGGTATTTGTTCAGATATTCGACACTGGTCATATCTACATGCTTTTTAAAAAAATGCATAAAGTAATAATCACTGAAATGACATAATCTGGCTAACTCGCTGATAGAAATTGGTTTCTGGTAATGTTCCTGGATGTATTGAATTACAAGTTTTATTTTCTCCGCGGCCTCGGAATTATCTTTATCATTTTCGGCACAATAGGGTGCACATTGAAACAAAAGCCCCAGAAAGTGAAACAACGATGCTTTTAGCGCTAATTCAAAACCATGAGGCTGCTCTAAATAATATTTTTTGATATTGATAAAAGTGGTTTTTAATTCCGGAGCGTTTTTATCAGAGGAACGGATGATAATAGGGAATTGCCACTTTTGGTTAGCAAGAGGCTGCAGGTATTTTATGGTACAGGAATCAGGGTAACTGTATCCCAGCATGTTTAAACTAAATACGAAACTGTCGGAGACCATCGTGT
>Ga0153946_1001337_pt1 | contig 10562 bp, 11 predicted proteins | sample TSNJ030MetaG_FD_104751 | JGI IMG/M metagenome (GOLD analysis project Ga0153946, IMG submission 104751) | Attine ant fungus gardens microbial communities from New Jersey, USA - TSNJ030 MetaG | ecosystem: Host-associated > Fungi > Mycelium > Unclassified | place: USA: New Jersey, Wharton State... | reverse complement strand
TGAATGTGATAGCTGAATTGGCGCAATTCGCTGATCAGTATAAAGAATTACCGACCCTTGGGTTCACCCATTTTCAGCCGGCTCAGCCGACAACGGTGGGTAAACGCGCAGCTTTGTGGCTGCAGGAGTTTTTAATGGATCTGGAAGATCTTGATTATGTTCTGGATAGCTTAAAACTGCTGGGATCCAAAGGAACGACCGGGACCCAGGCAAGTTTTCTGGAACTGTTTGACGGAGATCAGGAGAAGATTGATAAGATCGATCCGATGATCGCAGAAAAGATGGGCTTCAAATCCTGCTATCCGGTTTCCGGACAGACTTATTCAAGAAAAGTAGATACCAGAGTGTTAAATGTACTTTCAGGAATTGCCGCGAGTGCCCATAAGATGTCCAATGATATCCGGTTGCTGCAGCATTTGAAAGAAGTAGAAGAACCATTTGAAAAGTCACAGATCGGTTCTTCGGCGATGGCTTATAAGAGAAACCCGATGCGAAGTGAACGAATCGCGTCCCTGTCGCGATATGTAATGGTCGATGTGCTGAATGCTTCAATCACTTCGGCGACCCAGTGGTTTGAAAGAACCTTGGATGATTCGGCAAATAAAAGATTAAGTGTTCCGGAAGGATTTCTGGCAGCCGATGGTATTCTAGATCTCTGTTTAAATGTGGTTGATGGCCTGGTGGTATATCCGAAAGTGATCGAAAAACGCCTGATGTCAGAACTGCCGTTTATGGCTACCGAAAACATTATGATGGATGCGGTAAAAGCAGGCGGCGATCGTCAGGAGCTGCATGAACGTATCCGCGAATTGTCGATGCAGGCCGGACGGAATGTAAAAGAAGAGGGGCTGGATAATAATCTGTTAGAGCTTATTGCGGAAGATCCTGCTTTTAACTTGACTCTCGAAGAGCTTCAGGAGACGATGAAACCAGAAAAATATGTCGGCTGCGCAAAAGAGCAGGTGGAGAAATTTCTTAATGAGATCGTTAATCAAAAGCTAAATGAGAACAGAGAATTATTGGGAATCAAAACAAAAATAAATGTATAAACTTAGCAATTTTTAACAAAGTAGCATAAAATAACTAAAAAACCCTAGCCAGATTGTTAAATATATGTTACTATTAAAAAAAGCAATAATAGTTATAGAAAAATTAAATAGTGGGTTGATTATTACCGCGAGAGAGTCATTCAATTGACCGCCGAAGAGGCAAGCCTTTTTAAACGTTAAGAGGTGAAACTTTCAGGCAAAAGAATCGGAAATGGGACCACATTCTGGATTTTGTTTATACAGAAAACAGAAAGACGACTTAATACAAGGCAGTGTTAGAGTCGTCTTTTTTTATACATATACATATTTTATTTTGATAAATTACGGAGAGTAACAGCTATGAAAACTAATTTTATGATCCTTACCAATAATCCTTTGGTAGAGAAAGAGTTAGGTGAAGAATATCGTGTACTGTATTACGATATCTCTTATGAGGATATACTTAAAAAAGTGAGGGACCGCATTTATGAAGGATATCTGCTGCTTTCACACCCGCTGTCGGGAAGCGTAAAACCGAATGAGACACCTTACAAGTCTGTGATGATCACCAGCGAAAAAGATCAACTGGACATGCAATCAATGGAAATCATTGAAAATGCCCTACAAGCGTTACGAAAGTTTGAACTGAAAAGCGACAAGTACAAACCGGAAGTATATGAGGATTTTCAACTGATCGATTACACATTGATTGAAAGTGCGATCTCATCAGCGATCGCATGGTAACAAGTATCTGCTGATCCTTAGGGGTTGGTAAAATGTGATACCAAATTGAACCTCAGCGGTTCAATTAGTATACACAATTAATCAAAAGGAGGGAATTACAGTGAAATTAGAAATGGGACACATTAATATTACAGATATTAAGTTTGCGTCGGAATCTAAGATTGAAGACGGAGTTCTGTATGTATCCGAAGAAGCTGTAAAAGAAATTGTTCTCGAAGACGAGAAACTAAAGAGCGTTGCTTTAGACATCGCCAAACCCGGTGAAAGCACCAGAATCACACCGGTTAAGGACGTCATCGAACCACGTGTGAAGGTAGAAGGACGCGGTGGAATATTCCCGGGCGTTATTTCTAAGGTTGACACAGTAGGAAGCGGTAAGACTTATGCATTAAAAGGAATGGCTGTAATAACAGCAGGTAAGATCGTAGGATTCCAGGAAGGAATCATTGACATGACTGGCCCCGGAGCTGACTACACTCCATTTTCTAAATTGAACAATCTTGTTTTGGTTATTGAGCCTGCTGCGGATATCAAACAGCATGATTATGAGAAAGCCGTAAGATTCGCAGGATTCAGAGTGGCTGCGTATATCGGCGAATTGGCGCGCGAACTGACTGCTGATGAAACCTTTGAATATGAAACATATACAATTAAAGAAGGAATGGAAAAATTCCCGAACCTTCCGAGAGTTGCATATGTACAGATGCTTCAGAGCCAGGGATTACTGCATGATACCTATGTATATGGTGTAGATGCTAAAAGAACTCTTTCAACAATTCTGAATCCGACTGAGGTAATGGATGGAGCAATCGTTTCAGGAAACTGTGTATCCGCATGTGATAAGAATACGACTTATCATCATCTGAACAATCCGGTTATCCATGATATGTTTGAACAGCACGGTAAGACCATCAACTTCGTTTGTCAGATTATCACAAATGAAAATGTATATCTTGCTGATAAACAGCGTTCATCTGACTGGACAGCTAAAATGTGTAAGTTATTAGATCTTGACGGAGTAATCGTATCTCAGGAAGGATTTGGCAACCCGGATACAGACTTGATTATGAACTGTAAGAAGATTGAAGCAGAAGGCGTTAAGACTGTTATCATCACTGATGAATATGCAGGACGTGACGGTAAATCTCAGTCACTCGCTGATGCCGATCCGGCAGCTGATGCAGTAGTGACCGGCGGTAACGCGAATCAGGTAATCATCCTTCCGAAACTTGATAAAGTAATCGGAACGATGGATTATGTAACCAAGATTGCCGGTGCAAGCGATGAGACTCTGCGCGAAGACGGTTCTTTAGAAGTTGAACTTCAGGTAATTACCGGTGCAACCAATGAAACAGGATTCAATAAACTAAGTGCACGATAGGGAAAGGGGATATGAAGAATGAGTAAAATAAAAGTAGTACATTATATTAATCAGTTCTTCGCTAATATCGGTGGAGAAGAAAAAGCGGATTATCCTGCAGAGATTCGTGCAGGAGAGATTGTTGGACCAGGACTTGCGTTAGCACAGGCTTTTGGTGAAGAAGCAGAAATCGTGGCAACCATCATCTGTGGAGATTCCTATTTCAATGAAAATCTGGAGAAAGCCAAAGCAGATATTCTGGCAATGGTCAAAGAACATAATCCGGATGTATTTGTAGCGGGTCCGGCATTCAATGCAGGACGTTATGGTGTGGCATGCGGTACAATTGCCGATGCAGTACAGGAAGAACTTGGTATTCCGGTCGTAACCGCAATGTATAAAGAAAATCCCGGCGCGGATATGTTCAAGCAGAAGGTATATATCGTACCGACCAAGAACAGCGCTGCAGGTATGAGAGCTGCGGTAAAGGTATTAGCTCCGTTGACTCTGAAATTAGCAAAAGGCGAAAAGATCGGTTCTTCAGCAGAAGACGGATATATGCCAAACGGTGTACGTGTGAATTTCTTTGAAGATGAAAGAGGGTCAAAGAGAGCGGTTAAGATGCTGCTTAAGAAATTAGCAGGTAAGGAATTTGAAACCGAATATGCAATGCCTGACTTCGATCGTGTGGAACCGAATCCGGCGGTTAAAGATATCACCAAGGCGAAGATCGCCTTAGTAACATCAGGCGGTATCGTTCCGGCAGGAAATCCGGATCACATTGAAAGTTCCAGTGCTTCGCGTTACGGGGAATATGATATTGCAGGTGTTATGGATCTGACTGCAGATACCTATGAAACGGCACACGGCGGCTTTGATCCCGTATATTGTAATGAAGATTCTGACCGCGTATTGCCGGTTGATGTTCTCAGAGATATGGAAAAAGAAGGAAAGATTGGGGAATTGCATCACTTATTCTATTCTACCACAGGAAATGGTACTGCGGTAGCATCTTCCAAAGCATTTGCTGCTGAATTCAGCAAGAAGCTTCTGGCAGACGGTGTAGACGCTGTAATCCTCACCTCCACTTGAGGCACCTGTACTCGTTGCGGTGCAACGATGGTGAAAGAAGTGGAAAGAGCCGGGATTCCGGTTGTCCATGTTTGTACAGTAACTCCGATTTCAATGACGGTTGGTGCAAACAGAATTGTTCCTGCGATCGCGATTCCACATCCGCTTGGTAATCCGGCTCTGGATCCGGCGGAAGAAAAAGAATTACGCCGCGCTATTGTTGATAAGGCACTGGTTGCTTTAACAACAGAAGTTGAAGATCAGACAATCTTCGAGTAATATTTTTAAAATTTAAAAGCATAAGAAGGAGAAGCGTTATGAGTAAAATTTATGACGTTATTATCCTTGGTGCAGGCCCGGCCGGATTGGCGGCAGGCCTGTACGCAGGGAGAAGTCGTTTATCCACATTGATTATTGAAAAAGGCCAGGATGGCGGACAGATCGCGATCACAGACGAGATAGAAAACTATCCGGGACAAATGGTAGAGGGCGAAACTGGTCCGTCTCTCATTGCAAGAATGACTGCACAGGCGGAGAAATTCGGAGTCGAACGTGTTACCGATACGATCAATGAAGCGGCATTGGAAGGTGATACCAAGAAATTGATCAGCGCCAAAGCCGAATATGCTGCAAAGACAGTGATTCTGGCTACCGGAGCGTTCCCAAGACCAATCGGCTGCAAGGGTGAAGCGGAATACATGGGCAAGGGTGTTTCCTATTGTGCGACCTGTGATGCGAACTTTTTCGAAGATTTTGAAGTTTTCGTAGTAGGCGGTGGTGATTCCGCGGTTGAAGAAGCGATGTACCTTTCGAAATTCGCGAGAAAAGTTACAATTATTCATAGACGCGACGAACTTCGTGCAGCAAAATCGATCCGGGAAAAAGCATTTGCGAATCCGAAAATTGAATTTTTCTGGGATTCAGTAGTAGAGGAACTTCATGGTGATGAAATTCTTTCCGGAATGACCGTTAAGAACGTAAAAACCGGAGAAACCCGTTTGGTAGAGGCTGATGAAGAAGATGGAATGTTTGGAGTCTTCGGATTCATCGGAACGGTTCCGAACTCTAAATTATTTGAAGGTGTTATTGATATGGAGAATGGCTATATCAAGACCGATGATGATATGAAGACAAATATTCCGGGCGTATTCGCCGCCGGAGACATTCGCGTAAAGAGTCTCCGCCAAGTGGTAACTGCTGCTGCAGACGGTGCGATTGCAGCGATGCAGGCAGAGAAATATATCGAAGAATAAAAAAGGAGGATGAGTGACATGTTAGAAGTAACAAAAACAGATTTTGAAGCAGAAGTATTACAGGCAGATGGTTATGTATTAGTGGATTTCTTCGGTGACGGATGCGTTCCGTGTGAAGCATTAATGCCGCATATTCACGGATTTGCCGAAAAATACGGTGACAAGCTGAAATTCGCATCTTTAAACACCACCAAAGCACGCCGTCTGGCAATCGGACAGAAGGTATTAGGACTTCCTGTAATTGCGGTCTACAAAGACGGAGAAAAAGTAGAAGAATTAGTAAAAGATGATGCAACTGCAGAAAATGTAGAAACAATGATCCAGAAATATATCTAATTGGTAAAATAGGTGTATCAGCCGAAAAGGCTTTTACAATATACTAAAAGAAATTTTTGAAAGGGAAGGAGCGCAATAATTATGGCTATCTTAGAAGGAAAAAAAGCGATCATTATTGGTGACCGCGATGGAATTCCGGGCCCGGCTATCGCAGAATGCGTACAGACAGCCGGTGCAGAAGTAGTTTTTTCTTCAACAGAGTGTTTCGTCTGAACAAGCGCAGGCGCAATGGATCTGGAAAATCAGAAGAGAGTGAAGGATTTCGCTGATGAAATGGGAGCAGAGAATTTAGTAGTAATTCTCGGAGCAGCCGAAGGAGAAGCAGCAGGACTTGCTGCCGAAACCGTAACAGCAGGAGATCCGACATTCGCAGGTCCATTGACAGGGGTCCAGCTTGGACTCACGACATATCACGTATGTGAACCTGAAATGAAGGAAGAATTTGACGAGGCGGTATATGATGAACAAATCAGCATGATGGAAATGGTTCTGGATGTTGATGATATCGTTGGAGAAATGTCCGCTATCCGCGATGAATTCTGCAAATATTTATAGTAAAATTTCTTTGTTAAAGGAGAATGGGTGAGGCGGTCAGCCGCCTCACCGGTTCAACATCTATGAAAGGTGGAAACGCGAACAATGAACAGTGTAATTAAAGGGGCAAGTTATGTCTTAGTGCATACTCCTGATATGGTGTTATATAATGGTACCACACAGACAACCGAGCGGATCGTAAATCCGGAATCTGATTACTTAAAAGCGATTCCCAATAATCTTCGTTCTTTTGAAGAAGCGGTAGGATACTGGCCGAATCAGACCTATATCGGGAATGTGCATCCGGATGAACTGGCTGCAGTTGAGATGCCATGGTACGACAAGAAAATGGAAAACGCAGGCCGCTATGGGAAATTCGGCGAGATCATGCCGCAGGAAGAGTTCCTTTTTCTGGTGCAGGCCTGCGATATGTTCGAAGTAGTGAAATTGGAAGCAGGATTTGTGGAAGCTCATAAAGAAGCGTTCGCCAAGAATCCGATAATTTCAGAAGATATTTCCTCACGAATTCCGAACGGAGCCAAGCCTGGCGAGATTGAGCATCATGTGAATGAGGAACATGCGGAAGGGCTGTATCATGATGGTAAGCTGGTCGGCTGTGTGAAAAAAGCACATGATATCGACGTAAACCTGAATGCGCATGTTATGCATGAGAATCTGATGAGTAAAGCATCCAGTGTACTGGCTTTGTTATATGCGGTAAGAAATGCCGGAATCGCAAAAGAAGATGTTGATTACGTAATCGACTGTGCCGAAGAGGCTTGTGGTGATATGAATCAGCGCGGCGGCGGTAACTTTGCGAAAGCGGCAGCGGAAGTGGCCGGCCTTGTAAATGCAACCGGTTCTGATACCAGAGGTTTCTGTGCGGCTCCGGCTCACGCGTTGATCGAAGCAGCAGCGCTGGTGAAAGCAGGTGCATACAAGACCGTTATCGTAACTTCCGGCGGATGTACTGCAAAGCTTGGTATGAATGGCAAGGATCATCTGAAGAAAGAAATTCCGATCCTGGAAGACTGTTTAGGTGGATTCGCAGTCGTAGTAACCGAGGGAGACGGCGTGAATCCGGAAATCAATCTGGAGATGCTGGGACGCCACAGTGTTGGAACCGGATCAGCACCCCAGGCGGTTATGACCGGTCTGGTCACCAGCGGACTGGAGAGAGGCGGCTTGCAGATCACCGATATCGATAAATATTCACCGGAAATGCAGAATCCGGATATTACCAAGCCGGCCGGTGCAGGAGATGTACCGCTTGCGAACTACAAGATGATCGGCGCACTGGCAGCCAAACGCGGCGAGATCACCCCAAAAGAACTGGGTGATTTCATTGCCAGACACGGCATGATCGGATGGGCTCCGACCCAGGGACATATCCCGTCGGGAGTACCGTATATCGGATATGCATGTGAAGATATCATGTCAGGCAAGATCAAGAATGCCATGATCATCGGTAAGGGAAGCTTGTTCCTGGGTCGTATGACCAATCTGTTCGATGGTGTATCATTCATCATTCAGGCAAACTCCGGGGACGCTGAAGGAGAAAGCGGTGTATCGGAAGAAGAAGTAAAGGGATTGATTGCGAAAGCAATGAAAGACTTTGCAGCAACACTGATGTCAGAATCATAAAGGAGTGGAAGAAAAGAATGGCAAAAAATATGGAAAAAATGATTGCCTCCACCTTTATGGAAATGGCACAGGGACTGGAAACAGGAAGTTTCGGTAAGAAGCCAAAAATCGCGTTGACGGGGATGGGCAGCGAGCATGGCGAAGAGAATTCCATGGAGGCAGCCAAAGCGGCGGCAAAAGAAGGAATTGACGTTTATTATATTGGAACTTTAGAGGCAGAAGGTGTGACAACGGTACAGGTTGCGGATGAAGAAGAAGGGCATAAGAAGATGGAAGAGCTTCTCTCGAGCGGAGAAGTAGATGGTGCGGTCACCATGCATTTTCCATTTCCGATTGGGGTATCCACCGTGGGGCGTGTGATAACACCAGCCAAGGGAAAGGAAATGTTCATCGCAACAACAACCGGAACATCGAGTGCAGATCGCATCGAAGGCATGATCAAGAATGCAGTACATGGGGCAATTGCTGCAAAAGCATGCAAAGTAGAGCGGCCGACGATCGGGATTCTGAATGTGGATGGTGCGCGGCAGACGGAGATTGCGTTAAAGCAGTTATCGGAGCAGGGCTATGATATTGCATTTGCAGAATCAGGGCGTTCGGACGGCGGGTGTGTCATGAGAGGTAACGACGTTCTGCAGGGAACACCGGATGTATTGGTATGTGATTCGCTATCGGGAAATATACTGGTGAAGATGCTGTCATCGTACACAACCGGAGGAAGCTATGAATCGGTAGGATATGGGTATGGTCCTGGAATCGGCGAAGGATATGAGCAGTTGGTAATGATTATTTCAAGAGCATCAGGTGCGCCGTTGATCGCCGGAGCGATTGGTTATGCGGCGGATCTGGTGAGAGGGAAGCTCTTTGATGTGGCAAAGGCCGAATTTGCAAGTGTGAACAAGGCCGGAATGAAGGAATTGCTGGCGGCCCGTAAGGCAGCCGACAAACCGAAAGAAGTGGAAGAGGCAGTAGCAGCCCCGCCGAAAGAACCGGTAACGGCACAGATATCAGGAATCGAGATAATGGATCTGGAAGACGGAGTACAGGTGCTCTGGAAAGCAGGGATTTACGCTGAGAGCGGAATGGGCTGTACCGGACCGATTATACTTGTATCAGAAGCAAATATGGAAAGGGCGGAAGCAGAACTTAAGAAAACCGGCTATATCAATTAGTAATCCATTATAATAGAAGGGCCTGAGTCGAAAATGACTTAGGTCCTTCTATAGATATTTATAACGAAGAGTTCTTTTATATCTTGCGATTTTATTACAACGTGATATAATAAATAAGGTTCGATGCATGGCGGCCCTTTATAAGAGTAGGAAGTGATAATTTGGAAAATAATAAAATTGTTGAAGTTAAGCCTGATGAAACCCGCAAAATGAACCGGGTACTTCATCTGGCGGTTGATATGGGAGAAACACTGCTCAAGAACGGCGGAGAAATCTTCCGGGTGGAAGAGACGATTGAACATGTCTGCAAGGCATTTGAAATATATGATTTTGATAGTTTTATATTGAGTAATGGAATCTTTGTGACAGCGGATGCTGATGGTGAGCAGATCTTTGCGAAAATCAAACATGTCCCGCTGTCTTCTACGCATTTAGGGATTGTAACCGCGGTTAATAACCTGTCCAGAGAGATATCAGCCGGGGAAGTCAGCCTGGACGAAGCGATGAAACGGATGGAAGAGATTAAACAGCTGCCGCCGAAGCGGGATTATTTCCGGACGCTGGCTGCGGGAGCAGGTGCTGCTTGTTTTTGCTATCTGCTCGGTGGCAACGTATGGGAGAGTATCATTACATTTGTTATTGCGGTGATGGTCTACATTATTGTTATTTTTGCTGAAAGATACAGTTTATCCAGAATGATCCGCAATATTGTCGGCGGGGCATTAATAACGATATGTGCGATTGCAGTGGGACATATCGGACTGCCGTTTGATATTTCCCGAGATAAAATGATCATCGGATCGATTATGCCCCTGATTCCCGGACTGGCATTTGTAAATGCCATCAGAGATATCGCGAACAGTGATTTTATTTCCGGAACAGTACGGATTATCGATGCGCTGCTGGTATTTGTATATATCGCAATCGGCGTGGGATCAATATTATCGCTTTATAATTATGTGATTGGAGGACTGTTGAAATGATTGCGAGTCTTTTCTGTTCATATCTGGGTACGGTATGTTTTTCAATCTTATTTCATGTGCCTAAGAAGTATTATGCCGGGTGCGGACTGACCGGGATGATGGGTTGGCTGTGCTATTGCTTGCTGCTGGAAGCGACTTCTTCAACTGTAGCCACCTTTTTCGGCACGTTTCTGGTAGTACTGCTGGCACGGCTGCTGGCGGTCTGGATGAAGTGTCCGATTACATTGTTTCTGGTGCCGGGGATATTTCCGTTATTGCCGGGAGCGGGAGTGTATTATACGGCTTATTATTTAGTTACCGAGAATCTTTCGGCGGCTGCTAAAGCGGGAATGGAATCTTTAAAAGTGGCATTTGCGATCGTAATTGCAATTGTATTTGTATTCTCGATTCCGCGGGAAGTATTTCAGTGGAATTACTGGAGAGCTCGCAAAGCAAAG
>Ga0153946_1001336_pt1 | contig 10568 bp, 7 predicted proteins | sample TSNJ030MetaG_FD_104751 | JGI IMG/M metagenome (GOLD analysis project Ga0153946, IMG submission 104751) | Attine ant fungus gardens microbial communities from New Jersey, USA - TSNJ030 MetaG | ecosystem: Host-associated > Fungi > Mycelium > Unclassified | place: USA: New Jersey, Wharton State... | reverse complement strand
AATTTGCATCAAAAAAACCATAAAGACTGCGTAAGCTATGGACATGAAAAAGTACATTTTGGGCAATGTCCCATACTGGGTCACCGGCCCTATTTTTGAGTAAGCGAATAAAAATGTGGCTAATAAGATGTTGGCGATAATACGTTGAGGTAATGCGTACTCATTGAAGCCGCTTCCGAAAAGTAAAACCCCGACATATATAGTCAACTCTTCGGCCAACATCCCAAATGAAAATAGATAAACCGCAGAGGACACAGAAATCCGCCAGTCTCCTATAATGGCTTTTGAGAAAAGGAACAGCACGAGAAGATTCATGAGCACATTGATATCGGCGTTATCATAGCGGTTGACAAAGGATATCACGGCGCAGTACACAGCGGCCATCAATAAGGCCGCCAGCGTATTGCCTTTCTTATAGTCATAGGATCTTACTAAGAAAATAGCAAAAATAATAGCGTGAATCGCATTCATGGCGGCATTAAGCACTAGATTCTTCCTCCCAAATGATCACTGCACATTCTCCAAAAAGCAGCCTCGTAGTTTCGGCTTAACGGCAATTCATCCCCATTGGCCATTATAATGGATTCTTCCTTAATTCTGGTAATGTGCTCCAAATTGATAAAGTAGGATAAATGGATTCGGGCGAAACTGTCATTCTCAAATGCCTCAATGATTTCCTTCATCGACCCACTAAACTTAACGGTCTCCTTGAAAGTAACGGCTCTTTTATACCGCTTCTCACTCTCAAAGTACAGGATATCCGTTTTTGAAAGCCTGTACAATTCCTTATTGAAGATAATTGTGTAAATATCATCCCTGTTTTTTATTTCCTGTACACAATCGGTTAGGACCTCACGCAGTCTGCCCTGGTCTATAGGTTTTCTTAAAAACCCAAAGGGCTTTAGCGGCATCACCTTTGGAGCAATGGAGGAATAAGCTGAAATGAATACAATCTCCGGCACCCATTCTTTTAGCTCCCCACGAATCTTTTTTCCTGTTTCCATCCCATTATCAGGCGCTATTTCATATGTAATAAAAATGATGTCATAGCGGGTATTCTCTCTTTTTAAAGCAGTGATCAGTTCTTCACCGGAAGTGAATCTATCTATCGAGATGTTGTAGGGAAGGGTATCAGAAATAGAATACAGCAAGCTTTCCAAGGCTCTGGAAAACTGCATATCATTGTCGCAGACAACGAGCCTATACATAAGATTATCCCTCCGGGCACTGCGTACATTGGCAAACAATCCTTTTGCATATTGTAACGAAAATACAAGCAAAAGTAAATGCGGCCCATATATTATATGCCTGTTCAGGATATATATCTTACAGGTTGAATAAGCAAAATCAGTATAACACAAAACAAGCCGGATTTTCACCAAGTGTAAAACTAGGTAGTTTTCAGGTAAAACTATGCATACTTTTGTCCAAAATCGACATGGTTCTACATTTTACCCCCACAATTGATGTTGTAGCGAATGTTAGCATATATTCTATCTAAACGCCAGTATATATACAATGATAATTGCGTTTATTACATAAGATTCCCGGCAGTTCCAATCATAACCTTCATGTTTTGACACGCTTTTTGCAATTACGACATCTGAGAGCCGGGGTTTTGAAGCGCTTGAGCATAACAATATAGAATTAAAACTGACATTATTTGAAAAATAATGTCAGTTTATGGATTGCACGCTTATTTCCCTGTTTTTAGGTGCCTTTTTGTACTGTCTGTGTAATTTGGGTCACTATAAAGCCGCCTTGCTTTTCCTATAGTATTAAAATATTCACAGATTTTCGCCATTAGAAGCGATGACCTCCTTATACCAAGAAAAGGATTTTTTCCGGCTACGGGCCATGGTGCCGCTGCCGTCATCATGCTTATCCACATAGATAAAGCCATAGCGTTTGCTGTACTCTCCGGTGGAAGCACTGACCAAGTCGATACAGCCCCAACTGGTATAACCCATTAATTCTACGCCGTCATAGATGGCTTCCCTGGCGGCCCGCAGGTGATCAGCCATATAATCAATGCGGTAATCATCGTTGATACTGCCGTCAGCCTCTATCCGGTCCACAGCGCCCAGACCATTTTCCACTATGAACAGGGGCACCTGATAGCGCTCATAAAGCTGATTCAAAACTACGCGCAGTCCGTCCGGATCAATTTCCCAACCCCACTCGCTGGCCTTGAGATGGGGATTTTTGATGCCGGCAAACATGTTGCCTCTGCCCATTTCATCAGGGCCTTTAACCGCCTTTTCTGTTTGGGACATATAGTAGCTGAAGCCAATATAATCCACTGTGTTGAGCTTGATGATTTCTAAATCACCCTGCTGAATATCCAGAGTCACGCCCCTTTCCTCAAATAAGCGCTTGCTAAAGGCGGGATATTCACCGCGCACCATGATATCAGTGCAGAAATTGTTCATATACCGCTCTTTTTCGCGGGCGCTCTGTACATCGGCCGGGTCGCAGGAATAGGGATAAACCGGCGCGGCAATGACCATGCAGCCAATCTGAGCGGCAGGGTCAATCTCCCGGCAGGCCTTGACGGCAAGGCCGTTGGCGACAAACTGGTGATGGAGGGCCTGGAAGGTAATCTGCCACCGGTCCTTTTGCTCTTCCGGGCCAAACATAAAGCCAAGACTCATCAAAGGCATCATCAAACCGCTGTTAATCTCATTAAAGGTCATCCAATACTTGACCTTGCCCTTGTACCGCCGGAACAGTGCCCGGCAATACCGGTCAAACAGAGCAATCAGCTCGCGGCTTCTCCAACCGCCATATTTCTTTACCAAATGGAGCGGCATCTCATAATGGGAGATGGTGACTACAGGCTCAATATTGTACTTTAAGAGTTCATCAAACACCCGGTCATAAAAGGCCAACCCCTCCTCATTGGGGGCAAGCTCTTCCCCGGTGGGAAAGATGCGGCACCAGGCGATGGAGAGCCGGAAGCATTTAAAGCCCATCTCGGCGAAGAGGGCAATATCCTCCGGATAGCGGTGGTAAAAGTCGATGGCTTCATGGTTGGGGTACGTGTACTGAGGGTCCATATCCAGGGAACCTTTGCCTCCAAGCCAATTAAGGCGGACCTTGCCACCTGGCAGAACATCGGCGATACTCAGTCCTTTACCGCCTTCATTGTAGGCGCCTTCCATCTGATTGGCGGCAGTGGCGCCGCCCCAAAGAAAGCCTTCGGGAAACTTTTTCATTCAAATTCCTCCCATTATTAATAATGTATCGTGCACTCATCCCAAGCGGATAATGCTAAAACTTCAATATATCCTTGTGGCGGGGATAAATTCTGCTCCATAACTTTTCGAAGGTCAGGTTGGCCACCAACTCCTCCGGAAAGTGGATTTCCTCCAGCATCCCCATGGCCTGGTCAAAATGCCCGACCAAGAAAGAGCTGTGGGCGTCGCTGCTGACCACTATGGAAACGCCCATCTCGGCGCAGCGGATGGCGATATCCCGGCAGATGCTGACAATCGGTTCGCCTGAGTCAAAGGAGTGGTCGTTGATTTCAATAAATTTGTCCTCCGCCTTTGCCACGGCCAGGACCTCATCCATCTCAAAGGGCAGGCCGGCCCGGCCAATATGCCCAATAATGTCCACCTTGGGGTTTTGCAGGACATTGATGTACATCTGGGTATTTTGAGCGACCGTACCCTCCCGGCAGCCCTCAAAGTAGTGAACGCTGGCGACGACGATTTCCCGGCTGTCCAGCATCATGTCGCAGACAGTCCCGCCTGTAGCGGGGCCAAAGGGTATTTTCTGATCATAGAAGGCCAAATGACCTTCGTGATCCACAATATCGATTTCGGTGCCCGCAAGGATGCGCACGCCGTGAATCACTTTTGGCAAGGCCTTCATATTTAAGCTGGGGCCAAAACCGGGTACGTCTTTGCTAAACATAGGGCTAAAATGATCGGTCATGCCGATGGCTTCCAGACCCAGTTCCGCGGCGTGCAGGGCGTTTTCCTCAATGGTACTGAAGGCGTGGCCGCTGAACAAGGTGTGGGTATGGGGATCAACTTTGACTTTGAACAAGGGATATGCTCCTCTCCGGCAAACATCCAATATATTTAAATTGTTGCCTTAACGGTATATTTTTGATAAAATAAAATTCTAAGGAAATAAAATAATGTAAGGTTTGTCATGATCCAGATAAACCTTTTTTGCTGCTCTTGATAGGAGGCGCCTTATGTCAAAGGGACAAATTATCCGTAAAAAAAGCGTTTTGCGGATGTGGGTGGCATCCTATTTGGCGGTGCTCATCTTACCGCTATCAATCAGCGTTTTGCTTTATTGGACCTCTTGGTCGGTGACCAAAAGGAATACCGAAACCATTAACCGGGCGGCGCTGGAACAGACAGAAGCCTCCATCAGCCGCATTTTTACGGATACCCGCTCGTTGGGGATGCAGATTTTCAGCCAGCAAGAGGTGGTCTCTCTGGCTTACGCCACCATTCCTTTAAACGTCGTCAAGCGGGAAAAGGTGGGCTCTCTTCAAGATAACCTGCGCGAAAGGATCGTATACAGCGACTACATTACCGATATCTACATATATTTCAGCCATCTGGGGATGGCCGCCTCCACCAAAGGGTTGCTGGATAAACAGGCGTTTAACCGTGAATTGCAGAATAATTTGTATACCGACATCGATGCCTTCTCCCAGTGGACCATGAATGGGAGCTCCTATCAGGTTGTACTGCTGGGGGACGCCTCGGTTGGCGCGCAGGGGCAAAAGCTGGCTGTGGTTATCAACAACCCCTCCAACAACTCTACGACGGATGTCACTTGCGTTGTGGCAATTGATCCCCGCGCAATTCGAGAGCTGCTGGCCGCTTATGGAGAAGAAGGTGAACAGTATGTCTGGATTATTGATCCATCCCAGAATTTGTTGATTTCCCAAACCGGCTTAGAGGAAATGGCGTTGGCTGTAAGCGCGGCTGTACTCCAGGGAGAAGAAGGGCAGATGAGGTATGGCGGGGAGAATCTAATGGTCACCTCCCTTATCTCCGGCAATACTGGGTGGACCTTGGTTTCCGCTATCCCCATGAACCAATATGCCAAGGAAATGGAACTGATCCAGCAGGTCTACCTTGTTTTTCTGGTTATCTGTATCGGCGTAGGCATTGTAATTTCCATCCTCTTCGCCCGCCGCAACTACAGCCCTGTCAAACGGCTGAGCCACATCATTGCGGAAACCAAGGTGGAAGACAGCCACAATGGGCAAGGTGAATTTGCTTATCTGGAGCAGTCTCTTCTGGCATTGATGGAAAAAAAGCAGGACTATGAGCGTGAGATTGACCGCCAACGGCGCATGCTTAAGCAAAACAGCTTGGTGCGTATGCTTCGCGGTACGCTGCATACCGATAGCGCCTTTGAGACCGCCTGCGCCGACTATGGAATCACCTTTACCACAGATCAGTTTTTGGTGGTGGGCGTGATGATCCGGGACTACAGCAGCCTGTTTTATGAAGACAGCGATATCAACCATGAGGATGAAGAGTCGGCGCAGCTGGTTTACTTCATTGTCTCCTCCGTCATGGAGGAGCTGGTTGGCGAAAAATATAACGGCTACATGTGTGAGAACGGGGACAATTATTACTGTATCGTATCGCCAAAAGAAATGATCCTGCCGGAACAGATGCCCTTAATGATGGAGGACCTAAAGCGGATTTGCCGCCACGTCGAGGTCTTTGTCCGGGAGCGTTTCGCCATCTATACCGCCTACTATGTCAGTGACCTTTATTCCGGCAAGCCCATGGGGGCTAAAGGTATACACGACGCCTTTGAAGAGGTCCAATGGGGCTTCGAACAAGTGGAGGGTTTCCACCTGCCGGATTTGGTGCTCTGCCGCAAAGAATTAATGAATAACGTGGTAGACGCATCCTCCCCAATGGCGCTATTATCCGGCGGCACCCGCCGCAAACATTTTAGCAACGCTGTCGCCAGCGGAAACTTAGATGCTGCCGATGAACTGTACGAAGCCTTGCTCCAGGAGGGCATAGGCCAGGTGGATCAAGCCTTTGTGCCCCGGCGCTTTCACAGTGTCTTTCTCATTGACTACCTGCTGTCCAATATGGATTCGGGGCAGGTGGAGAGCTGTGCCAATGAGATTCAGGACTTACTCCAACGGATAATGAAGGCCAAGAATATGAAACAGCTCAAAGAGTTGATGCATCAAAGCTTTGCATTGCTGCACGGCACCTACTGCCAGCCCAGTGAATCAGCCCCTCCGCTTGGCAATGAAATTGCGGAATACATTGATCAGAATTTTAACGAGCCTGGACTGAGCGTGTCCTTGATAGCGGAGCATTTTGGGCTCAGCCAATCCTATTTGCTTCGCGTGTTTAAGAAGGGAATGGGCAGCGGTGTATTGGACTATATCCATCAAAGGCGGGTGGATGAGGCCAAAGCCCTCCTGAAGAACTCCTCCGGCACCGTCAGTGAGATAGCCGAGCAAGTGGGGTACTCCAACGCGTTAGCCCTGATCCGGGCCTTTAAGCGGCTGGAGGGGATTACCCCCTCGGTGTACCGCAATATGTCGGGGCAAGCTTAACCCTTGACCGAGCCGATCATAACGCCTGTAACAAAGTATTTTTGTACACAGGGGTAGATTACCAGCATGGGGATGACACTGACCATAATGGTGGCATACTTGATGAGTGGCCGGTAAATCTCCACATCACCGGCCGATTGGTCCGCCGTGACCATCTGCTCCGAGCTGAGGATGACAATCTCCCGCAGGGTGAGCTGCAGCGGGTAGAGGGCCCGGTCGCGCAGATAGATGGCTGCCTGGAACCAGGCGTTCCAGTGCTGGATGGCGTAGAAGAGCACCACCACAGCGATGATGGATTTGGAGACCGGCAAAACAATTTGGGTCAGGATGCGGAAATGCCCCGCGCCGTCAATCAAGGCGGCTTCCGACAGGGCGTCCGGAATGGAGGCGAAGGAGGTGCGCATAATGATAATGTTGTATACCGATACGGCTCCGGGAATAATCAAAGCCCAGCGGGTATTGTACATCCCCAGGTTGCGCACCACCATATAGGTGGGAATCAGGCCGCCGTTAAAGATCATGGTAAAGGTCATCATCAAGGCAATGGGGGATTTGAAATACAGGTCCTTTCTGGACAGGACATAGGCCGCCAGAATGGTGAGCAGAGTGCCAAAGAGGGTAGCCGCAACGACATAGATAATGGTATTTAAGTAGGATGTCAGGATACTTTTGCTGTTTAATACCAGCTTGTAGCCGCCTAAGGTTGGCGTGCCCAGCGGCTTGAGGATCAATCCGCTGGAGGCGGACAACGTCATGGGATCGCTGATGGAGCCCATAAGTACGTGCCAGATGGGAACCAGAAAGATAAAAGCCAGGAGAAGTAATATAATAGTGTTGAAAACGGCAAAAACTTTTTCGCCTGTGGACCGTTTATTCATCTTTATTCTCCTCCCCTACCACAAGCTGGTTTCGCTGAACTTGCGGCTGATCTTATTGGCGACAAAGAGCACGGCAAAGTTAACCGCTGAGTTAAATAGGTTGACCGCCGTGGAATAGCTGTAATTGGTATCAATAATACCCTGACGGTAAACATAGCTGGATATCACATCCGCAGTCTCGTAAACAGCCGGGCTGTACATGAGGATAATCTTTTCATAGCCCACCGTCATGATTTGCCCTACCCGAAGGATCAGCAGGATCACAATGGTGGAGGTGATGCCCGGTATAGTGATGTGCAGTGTCTGTTTCCACCGCCCCGCGCCATCGATTTTGGCCGCCTCATAAAGCTCCATATCAATGGCGGAGAGGGCGGAGATAAAGATGATGCTGTTATAGCCCAGATGCTGCCACATATTGGAACCGATATATAAGGATCTGAACCATTCCGGCTTCGCGATCAAGGCCCCTCCCTTGCCGCCAAGCGACTCCACTAATTTAGTGATGACGCCGTCGGATTTGGTAAAGTCCATCAGAATGCTGACCACAACCACCACCGAAATAAAGTAAGGGAGGTAGGAGATGGTCTGAATGCCCTTTTTAAATTTGGCGTTGCGGACCTCATTGAGGCAGAGGGCAAACACGATGGGAAGGGGAAAACTGAAAAGCAGTCCGTAGAAGCTGATCAACAATGTGTTGCGCAATAAACGCCAAAAATAAACCGAGCTGAAAAAGCTTTGGAAATGGGTCAGCCCCACCCAATCACTGCCCAGAATGCCCTTCTTCACGGAATAATCCTGAAAAGCCATGGCGACTCCGCCCATGGGCAGGTAGTGGAAGATGATGAAGTAGGCGACCACCGGCAGAGCCATCAGATACACCATCTTGTTAATTTTCCAGTCACGTTTAATGGCTTTTCTTCTGGGCGAGATGGAGGCGGTCGCTGGTATTGAAACCGTTTTTGCCAAGGAAAACCCTCCTCGTTTATAATAGCGGGAGGGCGTTTTCGCGCCCTCCCCATCTAATTCATTGCAGCTGTATAATAGGGGCTTTGCTTTTTGCCGCCCTCAAATCAACGCTGGTTATAGCGGTCCAAAGCGGCCTGGCGGTAGGAGATGGCTTCCTCGATGCCCATCTGGCGAAGGGTATCCCTGAAAGCGTCGTAGGTGTCCAGGGACATACTGCCAGTGATGAACTTAACGGTACACTCCTGTACATAGGTTTCGATATCGGTATAGATGGAGGAGTAGGTGGTGGATTCATCGGCGGTCATGGTGGTGCGCCTGGGGATAACCCATTCCGCGTCATACTGGCTCCAAGTAACATAAGCGGACTGTTTGTTGTCGTCAGCTTGCTCAATCTGGGCCGCCTCTACGCGGACAGGCGGATTCTTTGTCCAATACTGGACAAGAACGGTAGCGGAGGACAATCCGTTGGGATTGGCATAGCGGAAATCATAATCGCCGATACGGTGGCCATCCTCCGCCGCATACCACACGACACCCTCCTGGTCCTCCAGGCCATAGTTGGCGTTGAGGTAGACATCCTCGGCATAGAAGCCGTCATTCCAACGAATGGCTTCCTCAATGTAATCGGACTCGGCGGAGAAAACCACACAAGCGCCATGGATGAGGCTGTGACCGGTGACCGTGTGGAATTTGGGGACAGTGCCGTCGCCCTTGGTAGGCTGGGGAGCGGCTACCAGATAGAAATCCTCATTGGTGGCGCCGCGGCTGATGTAGGTGTCGGAAAGGCGGGTGGCCCAGTCTATACAAGCGCCTACCTTATCGTTGAGCATCATTTCGGCGTCAGGGGAGTAAGCCGTGTTGGCCCTGGTGGGGAAATCCTGATCCAGCAGGCCTTCGCCATACCACTGGTTGAGCATGGTCAAATACTCTTTGTATTCATCATCCATAGGACCATATTTTACAGTACCATCCACCTGATAGAAGTAGGGGGCTGTGCCAAATCCGGCCATAAATTCGCCGGTGTAATCAATGCCGTATTTGTCAGTGTAGAAGGGGGCCTCAATACCCAATTCATCCCGGAAGGCCACCAGGACATCATACCATTCATCGTAGGTCGTGGGAATGTCCATGCCCACCGCATCCAAGAAATCCTGGCGAATGGACACGCCGAGTTCCGCCATAACGCCAATTTCGTAGTCCATAGGCAGCCATAGGGCCCACATGCCGTACAGACGGCCGGTGTCCGTGTAGATAGCCCGCTGGTATCCGGTGTCTACCTGGTTGTTGATCCAGGACACATAATTGGGACTGTATTCCAGATATTCATTCATGTCTATAAAGTAGCCGTCTTCAATGGCTTTGTCCTCACCACCGCGGTAGTTGTGGGCGGTGGAACTGTCGCCGGGCTGCGTATAAAGCATGTCGGGCATATCATCTGATACGAACAGCAGATTGAAGGCGTCCTTTTCAGTGTTGGCGGCCGGTACGATGAAGTCGATGTGAATATTGGTCTTTTCCTCATACCACTTCCAGAACTCGCCCTCATTAAAATCAGAGAGCTCGCCCATGGAGCCTGCCATAGGATACCACATGGAAAGGGTGATTTTGTCATCCACTATGGGATAGGATTGCTGGTTGATGGAACCGTTTACGTTGTCGCCATCGGGGACTTGAGGGGTTTCTCCGCCGGAAGATTCCTCTTCTCCGCTGGATTCGCTGTTGCTGGGCTCCGGTTCGCTGGAACTGGCGTCTGAGGGACTGTCAGAGCTGCATGATGCCAACACGGTCATACTTAATACCAGTACGAGAATCAGCGCTAGCCATTGCTTTCCTTTCATAAGTGCATTCCTCCAAAAACATTTTTCTGTTGTACTCCATCATAAATATGTGGATTTTGTACATAATTTTATTATAAAATAGAATTAATTTAGTTCAAGTGGCTTTTTCCGCCATGGGTTATCAATAAATGAACAAGAAAAATTTTATTAAAAAAACGGAGAGCTATCAATTTTACCACTGGTATCAGAATCTGAAGCAGCTTAATAATGGCGCAATTAAGCCAATAATAAGCCATGCCTTCCGCCACATGAGTATAGAATGCAAACGTATGCCGGGGGTAATCTATGGAACCCTTTATGGACAAACGGTTT
>Ga0153946_1001334_pt1 | contig 10571 bp, 7 predicted proteins | sample TSNJ030MetaG_FD_104751 | JGI IMG/M metagenome (GOLD analysis project Ga0153946, IMG submission 104751) | Attine ant fungus gardens microbial communities from New Jersey, USA - TSNJ030 MetaG | ecosystem: Host-associated > Fungi > Mycelium > Unclassified | place: USA: New Jersey, Wharton State... | reverse complement strand
CCTGATTTCCCGCATGCTGGGCGGCGGCGGGCATCTGCTGATCGGCGACCTCATTGATATGCAGTTTTTAGGAAACGCGTACAACCCCAATCTGGGCGCGGCCATTTCGCTGGTGCTGATGGTCATCATCCTGATTTGCATGGGCATCATGAACCAGTTTGACGACGGAGAGGCGAACGAGGGAGGTATACTGATATGAAAATTGGTTCAAAAATCTATACCGCTTTGATTTTTTTGTTTCTGTACGCTCCTATTATCGTGCTCATCGTTTTTTCCTTTAACGATACTCAGACCGGCAGCCGTTCTGTCTGGGGCGGCGTGACGCTCAAATGGTACCAAAAGCTTTTTGAGGACAAAATGATTCTCGAAGCGCTGCGCAACACGCTTGTTATCGCGTTAATTACCGCGGTGGGCTCCACTGTGCTTGGCACGGTGGCCGCCATCGGCATCAATTCCATGAAGCGGCGTCCCAAGCGCGTTATGATGAATATCACAAATTTTCCGATGATCAACCCGGAAATCGTCACCGGCGTCTCCATGATGCTGCTGTTCGTTTTCGCGGTGAACCTGTTCGGCGGGCGCTCCCTTGGTATGGTGACGCTGATTATGGCGCATATCACTTTCTGCCTGCCCTATGTGATTTTGTCTGTGCTGCCCAAGCTGCGGCAGCTGGACCCCAATATGTATGAGGCCGCCCAGGATTTGGGATGTCCGCCGGTGAAGGCCTTTTTCAAGGTGGTGATGCCGCAGATCATGTCCGGCATCGTTACAGGGGCCATCATGGCCTTTACCCTTTCCATCGACGACTTTGTCATCAGCTATTTTACAAGCGGCACCACACAGACTCTGCCGATTTATATCTACTCTATGACAAGAAAGCGCATCAGTCCGGAAATCAACGCGCTGTCCACAGTGCTTTTCGCCGTCATCATTGTGCTGTTAATTATTGTAAATGTACGACAGAGAAAGGATAAGCCCGTAGATGAGGGCGCGGTGGAAGTCCATGAATAAATTTTTGCGCGTTCTATTGATTGCGGTTTTAACCATTCTACTGGTATGCTCGCTGGCACTGAAGGCCCTGGGGCTGGAAACAGATACCGCTATTTCAGATGGAATGCAGGATGTCACCATCAATGTGTACAACTGGGGCGAGTATATTGCCAACGGCACGGATGAATCGATGGATGTCAACGCAGAGTTCACGGCCCGAACCGGCATCAAGGTGAACTACACGACCTTTGACAGCAACGAATCCCTTTATTCCAAGTTGGCGGGAGGCGGAGCGGATTACGATATCATCATTCCGTCCGACTACATGATTTCCAAGCTCATTGAGGAAGATATGCTCATGGAGCTGGATTTTTCGAAAATCCCCAATTATGAAAACATTGATGAAGAATTTCGGAATCCGAGTTACGACCCGGGAAACCGGTTTTCAGTCCCCTATACCTGGGGACTGGTGGGCTTGTTTTATAACACCGATTATATTGACGAGGTGACCGGATGGTCGGCCCTTTGGGACGAACAGTACAGCGGAAAAATTTTGATGTTTGACAACCCCCGTGACTCCTTCGGCATCGCTCAGGCCATGCTGGGGTATTCCCTCAACACCACGGATGAAAGCGAGCTGCAGGATGCCGCGGCGCTTTTGAAGCAGCAAAAACCGCTGGTACAGGCCTATGTCATGGACCAGATTTTTGACAAGATGGAAAACGGCGAGGCGTGGCTTGCACCCTATTATTCCGGCGACGCGGCCATTCTGGTGGAGGAAAACGACAACATCTCCTTTGTCATTCCCGAGGAGGGGACCAACTATTTTGTGGACGCCATCTGTATTCCCCGGGCCTCTGACAAGGCAGACGCCGCCCATGCCTATATCAATTTCCTGTGCGATCCCGAAATTGCCGGGGCGAATATGGATTATGTGGGCTATTCCACACCAATTTCCGCCGCAAAGGAATACCTGGAGGAAGAGGTCGTCGGCAACCCGATTTATTATCCCGATGAAGAAACTCTTTCAAGAACCGAGGTCTTTGTTAACCTGCCCTCGCAGACCAGTATGCTGGTGGACCGGCTGTGGGCGGAGGTGAAAATGGGCGGTCCCGGGGACGGCATTGTGCTGATTGCCATCATTCTGGTGTTTATCCTGATTTATGTTGCCATCATCGTGTATAAACGGCGCAAGCGGAAGCGTGAGTTGATGTGAGGGAGAAACAGATTCGACGTGTAAAGGATTGTTTTGACACGCCTGAAATCTATGCGGTGTATGCGTATTGTATGTATCTTCCCACATGGGAGAAGTTTCGTGAGCGGGCGAAGACTTATATGGCGGACAACTTAACCGACATGTATGCGTGTTTTGAAGGCGGCTGTATAGCCGGTGTGATCGCTGTAAAGCGGGAGCCGGACGAATGGGCGGAGGTACTGGGCATTGCCGTGAACCCGGATTTTCGCGGCCACGGGGTCGGCACAAAGCTGATCGATTTTGTATTATGCACGCTTACCTGCAAAGGTCTGGCGGCTGAAACAGATGATGATGCCGTGGGCTTCTACGAGAAATACGGCTTTGAAGCCAGCGCGTTTCTGAAAAACGGTGTGCACCGGCGCTACCGCTGTATCTATCGGTGTGGCGGCGGTTAAAGACAAGCAGAATATGAAAGCAGTACTATAGAAGGGCCTGTAATAAAAGTCCTGCAGAAAAAAATATTGTATGAAAATCCACTCAACTGTCGTCTTGCAAGAGGCTTTTGAGTGGATTTTATTGTTTATGCCACTATTTATTGTGCAATTTGCCACTTGAAATTACTTTTGTTGCAACCACTCCTTTTCACTGCGAAGGAAGTCTGACGATTGCAGCATAAAGCAGGACTCGGATGCGGTGATCAGATCAAAAAGATCTATTGACAAATGCAAGCCCACGCCATATAATAAATAGAGTTAATTAACTTGGTTTAATAAGGTGGAGCCATGAAAAACAGAAATGACATTCGAAACCGAAACCTTACATCGGTCAGGGCTGTATTCGAGCATGACAATGTATTGGTCGCCTCACAAATTGCGAAGAAAACGGGTCTGAGCGTCGTTACAGTGAATGCGATTTTAGAGGAGATGTGCAAAAACGGCGAGATGGCAAAGCAGGGGCAGTCAAGTCCCGGCAGCGGGCGGCCTTCCGCATTGTACCGCTATAACCGGCATTACAGCTGCGGACTTATCCTCTTTGCGTATAACAGCGGGGATACGATTGTCATGCATACCCTTGTGGTCAATCATTTTGGCGAGGAGCTGAAAGCTACCGCAGGGCACTTTTCAGAACTCGGAGAAACGCATATTCTGACCGCGATCGAAGGATGCGTGACGGAATTTCCGCAGATCGGGCAGTTGCTGTTCGGACTTCCGGGTACCGAGCGGCACGGCGTTGTCACATCCGGCGATTTTGCGTCTTTTATTAACGCCGTTTTTCTGGGGCGGATCAAGGAAAGCTACCGTTTGAATATTACCTTCATCAATGATATCAATGCGGCGGCATATGGCCACAACAGAAGTTCTGAAAAGCCGTCTGAAAACGAAGTGGGGATCTTCTTCCCCGCACACTTTCCTCCGGGAGCGGGCATCATCCTTCAGGGACAGCTTTATTTGGGGGATACGGGGTTTGCCGGTGAAATTGCGAATTTATCCGGACAGATTCCCTGGAATGACCTGTATCGCCGCAGTGAAGAGGAGATCGCGGGACAGATTTATCCGATCCTGCTCAGCCTGATTTGTGTGATCAATCCGGGGCGGATTATACTTTACGGAGAATACCTGACCGACGGCATACGCAAGCGCCTGCTGCATGCGTTACATGTGGCGCTTCCGGCAGCCGCAATTCCGGAGATTCTGTGGCCGGACACATTTGAATCAGATTTTAAAAACGGATTGATCGCATTGATAAAAGATAAACTGTGGGAGGGCCTTTGAATGGCTTCATTTTTAATTGTATTGATTTATATTGCGTTTATCAGCCTCGGACTGCCGGATTCTCTTCTGGGCTCCGCATGGCCGGCCATGCAGCCGTCGCTCGGCGTACCATTTTCGTATGCCGGCATCATTTCCATGATCATTGCGGGCGGCACCGTTGTATCGAGCCTCTTATCCGAACGCATTATTAAAAAGCTTGGAACAAGCCTTGTGACGGCCTTCAGTGTGCTGCTGACCGCCACCGCGTTGTTTGGCTTTTCCATTTCGGACTCCTTTTTCCTGCTTTGCCTGTTTGCGGTTCCCTATGGATTGGGGGCGGGCGCGGTTGACGCAGCTCTCAATAACTTTGTAGCCCTGCATTATTCCTCACGGCATATGAACTGGCTGCACTGCTTCTGGGGTGTTGGAGCGGCGGCCAGTCCCTACATCATGGGGTATTTCCTTATCGGGGGGCAAAGCTGGAATAACGGATACCGGACCGTGTCAATCATACAGTTCATACTGACCGCCATTCTCTTTTTCTCCCTGCCGCTCTGGAAGAAAAAAGGTATGGCGGTCGAAACGGGGAAATCCGGTGAAAAGGCGAAAAGCCTTCTGCAGATATGGAAGATTCCGGGGGTTCGGTATATTCTTCTTGCATTTTTTGGCTACTGTGCCGCGGAAGGGACCGCCGGACTCTGGGCCAGCAGCTATCTCGTGATGGCCAAGGGCATCGAGCGTGAAATTGCCGCCCAGTTCGCGTCCTTGTTTTATATGGGAATTACCTTAGGCAGATTTATCTGCGGGTTTGTGGCCAATAAGCTGGGTGACAAACGGCAGATCCGAGTTGGCCTTGCCATTATGCTGCTGGGGGTGCTGCTGGTCTGGCTTCCTGTAGGTATATCGGAAATTACCTTAGTTGGCCTGATTGTCATCGGTGTTGGCTGCGCGCCGGTCTACCCCGCGATCATCCACTCAACGCCGGACAATTTCGGTAAGGAAAACTCCCAGGCGATCATCGGCGTCCAGATGGCGAGCGCATATATCGGCAGCACCTTCATGCCGCCGCTTTTCGGCTTTCTCGCGGAGCGGATTTCCATTTACCTTTATCCCTTGTACATCCTGATATTTGCAGTTTTGATGTTCCTGATGACGGAGACACTGAATAAAGCTGTTCAAAAGCGCCGGGCGGTACCGGCGCAGGGATGAAAGTTGACCATGTTGCCCTGTATGGCGACGGATGAGAAAAGAGTGGACAATTATGCAGTAACGAATCGAAAAAAGGCCCATCAGGTTTTTTGGGCGCGGGGTCGTTCCGGAATAAGCCGAAACGGATTAAGATATATGCAAATGATTATGTAAATAGGCTCTGTATCTTTTATTCTATTTTACCGCAGATCCGTGTGATCATGTCAAACAAAAGCACGGCAATGTCCATCGGTGGTTCTCGCTCCTCTTTATTGATCCATTCCCGAATCATGTGAAAGCTGCCGTTAATGATAAAGGTGGAAAGATAGGCCAACTGCTCTGCACGGTATCCGTCTCCCAGCCTTTGGGTCGCAAGCGCTTTGATTTCGGGCAGGTTGATGATCTTTTCCGGAAAAGAGGGATCCACGTTATTGTTGATAAGCAGGCGAACCAGCTGATAACAGGACTCAAAATACGAGAGCAGGGAGGTGATGCGCTCCACATTCATCACCGGCTGTATCAGGATATTTGCCTTGTCCTCGCCCCAGATATGCTGCAGAAACTCGTTCTCCATGTCCTCCAGCAGTTCATATTGGTTTCCATAATATTTATAGAAGGTCGAACGGTTAATCTCCGCATGCTCACATAGCTCGCGGATGGATATTTTATGAATGCTTTCCTTTTCCAGCTTACTGATGAGGCTGTCTTTCAGCAGCTTTTTGGTAAGCATCGTCCTTTGATTCTCTTTCTTCATTAAAATTCTCCCTTTATGGTAAATAGACTACACAAAAGCAACAGAATCGCTTGATTCGTTGATCTTACAACAACTCGCAGAGAAACAGCTGGTTGAATAAACAACATGTGTCTATTATAATGAAGATAAGAAGCAATGTCAATGGTAAAGGAGCATCAAATGAATATGAAAAAGCTATCTGAATTAATTGTCAATAAGAGAAAACTTATTTTGGTTATTTTTCTCGTGCTGGCCGCCGCAGGCGCAGTTTTGCAGAGCTATACCGTGATCAATAACGATATGACGCAATACCTGCCGAAGAATTCCAAAACAAAACAGGGCATGACTGTGATGGAGGAGGAATTCGGCGATTCAAGCTCGATGAATTTGATGTTCACCGGGCTTACCGAACAGGAAAAAGCAGAAATACACAAAACGCTTTCACAGATGGAATACGTAGACAGCGTAGACTATGAGGCGGACAGCGGTTCCTATAACAGGGACGGCTACACGCTTTATGTTGTGAGCGCCAAATACAATGCGTATTCCGACGAGGCCGGGGCCTTACTGACAGCTGTTGAGGAAGAATACCGAGGCAGCTATGACCTGTCTATCGGTGGCGCCATTATTGACGGGCAGAAGCAGGGTGTGGACAGCCTGCTGATTCTTGCGGCAGTGGCGCTTTTGATTGTGGTTTTGTTCATCATGTGCTCGTCCTGGCTGGAGCCGATTTTATTCCTAGCAGCAATCGGTGCGGCAATTTTACTGAATGCCGGAACCAACATCATTTTCCCCAGCGTATCGCAGATGACCAACTCCGTGGCCGCCATTTTACAGTTGGCGCTTTCCATGGATTACTCCATCATGCTGATCGACCGGTACCGGTATGAACGGCAGCAAACCACTGACAAGGAAAAAGCGATGAAGCAGGCGATTTCAGACGGCTTCACGTCCATTGCCAGCAGCTCCGTGACGACCATCGTCGGGCTGCTCTGCCTGGTTTTCATGAGCTTTACGATTGGTATGGATATGGGGCTTGTGCTGGCAAAAGGCGTGTTTTTCAGCCTGGTTACTATTCTTTTTGTTTTGCCCTCCCTGATTTTACTGTTTGACAAGGCCGTTGAAAAAACGAAAAAGAAAACACCACGTTTGAAAATGGACGGCATTGCGAAATTCAACTATAAATTCAGATTTGTCATTATGGGAGTATTCGTTGCGGTTTTTATCGGCAGCTTCCTTCTAAAGGACAAGGCTGCCGTGGAGTTTACCTCACCCTCCATCAACTCCGAGCATGATCAGATTGACGAGGTGTTTCCGGCGGACAACACAATCGTACTGCTGTATCAAAACAGCGATGAAGATTAAATCGGCAAGCTCGCCGCCGATTTGGAAGAAACGGCTGGGATCACGGAAGTGACGGCCTATTCCAATACATTGGGAAAAACATTGAATAGCGCCGAGCTTGCTGAGGAATTTGATATGGATAAGGAAGCGGCAGATATGCTCTATTACCGATATGCCGGTAACGAAGAAACCGAAACCCTGTCTGTACAGGAATTTTTATCCTTTATCGAAATAGATGTGATGGAGAATCCCGCGTTCTCCGGATACTTTGACGCGGATACACTGGAGCGGTTCTCTCAGGCATCTGTTTTCGCGTCGAAGGATCAGCTGGGGCTGAAACGGACCGGCGCCGGGATGGCCGAAACTCTCAATATGGACCGGAGCATGGTGAACCAGCTGTATTCCCTTTATTACAGTATACATCCGGCAGAGGGCACATTGAGGCTTCATAGCTTTCTGCGCTTTTTATCGGAGGATGTGGCAAAAAGCCCCGAGCTTGCGGGGAGCATGACAGATGCGCAGCTGGCACAGCTTACGTCCCTGTTCTTCCTGAGCGATCCGGAGGAGTTGAAGAAGGAGCAGACCGCGGAGAAGCTTTCCGCGTTGACCGGGATGGACGCGGCATTGATCGGACAGCTCTTTGCATATGCTTCACAGACTGCGGATACCGAAGTCACGGCGATGACGCTCCTTGATTTCCTGACCCTTATAACAGAGGATGTGGCGGGGAATCTGCAGTTTTCGGCCTATCTGAACGCGGAAACACTGCAGCAGCTCAATATAATGAAAGCGATGGTGCAGGGCGTCCTTTCGGAAACGGAGTACGCACCGGATGAATTGGCAGCTTTTACCGGACTGGATGCCGGTATGGTCACGCAGCTGCTCCTGTACCGGCAGAGCCTGTATGGCGATGTCACCGGATGGGAGTTGTCGGTGCAGGAATTCGTCACATTTATAACCGAAACAGTAGCCGCCGATGAAGCATATCAGCAGAGCATGGATGAGGAAACCCTTGCAGAGCTGGGACCGGCGCGGCAAATCATGGAGTCGGTGGCCGAGGACCGGCAATACACCCCGTTCGAGCTGTATGAGTTGTTTGGGATGGAGGATGCGGATGTGACACCGGAAAGCCTCAGTCTTTTGTACCTCTATTATTCCAGCAGTCAAAACCCGGATCCCGATTTCAAAATATCCCTGTATGATTTTGTTCTCTATATGGATGGGGAGATTCTGGCGGATGAAGGCTTTTCGGCTTTTGTCGACGGGGAACTGGCCGGGCGGCTCCATGACGCGGCATTGGAGCTGGAGGAGGGGAAAAGCGCGCTGGTTGGCCCGCAATACTCCAGAATGATCCTCCGGACAGATTTTAAGGAAGAATCCAAGGAGACCCTTGTGTTTATCGGTGAGCTGGACAGCATGTTCCAAAAGGACTTACAGCAATACTATATGATCGGCAATTCGCCCACCTCGTATGAGATGCAGTCCACTTTTGCAAGTGAGCTGAACTTTATCACCATACTGACCGCCATCGCCATATTTATTGTTGTGGCATTGACATTCCGTTCTCTGTCGGTTCCCGTGATCCTTGTGCTCCTGATTCAGTGCGCGGTGTTTATGACGACAGCTGCCTCGTTTTTACAGGGAATCGGCACGTACTATCTCGCCCTGATTATTGTGCAGGCGATTTTAATGGGCGCCACAATCGATTACGCTATCTTGTATACGGAGTACTATCGAAAAATACGGGAGCGAAAAAATGTGCAGGACTCTGTCATCAGTGCCTACAAAGGGTCCATTATGACTATCCTGACATCCTCCTCCATTTTAATTGGAATCACACTGGTTGTAGGGCTGGTCGTCAAGGATCCTACCATATCCCAGGTGTGCCTGACGATTTCAAAGGGCAGCTTCTTTGCGACACTGTTGGTCATTTTTGTGCTCCCCGCCTTGCTTGCCATTACAGATCGTTTTGTTGTGAAGGGGCCAAAGAAAGAATCTTCTGTAAAAGAGTAATGTTTTAAAATAGGCAGATATCACTTTAAAGAGAAAACGGCAGAGTTGTTCTGCCGTTTCTTCTTTTTTATGGAAAGATTTTTATATCAGATCTTTTATATAATTTTCTCCATTGCATGCAATAAACAAAATTTGTTCGAATCCAGGTTTTGGTGTTTTTGTCTTGTTTATCCGGGTTTTAAATCAGGCTTCCCAGTGTCTCTGGTTTTTTTATAAGACTATGAGCATATGCGGGCAAAAAAATTGATGCAAAATGCCTGGATCTGCATTTTGCATCTGTTGTTAGCTTCTATCATTCCCTGTGCGCCTTTTGGCAAAAATCTCTTTATCTGTCTTCGCGGTAAGCGGCCGTTTTACGCCGTCTCAATTTTACTCTCCGCCTGCAGCCCTAAATATTCGATGGCATCCTCCACCATTTTATACTTGAGGATCTTCCCGGCGGCGTTCATCGGGAAGCCGTTCACAAAGCGCACGTATTTCGGTGTCTTCTGCTTTGCCATGTGGGCGCGGACAAATTCCTTTATCTCGTCTTCCGTGGCGCTTACATTTTCCTTAAGTACAACGCATGCAAGGATTTCTTCGCCGTACTGCTTATCCGGCACGCCGATCACCTGCACGTCGCGGACCTTTTCATTGGTATAAAGGAAATCCTCGATTTCCTTGGGATAGATGTTTTCGCCGCCGCGGATGATCATGTCCTTGATACGGCCTGTAATCCGGAAGTTTCCGTCTTCCCGCATGCGGGCAAGGTCGCCGGTGTGCAGCCAGCCCTCGCTGTCGATGGCGCCCCGTGTGGCGGCAGGCATTTTGTAGTAGCCCCTCATGATGTTGTATCCCCGGGCGACAAATTCGCCGTCGGTGTCGGGCGGAAGCTCCTCGCCGGTTTCGGGGTCCACGATTTTGCACTCGATGCCCGGCAGCGGGCGGCCGACGGTACCCACCTTGACCTCCACGCTGTCGTCCGCGCTGGACATGGTGCAGCCGGGGGAGGACTCGGTCTGACCGAACACGATAGTGATTTCCGACATGTTCATCTTCTCCAGCACATCCTGCATCACCTTGACCGGGCAGGGGGAGCCCGCCATGATGCCGGTGCGCATATGGGAGAAGTCCGTGGTTTCAAAGTCGGGATGCTCCAGCATTGCGATGAACATGGTCGGTACGCCGTTCATGGCGGTGATTTTTTCTTTATTGATGGCCAAAAGGCCCTTTTTCGGTGAGAAGGCCGGAATCGGCACCATTGTGCAGCCATGCGTCATACAGGCCGTCATGGAGAGCACCATGCCGAAGCAGTGAAACATGGGCACATGAATGAGGTAGCGGTCGGCGGTGGAAAGATCCATGCGGTCGCCGATGT
>Ga0153946_1001333_pt1 | contig 10575 bp, 15 predicted proteins | sample TSNJ030MetaG_FD_104751 | JGI IMG/M metagenome (GOLD analysis project Ga0153946, IMG submission 104751) | Attine ant fungus gardens microbial communities from New Jersey, USA - TSNJ030 MetaG | ecosystem: Host-associated > Fungi > Mycelium > Unclassified | place: USA: New Jersey, Wharton State... | reverse complement strand
TTTATAGCTGTACAGGGCTGCTTTTCCCACGCTCGGCACTGCACCGAAAGAAATCACGTGGTATCAACTTACACTACAGGGCAGGAGTTCGAACTCACGCATCCCACACTTGCCGAAGGCAAGAATGATAACCCCACTGCACTACCACACTCCTGTTGATGCTAATGGTGAGTTGAGAAAGAGAAGTAAAGAACAATATACTGAGTTATGACAGAAACGTGCTAGTGACGTCTCAGTGTAGAATGTCTCAGGCTAACAAAGGCGGTCTCTGCATAAGTCCACCTCAATAAGAAAAAGGGAGCACAAGCGAAAGTTCGTTGCAACACGCGCAGCGAATATCATCTTAAATACTTGATCTTTATAAAGATGAAACATTTGATCATCATAAGACAAAACTTATAAACCGGTGTCCCTTTTCACTTCTGCACCGTTGTTTAGCCATTCTCATTCTCTTGAAGAGACAGCAAACTATGTACATGAGGAGCGGTTGCAAGCACCCCTGACTTCAATAGCTATTAGCTTCCTTCTCCTCCTTTCTCTCTATCTCACATGAATAGATTGTTGACGGCAGTGAGGCTCTGGAAACCCCCGTAGTCTACAAGTAGATTACCATGGACTACGTTTGAGCTTTACAAATTTGGGATATAAAAACCTAACTTATTTTTACTGTAGCGCTCGATGTTCCAGCAGCTAGCAGCGCCAAGCACATGACATATCATGCTTGAGTCTAACTAGATGAATTAAATGGCGAGGAACTACAAAAACATACTTTTACTAAAGACAATGGAAGGAGATTGGATGGCTAGTAATGCGACCATCAAGGGATCATCCATGTTCCTTCCGAGCTAGCCGATTACGTTCCTTGACAGCTATTAACTACTCTGAGTAGCCATCGTCCTCTCTGATCGTTGGTCTCATTTTTTCAATGATACCACGAATGCGCTCGTAAACAGCAAAGACAATTGCCTGTCCTGGTGCTACACGAAGCACACGAGGCGTTATACCTTGATAAAACGATCGAAAGCCCTCTTGCCTCCACATGTCTGACGCAATAATTATGATCCGTTGAAAGGCTGATTGGCCAGGAATTGCAGTTGCCTTCTGTAAACCTTTCAAAAAAGGTCATTATGAATTGAGGATGAGCAAAATCATCGCTTACGGGTTTTGATGGTATCAATTGGAGCGTTTGAGAAAGGCCCCATAGCCCCTGAAATGAGGCCGATAATCATGTGTTGATATGACGGAAGCTCAATAAGATCAGGTTGCATGCTGTGACACAGTTTCTTGATCTCCTGGTAAGCGGTAAAGTTGGCACCTTGGTTGGTAGCTTGCCGCAGAGCAGTGAGGGAGACGCCCCGATATAGCATCATGACACCTTCTTCTCGAATAATGGTATAGACGGCATGACCTGCATTGCGATATCTAGGTGTCTCCATTGGATCTGCAAGGGAATGTTGCTGGGCCTGAAGCCGAATCTTGACGACCTCCATGGGATTCACAACCAAAATGGCTTCTGTGGTGCCAGCTCCCAGACCAGCTGTAAATGAAAATATGAACACTCTCCAGGCAAAACGAGTAATGAGCCACACCTAGGAAAGTATTTCGGACGCTCGTCTTCCCTGTTAATTCGTCGGCGAGCCAGCCATGGTACGTTTCAAAGCTCGCAAAACGAATAGCCATCTTGGGAACGATTCCTGACAAAACAGCCCCAAGACCTTTGTATAGAGCCAGAGGCGTCTCTCGTCTGATGATATTGGCACCAGTGGATATAAATCCCCGGGACCTCGTCTATACATAATATTGATTTACGGAATGGTGGAAAAACTCGATCTTGGGTCTTACCCCTGGATTGCGTCCGGACCTGGAGAGCTGCATACGTACTTTGATGGTGTCGAGAGGCTGACATATGAGCTACGGAGCAGTGAGAACATAACCTTTATCAATTACGAAGGAGTTATCTACAGCCTCGCAAGCGCCAGCCATACCACCAGCTGTAATGTGGGTAGCAAATCCGACTGGATTTTTGTTGTTGCCCCTAGACATAGTCTACCGATAAAGACTTTGGTTTACGAAGAGTAAGGAGAACAGGGTAGTTGACGGAAGATGATTCGACCTGTAAAAGAGGGGATTTTTATCAAGACTAGGACCATGGAGGTTCTGGACGAATTTTAACATGTGAATAGCAGCTGAGCTGAATCCGTCCATTCTTGACTGTGAGAGTCGGGTCAGCTAAGTAAAATTCTCCGGTAGGACGCTGGATTGTATGACATATAGATGTCTGGTTTCTACAAATTGACACTGTTTCACACATGATTTTGGGTATTAGAGTAGAGTGCTAAATAAATAGAGATATATTTCAGTCTTTTTGGTCAACTTTCATACCTTGGTGTCTGCCAAAGAAATTGTTCTCATCTATACCTACATTATCAATATCATTATCATCACTGGACTTATATACTAGAATAAAATGATCTACAATACATGATGCGATGCAAATGCATGCAAGAGAATTATAGCTCACCTCAGACATCATTCAGTGCAGTAGACAACTGAGTGTGAGTCTATGGTGAAATTCCTGTTTATACAATACCAATTATTTCAGACCCAACATCCACACCCAACTTGGAACAACACCAGCTGACCCCCCCTGAAGCTCAGGTGTAGTCAGTAGTGTACCACTATGTATCTCACCCACTGTGTCTTAGCACCTGCTTGCTTGTTGGGGTATACAAATACAGAATTCTCTCTCTCTCTCTCTCTCTCCAATTATTTCAGATTGATAATACAAAAGGAAAATGAGTGTTAGCACAAGGTCATGAAGACTTAAGGCTCAACCAAGGTGGTTGTTCAGGAAGAACTCAATAGAGTTCCTCATTGGATTTCCTAGCTACTTATACAAATGTCTGTTGGTCTGTGCACTTGCCTCCTATGATCACATGACCATTACTAAGAACTATCTATATCTTACATAATCCTTCCCATACTATTTATATCTTTCCCACATTGTATTCTTGGATGTTTCCTATCAAGTTAATGAATGTGCAAGAAATAGTTTTCTTTTTGGAAGTTGTCTCATAACAATGAGACAATATCATGTTGATCAGTTCTGTCCAATAACTGGCAACTTTTACACAGTAAGTCTCAGTGGTCAACAATATAGATTGATGACTACTACCTTTTACACAGTAAGTGTTATGAGCTGCCTTAGCCATACTAACTTTTATTTCTTTATCTTTTACTTTTCTTTTCTTAATAGGGAGTTACATGACATATCACAACTGTCACAATCCATCACAAGATCAGTCACATGACTAGGAACATTCTAATTAGTAGGTTAGGGCTAGTAGCACAGACCATGTGTAAAAGGTATAAGTAGTAGCCCACATCTAAGGGGAACTCTGTTGAGTTCTCTTTGTTCATCCCAAATAAAAGACAACTTAGTCCTAGAGTTAGCTCAACCCAACAGTTGCACTACACCTCTTCTCTTCCAGGGGGTCTGCAGGTTCAGGCAAGCTACTATCTATTGCCTGTGGTATATAGATTTAGTGTTGTGACCATTGTCTGGACTTGAATTAAAATATAATTAAAATATATCCACATATGGTCTAAGTGGCAAGGGCACCATGATCATTACTGTAGTGGTCAGCATGTACTTAATTTTCCTGCTTGGTGAAATCTGGAAAATTATAGTTGGAGCATTTAGTGCATGTCTATCATTTCTGCATGACAGAAAGTCCACCTTTGTAGGTTGCCCTTGGCTCAATGGTGAGCTGTGGTCCATATAGCACTGCCAATAGCCTAAGCCTGCAGTTGAGGTAGTTGAGCAACAACACTTTTGGGCAAAGCTGGCTAGAGCTAAAATTGCCTTGTCATTAGAAGATATGCCATCAGCCAGTGGCCGATTTCATCTAACAGATTTCTCCACTGATGTTATTCCCCCAGTAGCTTCCTCCTGGACAGCATTTTACTATGATTTCATTGAGAACCCATCAGTCAATGCTCTCAGCTCTCGAAGATTGGAAGGTCTTTCTCTAGTTTGTTTTGATGTGAGATGATGAAGGGAAAACATTACACATTAAATACAATCTTCTCAAAGGGAGGATCAGCCAGATGTGGCCAGCTTATCGATCTGCAGCAGATGGCCTTGAGAAGCAGGCTTTGGGAGACTGAGAGGGTGGTGACTGTGACGCTTGAATCAATAAGTGTACACAAAGATATCGAGTTGGAGGATATTTATTGCCTTCTCATTACCTCCACCTCTACCACCAACTTCCTTTTGCTATCTTCCGTTTTCTATACAAAAAATGTCGTTGTGGACTCCAGACCACCAAGCTCTGGAGGAAATTCTGCGTACTATCTATGATTCTACCGACATGACTGTTGCTGCCCAGCGTTCCATTACTCTCGTCAGTCACGCTTTATGCTGCTACTTGACTAAAATTCTTATTGAGACTCTCAGAAATTAAATTCATTCACACGTATTGCGGAGTATATTGCTTACCTGGCCTATATCTTAAGTGTTATGACCCATGAAGAGGACCGCATTCGCACCATCGCTGGATACTTGTTGAAGAACAACTCCCGTCTTATCTTACAAGCCCAACCACCAGTTGTAGAATTCGTTAAGTCCGCTGTGTTGCGGGCGTTTGATGACTCGTCGATCATGATCCGCAATGCGGCGAGTCAAGATATCGTAGCCTTCCTTGGTGTACTCGAGCCCAGAAATTGGCCAGAGTGTCTACAGCAGTTGGTAAATGCGTTGGACGCCCCCGATTTGGACAGGCAAGAGGTAAGTGATTTTTTTGGTACATAATGCTCTTGGTCCAGGGTTTCTTCCCCAACTGGTTTCCTCATACCTTCAGTTCGGGATATCGCCCTTGGATAATATTCAGGTTATCATGATTCCTAATTTATTTTTGTAGGCCGCATTTAATGCGCTTGAGAAGGCCTGTGAAGATTATCCGCGTAAGATGGATGTTGAAATCAGTGGTACTCGGCCGCTTGACTACATGATCCCCAAATTTCTTATGCTTTCAGACCACCCTTCAGCCAAGATGCGGTCCCATGCAGTAGCATGCCTTTCATATTTTGTCCCTATTAGTTGCCAGTCGCTATTCATTCATATCGACAGTTTCATTGCTTGCTTGTTCAAGCGGGCGTCTGACGATGATCCTTCTGTGCGCCGGCATGTTTGTCAGGCCCTTGTTCTCCTTCTCGCAGCCCGTCCAGAGAAACTTATGCCGGAAATGGCCAATGTCGCGGAGTATATGCTTTATTCCACCAAAGACAAAAACGAGAATGTCGCATTGGAGGCCTGCGAGTTCTGGCTTACATTCGCTGAGGATGCTGACTTAGCGCCATATTTGCATCCTCTTTTGGAAAAAGTTGCCCCAGTACTTTTGGATTGTATGGTCTACGGGGAAGATGACCTCTTGTGGTTAGAAGGGGATGCAGAAGACGCCGCTGTTCCTGACAAGGACACCGATATCAAGCCCCGCCACTATGGAGGCAAAGCTCATGTGTTCGAGCGCGACCCTACAGAAACAAGTGGTCAGCCACAAAAGCCTCGTATTGGTGCTTATGGTGAGGTGGCGATAGAATCGGACGAAGAAGAGGACTACGATGACTATGACGACGATTTCGCAGAGGAGATGTCCACTGAATGGAATTTGCGAAAATGTGCTGCTGCCGCTCTTGATGTTCTAGCTGTCAGATTCAGTGGTGATCTTTTGAACGTTCTTCTCGCACACTTAAAGGAGAAACTGTGGAGCCATGACTGGTTGCAGAGAGAAAGTGGCATTTTGGCTTTGGGTGCCATGGCTGAGGGTACGTGTAACTAGCTTGGATACCTTTTAGTTCTCAGCGATGTCATAGGTTGCATGGAGGCCATTGAGCCTCACCTCCCGACTTTGATCCCATACCTCATCAATACACTAAATGATCCCAAGGTGGTTGAAGTACTATCAGTCGTTTCAGCTTCTCTGACATGCATCGTAGCCTCTTGTGCGGTCAATCACTTGTTGGACCCTTGGTCGATACGCAAGTTGGTGCACTCAACCTCTATCAGAGGAGCATAGGCGAACCTATTTTATTCCGACGATGGAAGGCGTGAGTTAAATTCATAGTCTATGGCTAGGTGATAGCTGATTGAAGTTGTTAGCTCCTTCGTATGATTTTGGACACTAACAAGCGTGTCCAGGAGGCAGGATGCAGCGCTTTTGCAACTCTTGAAGAGGATGCAGGTCCTGAAATTGCACCTTATTTGGAGCCCGTCCTGAGAAACCTTGTCTTCGCCTTCGAGAAATATCAACACAAGAACATGTTGATCTTGTATGATGCCGTTGGCACTCTTGCCGATGCCGTTGGCCGTGCACTTGCAAACCCAGCCTACGTTGAGATCTTGATGCCACCTTTGACAAATCGATGGTCAAAGCTCAAGGATGATGACGAGGACTTAATTCCATTGCTTGAGGTATGCACTCAAGCTCTTGTAATAAAATCCATCTCATCTGTGTTTTAGTGTCTTGCTTCGGTTTCTATTGCGATGGGTCCCGCTTTCTTTCTTTACGCAGGTCCAGTATTCGAGCGGTGCAATAACATCATTCATCAATCTCTGCTCCAGTATCAGGCATACCAGCAAAACCCCGAACTCGACGAGCCTGGAGGTTCATTCCTGGTAGTTGCACTCGACCTGCTTTCCGGCCTTATCCAGGGCTTGGGCATGTCATTGGAGCCTTTCATTACGAACAGCAATCCAAATATGCTCAATCTTCTGACGTTCTGCCTGAAGCACCCTCAAGCTCCCGTGAGGCAGTCAGCATATGCGCTGGTCGGTGATATGGCAATGGGGTGTTTCATGCTATTGCGCCCTCATATGCCGGGCATCATGCAGGAGTTGATTCAGCAGCTCGATCCTGAGCCCAAGCTTGAGTTCATAAGTGCATCGAATAATGCTGCGTGGTCAGTAGGAGAGGTCGCGCTGCGATATGGTCGGGGTAGGCTTCAGCTAACTTGGGGACTTTAACCTGTATTGCTTAACGTTGTCACATAGATGATCTGGAGTTCCAACAGTGGGTTGAGGCGCTTATCAGGCGCCTCATTCCCATTCTCTTACATCCCAAAGCACCCAGGAGTTTACATGAGAACGCAGCCGTTTCAATAGGTCGCATTGGATTTATGCATCCCACTCTTGTCGCTCCTCATCTACCTGAATTTGCTCAAGCTTGGTGTCAGGCTCTTTACGAAATTCGTGATAATGATGAGAAGGACTCGGCATTCCGTGGTCTGTGCACACTTGTGCAAACAAATCCTCTCGGGATTGCCAAGGTAAGAGCCTCCACTCTCATGCACTCTACTTGTCATTGATTCGACACTGTATTCACAGAGTTTATTGTGGTTCTGCAACTCGATTGTTCGATGGAGTCAACCATCACCGGAACTCAACAGCATGTTCTCCGCGCTCCTTCAAGGATTCAAGCAACATGATGAGGCAGGATGGGCAGCGCAGGTTGCGTCATTCCCCCCAGTCATACGGGAACGTTTGGCCGTTCGGTATAATGTCTAGGATCATAGGCCAATCCGAATTACCGATCTCACTTGTGTCACATCATCTCTCATCACTTGGACTGCATCCCCTAAATGAAGTAATTTTCCCTTTCGCTCTTTCCTCGATGCCCTTTGATAACATGGTTCAGTTCTCGATTCCTGTGTCAGCTTTATTGTGCTTTGTTGTTTTGTCCCTTTCTTTTGTTTTTTTTTGCATCAGACATGAGTTTTCTTCACGATGCATTTCTCGGCATCTTCTTCTCTATCCTTCTCTGATTCTGGATCTCATCTTTCAGTAGCTGGTAGGTAGTGTAGCTTTTATTCCACACTGTCGTCGAATTTTCACTCGAGCGGCGAAAAAGTCGTCTCATCTTATTTCAAGACTCGACCTCTTGCATCTTTTATCATTTTACGTAGCATTAGTTTACATAGTAGATAGGCAGTAGCATAGTTTTCTTGCTTTCGGTATATAGGAATATGTTTCCGTGTCATTTAGTGTGGGCCTGGTTTATGTATTCCACATAGACCAAAAGAGGACTGAAAGATTCACTTCTGCATTTGATTCTCCTGAATTGATTGTAGCATAAACGACTGGTTCTTCGAGGATGCAATAATAAAGCTTTTGTTCCCGAACGAAGACTGCCGGCAGAAGTATAGAAGAAATATGATATATGTCTCAAGTTGGTACAGTAGGGAGAAGGGTGGGTAACAGTTGAATCTTCATCGTCCGATATCAGAATCGTTTCCCGTTAGCATAGGGCGCACCGTAGCCCCTTGACCCACCCAAACCACCCGGGCCAAGCATCCCGCCAGCATCTCCACCAAAAGTACTAGCACGTCCACCAAAATTACCTGAACCGAAACCACTATAGCGTTTCCTGCGCTGGAAATATTGGTATCCATATATACCCCCACCAACGAGGCCGACAAAAAGAATAAATTTGAAGAAGCCAAACCAATTCCCAAATCCCTCCCCCAAAGCTGTTGGAACTCCACTGAGTTGTCCACCCTTGCCACTCTGAGGATGGGTTTGGGAGAAGAGTATGGAAGACGTTGTCACAGAGATTATGCTTAATGCAATTTGTCAGGGAGAGGTGAATGGGTTCCCGAAGGAGGGACGTACTCATGCGCATCGGAGACATCGCCTGTCATCGCGGTTAAGCCGATATAAGGATTAGTAGGTAGGGTGACGTTTTCGAGGCGGAAACAGTCCGACCATTCATCCCCTAGCCATTGAATTGAGTGACTCTATATGATGGGCATAAGGGCCTGTACTCACAGGCCTTGTACTGTACTTTGACGTCAAGATATTCGCCTTTGATGTATGTTACTTTGAGTTTCGTAGCCATATTGGTTCGGCGGACATTCGCCTGCCGAAGTCAACTGGGATACCTGATGGTAATTGGACCAGTAACTTACAGTACAGGCACCGGCGGCTTGTCCATCACCGTCATTACCAAAGTCATACGTGCTAGTGCCATCAAATAGGAAGCCAGAGATCCGAGGGAAAGAGTAAGTATGTCTAGCATTGGCATATCTGGAACAAAATGAGATCGGATTTGAGCGTAAAATTCAACATACGTGTCAACAATGAGTCCAAAGCCATTGAACTGATCTAAGATTTACTAAGCTAAGTGTGTGGTTGACTTGGGAGGAGAACTCAACGAACTTTTGTTACCAAAAACAGGACCTGGACTGACTCGTTCATTTGTGAGCCAGAATGCAAACCCATCACCGAATAGGTGCGTTGAGTCTCCTGAAATCTGAAGAAAAATCAGCATAGCCCACGGGAATGTACTGTAGAACCCGAACCTTGAATTCTGTCTCGACGATGAAGTTTGGTGCTGTCAGCGGAAGGCGAGTCCACAACCATCCCTAGTTCACTGTAAGAGGTAATTGCAATCTTAAGGAAAGAGAGAAACCATTTGTGACGGTTTGTTTCGTGTAAGTCTGACATGTTTGTTGGTGTTCTGTTATACATATCCAAGGATGGTCAGTTTACACAATTGAAATCAAGAGTAAAAAGAAGCGGACAACGTAAGAGTCAGCACCAAAGTCCCACCACCTAATGTACTGTCCTTAGTTTGACCTTGAAATTGAGATCGAGAAGAGCATGCCTATTTTGAAGATCTTGGTCAATATATGGAGCGTATAATGAGTGCGTTCTAAGGAATACAGCCTGAAGAAGATGAAGAAAAGAAGATGAGCCTTAGACAAACATCCTTGAGTGGTATTAGAGGCTACAGACTCTATCAATTGAGCGGTCGCTTGCCGCTTGTGCAACACTGAGCCAGAGCGGCCATACAAGAATATTTGAGAACGACAAGATGCTTGGGATAGTTGAAAACATCTAGATTCTAAAGCGGGATATGTGAACGCCTCAAGTGCTTTCGAAAACGTATTTTTGACACGTGATATGAACTTTTTTTGGATTTCTATTCTGCAAGTTCTAAGATCGCCAACCGGCACATTTTAATCGCTACTTGACTCATGATCTCCAATCTCAATTTGGACCACGAACGAGCTCTTATCGATTCTCTTGCGACCCTTCACAAGAAATCTCTCAACATCTACAACCGTCTTCATTCCATCCAAGAGGACATCGGCTTCGTCAATTACGTCCACGAATCTTATCCTAACTTCCCCCTCCTCCGTATGCTTGATATCATCCTGCAGGACTTCTGATGTTCTCAACTCATGTAGCCAACCTGCGTTGCGGCTCTTGGTATACTGACCCAGTCATCGTCAGTCACCACTCAAATTTCTGAGAACATTCATGAAACGAAAAAATCTTAGGCAAATAAAACACCTGCTTATTTTAAGTCTACCGACGGTCACACGGGTAATTGGAGTTTCAACCTGAGAAGGACAAATCTACACCTTCTATCCCTTATATCTCAGAAATATGGGTTTGATTCAGACCACTCGGCTAAGTAATGTCAGACTAACTACAGCGCAGAATAATTCTCGTTGATTCAACACGAGCGGGAAAACGGATGCCAGATGCCTTGTCCAAGACGGTACCGATCT
>Ga0153946_1001328_pt1 | contig 10589 bp, 12 predicted proteins | sample TSNJ030MetaG_FD_104751 | JGI IMG/M metagenome (GOLD analysis project Ga0153946, IMG submission 104751) | Attine ant fungus gardens microbial communities from New Jersey, USA - TSNJ030 MetaG | ecosystem: Host-associated > Fungi > Mycelium > Unclassified | place: USA: New Jersey, Wharton State... | reverse complement strand
TTTCTCCACTCCAAGAAATTGCATAACCAGCGGTGTCTAATTCAGCAGGCACACAGCAATGCAAAGCTTTCAATTCATTTTTACAGAAACTCCTGAATGCACTTGGCGTGCAGAATGAGTGCTGACTCCTCTATTGGCTTTCACACCCCTAATTTGGGATGTGTAAAATCTACATACAAGACGGTCCAGCAACAGCATTCGCGTGTCTAACATGGGATCCACTCGACCGCGCTTCCATGCCAGATCCCATATCAGTGCTATCGTTGGCTGTGGCTTCATCAGAAACGAGATATCCAATGTCCTCGTACATGTGGGGGAACAGAATCGCTAGCATGTCATCAACCCTAAACAGCTGTCAGTACGCGAACAAATAAGAGGAGAACATACAGCTTACTGAAAGATGAAATCTCCCTTTTTCTTCGTCGCTGGAGAATCAATCACTTTCTGCGAATCATCCAATTCAAATCCGGATACGTCAAGTGTACCAACCGCATTCTCTTTCGTATACAATGATGCACCCTGACGTGTCGCAAGGTCAAGAATGTTCCGTTCCACGGTGTTCTCAGCATAGTAACAATAAACTATCGTAGATGAGTCAATGAGATGAATACTTGATCCAAATTCGTTCCTGAACTACCAACCTTCGGTTGGACGTGATTGCCCCAGGCGATCAATGCGGGCAATGGCCTGAAGCTCAAATCCGTGGTGTACAACACTCTCAAGGAGGAAAACCCGAGAGGCGCAAGTCAAATTAAGTCCCGCATTTTCGCGCTCACTGTATCATCCAAGTCATTTGACATTCAATGGAACTTGAGGAATGACCTAACTTACCCGTGAAGGAGCAACACAGAAATACCCGGATCTTTTCTAAATATTTTCGCAGCATTATCTCCTTTTGAAATCTGATCTATGCGCAAAGACCGGATGCCTGACACGCTTAATTGAGCCACGAATTGTCGAAGTAAGTAGCAAACACAATACCATTGAGAGACAGAGCAACATGTACAACTGTTCAAATTATATTCGGAGTCCAGATTAGGAAGAGTAGAACAAGAGACGTACTGTGGAGAGAGTCTGCCCAAGCTGAGAACACGATGCTTTTTGACCCAGGGTCATTGATTTGCAAGTATAAAAGGTGCTTGACAAGAGTCTGGATCTTACTGCCAAAGTGCCCAAGATTTGAACTTGTTGTATTGCTTCAAGGACTTCTGGACCTAGACTGATTGTCAGATACTGAGCGTCAATCAGAAAATGGATAGCCATACAAAGGGTATTATAAATGATGACTCGATGGGATTGAGGGCTGGGTTCATTTCGCTTATTGTTAATCCTTGACTTCGCTTCTGCTACAGGCTTTGATTTGACAGTAAATTTTTGCAAGGTGTTGTTATTGATCTTGGATCTACATAATATCCGAGAGATAGTCGTTGAACATCCAATCACAATGTAAGGACATACCTGCATATTGGGCATGTCTTCCCATCTCTCTCTGCCATCCAGGCTTGCATACAGCTCTACGAATACATGAGATGGAAGAGACAGTAGTCTGCAGCGTTCCTTACCTGGCAAAAGATGTGAGCGCTATGGAGAAAAAATAAGGAACAAAGCAGGCAAAAATATAATTCAAGAACAAACCATGATGTGATAAACCCACGAGCAAATTCACACTTGCATAGAATACATATTTCCTCGTCAGCATTATCCTCGCCCTGCACAAGATCGGACAGATAATTCTGTTTTGATCGTCCTGCCCTGATCTTCGCATCTAGTGTCTCTTGTCTATCAGCCTCATCCCTGATCACGTCATCTATAGATCCTTCCCATTTTGCCGGAATCACAGAATCAGAAATTTCTTGAAGCTGTCTGAAATAGACGATCCTGTAATTGAATACTTTCCGCATAAACATTAGGTCGGCGTCGAGTTTATCATGAAGCATTTCTAGCCAATTTAATGGGTTATATGACAAGAAGGAAATAGGGGGAGCCTACCTTGTTCAGTGATAAGACACCTTAGTTGATTAGCTGCATTTTTAGCCCAAGTCTTTTCTGGATCCTTCCGAAGCGAGGTAGCAACGCCATGCAAGTTATTTGCAGTCTAAGATGGGATCTGAGCCTTATCATACAAAACCAGTTGAATATACATACAGTGCGCAGAGCTTTGTCCCCTAATTCCTGCAAAATCGCTTTTCTTCGTGCAGACAGTTCAGTACGAGTGATTTCATCCTCCGGCTGCAGAACTACGTTCAATATCTCTGGCCCATGATTTTTGGAGGAGGTAAGCTCCTCCAACACAGTCGCTGCCTTCATGGAAGCTGCAGTCTGGCGTAATTTCTTTTCACGAACGTCGTGCAAAGCCAGAAGAGTTCGTTCGTGGAGCAGAGCCTCTCGTCGATCAGCGAGAAGAGCCGCATATAGCTGTAGATAGACTTCCGCCTCACCCTGACTCTCCAAAGTCCGCTGATATTCTTGTCCATCTGCCTCACGTTCGTTACCGTTCATTTCTTGCGAAAGCAGTTGAATGACATGTGTTCTCCATTCCCAGAGAAGGGCGGACTGTTTATTGAGTATATTGTTTATAATTGAGTCGGCCTCGTTACACTACATCAACGATAGTCATGAAGCGCCCTTAAATGAATAAAGGACCGCTTACCAGATCAACGGAATTGCTTGATTTACAGCCTCTGGGGAGGTAAGGCACTTGGATAAAGAGGTCGTCCTCAGTGACACTCTCTTGTTCCTTTTGAGTTTTAGCAGCATTAAGAGACACCATCAAACGAATCGCCTCCTCCTCTGGACCTGCTCATGTCTTTATCAGCTGTGATCTGCAATCATTGGATTAAAGTAACGAGCCCTTCAAGAGTTCTCTCCGGATCTCATTTGCTATCCCATATGATTCTTCCGATGAATATTGATTGTCCAACACATGATAAACATCGCCTTGGAGGAACTTGATACGATGCAATACAAGTCTTGTTTCCCTCAGACGTTGATTTAGTGTTCGACGTCTGACAGCCTTCTCCTCTTCAAGGGATGTTGTTGTTTTTTCCTCGTGAGGCGAGGTCTCATGCCCATTCTCCTTGTTGTTAGAGGTTGGTCCATTGTTCAGTGCCTCCGAATCAACAGGAGTTTTCGAAGCCTTTCCTTTCCTGCTGTACCGTCGGATAGCATTCTCGAGTTCTTCGATTAATTGACTGATATCCCCTTCAGCATTCTGAAGCATTTGCAGGGCTATATGATGTCGATTGGGATCTTGCGTCTGCTGCTGATACTGAGCCAAATCACACAATCCTTGTATCTGTATGCTGTCAGAGATAGTTCCATAGAAAAGTATTATTATACCTTTGCCTTGGAATCATCTATGATTGATCTCCAGTTCTTGTCCTTCAGATCTTCTAAGACATCTTGCATACTTTTTAGTGTTTTCATGGGCTTATCACCTTGCCACTGCAGCTGTCCTACCTATCCAGGCCAAATCAGTTATTTTTACTGACTTGACGAACGACATGCATGCCTGAGGATGAGTACACAGGGCACGAAGCTTACGAAGGGAAATTCGAAGATAGGACGCATCAACTTGCCAACCAGCTGAGGCAGCGATTCCATGAGCGTCCAATCCCTGCTCATTCAACATTTTTTGAAGCATTTGATTGTAAACCTACGAGGTATCAGTGACCAAACATAAGGAGTGACTCGACGACTTGCCTCTCGCTCTACAGGCCCTAGCTCTACGCCTACAACATAGCGTGTTTGCTGTGGAATAGTGAGTTCATCCTTCACGTCGGCCTTGACAGTCCTATATTGCTAGATCAGCTTCTCTCTAATGATTACCCAACTATGAATAATGAACCTTATTGAGTACTTCTGAAAGAACGCTGCAAAATCTGTGGCATTGTATGGCTGGAGGAGCTCCTTCCACATCTGTGGTCTGCCAACCACATTGTCGACCCGCAAAAATCTTAAAATAATCAATCAGATAACACAAACGTAACAAGTGTTGAACAGCCACCTACTTGAGGACATGTTTCAAATCGGATACATATGAGCGAGCAGGTGTTCCTGAGACAGCAAAGGAAGCCAGTCTCGGAATGAGAGAAACCATGTCTCTGAAATAGGTGAGATATAGGCTCTTGGGAAGAGAATGTCTTAACTCACTCTGTCTTTCCACCTCCAACCATCTGCACCTCGTCCATCACGACCCTCATCCACTCAACCATCACCAATGGGCTCCTCGGCCGCTCTACATTAGCGTAAGACACATCTTCTCGTCTTGGACGTTTGATTGCGGCACGAGCAACATTGAAGTCAGAGCGCAAGGTTGCGTAAGTGGTAACGACAATATCAAAACCTTGCACATAATCACACCAACTGAGAAAACCTCCTTCCTTGTCGACATCAGCCGTTTTTATCTCATTTGATTCTTCTGTCACATCCCTGCCATTGTTATACCTGACCTTACCCCTGCCCTTTTTGGATCGTACCTTTGCCGTAACAGACTTCTTCTCGATCGTCGGACCCAGGTTCCCTGACTTCTTGAGAAGCCTTCGTGCGCGTTCTTTCTCCTCAGGCGTATTCAATATCGGAACTGCAACCTTTGACCAGCCCTCATAGACGAGCACTTTTAGGGATGGAGCATGAGTATTTATCTCGTCAACCCATTGTGCTGCCAATGACGATGGAGTGACAATGAGAGATGCCTGAAAACACAAGTTAGCGAAGGGATCGAACGCAGTGTGGTTAGTTAGGCATGCCTTGACTGCCTTGACATCCAGTCCACCCACCGGATCCCAACGGATCATCCTGGGAGTGCGATCTTCAGGCGCAGGATTGAGAAGGATGAGAGCCACAATTTCCAATGTCTTCCCTAGACCAGGCTCTTCTGCGAGTATACCACCAAACGATTGCTCTACGGTATCTTTCTCATCAGATATCATTCTCGCAAGTCGATTGTAAGCAAATGTATTATTCCCTTCTTGGATTGACTCCCAAAAAGAATAATCGGCCTCGTCTCTCCTCTGTACGATGAATCCCTCAGAGCTCACTTCCTTCCCCTCGCGTGAGAGCAGCCAAGCTACACTTCTTCGTTGGTAAGGCAGGAGCGTGGGGAGAAGAGCATCAGGCTGCATTGCAGCATCAGCAAGTTGCGATAGTGCTTGAGGGGCAGTAGTGAGGATCGAATAGAAAAAAGGTATATCTATATTATGGGGTATATTTTCCGAGTCGGAATTTCGACCGTACAGGAAGTAACACAATTTTCTTTGATGTTCTTGAACAACATCAGCTCGTTTCTTGGGCATTCGACGATCTAAGAAATTGAAGTTTGAAGGATGGTCCATAGACACTGCAATTTGAAGTTGTATTTCAAAGGGTAGTTCCGATTCATTGCTGGTGTGAGAGCCTTCTGGAAAAATAATAATTTTCATGTGAGCTTCAATTTTCACCTTATGTATTTGCTGCAACTCGTAGCAGCTCTGAAGAACAATCGAGTAGTCTTTCTCATGTGCCGATAGTGGAAGAAGAAGCCATTCATTATAGAAGTTGGGTCGTCCTTCGGCCCAAAAACTAACCAGCTTTCCCTCAAGATTCAGTATCTGACATTGTCCAATGTCAATTGTCGTAGGCTCAGCCAAAGAACCACAGAGGGTCCTCAGCACTCCCAGAATTTCGGCCAAAGAGGTCATTGAAGATGTCTCGTTGATGCTCAGAGTATAGCGCAGCGCGAATGTGTGTCGCCAAGTCGGTAATTTCATTGCGACGTCAAGATGAAGGGAGGGCTTAAAATCGAGCACTTGTTCCTTCGAGTCATTAATCAAAGATTCATTATTCTTCTGTTTCTTTCGTCCCGGAGCCTGAGAATGCGGGGAGCCAGCTCTCTTCTTCGACATTCCTGGGTCCGGAGACGAGACTTTGCACAGGATCTGGTCAAAAAGGCCTTGCAGCTTGAGCAAAGGATGGAAATCCCCCTGATGCAGAAGATGTGGCCATATATCAGACGCACGAGCAAGTGCAGGTGCAGTGTGTTGGGAGTATGTTGTTCGCATAGATTAAACAAAAAGGATGCTGCTTTGAAACTGGACATGTACTTATGGTCCACGATCAGATGAGTCATTCCCAAACACGATCGGAACCCTGTATACAAATACATTCTGACTCAGAGGACTTGAACAACTTATCATGCCAACCCAATGCCAGCCAATCGACAGGTAGCCGGTGGTGACAAGGGTTTTGTCATGTAAACTAAAAGCGTAGATCTTGACATCAAAAATGTAGCTTGTGCTATCACGTGGACATGACGTTCTTCCAAATATGGGGTGTGGAGGGCAGCCACGGTCGACTCTGTAATCCATAAAACATAGCCTTTTCCATATCCCAAGCTGACTTTGATGTCTCTGGACCTTTTTCGTAGCCCATATTCATAGTATCCATAGCTCAGGCCTTGTCCCAACTCCCATTTAGCGTGGGTAATCTGGAATGCAGCAGAATTTCCAAATATGGAATATGGAGGGCAGCTGCATTCCAGCCATAGTCGACTCTGTAATAGCACATAGAACATAGCTTTTTTTGTATACAATGCTGATCTTGAGGTGTCTGAGCCTTTCTTGCCCCATACACATAGCTTAGGCCTTGTCCCAACTCATTCCAGAGATCGCATTCCAGATTGGGTAATTTGGAGTACAGCTGTGTTCCAGGCTCTGAGTGGTGGAGTACGGCTGAGTTCCAGAGGAAAATAAGGGCTCGTGTTTTTCTTACGAAATTGCTGCTCCTTGCTAATTTATGATCATGCTCGATTGAAAAATGTGATCTTGGAATGAATAATGAACAAGGCACACTCAGAAGTCGAAAGGTCCTCCAGAGGAAACGGCAACTCGAGTCCATTTAAATCTGATTGGGGGTGCGCGAGACTTTGTTACACGGTAGTGATATTGTAGAATAAAAACTGGATTAGGTAGAAAGAATATTCTGCTATCTTGTTATCCTGACTACAGTTGGTTTTTGACGACCAGTTGCACTGATTAGAATCTTTCTTCTCTGAATCGATAAAATAACAAGGAGTAGCAATTTTGTAAGAACGAGCCCTTATTCTCCTCCGGAGCCCAGCCGTACTCCACCGTCATTCTTTCTCTCAACACATTTTCGAATTCCTGCAAAATAACCATCTAGCATGCATTTTCCGTAAAATATTTGGCATTAAATGACCCAGTCTTATTCTAGCTACACTCTCACTTTTTTCCTCTTATGAGTACTCGTCTTGGACTCTTCGGGGAAGCTGCCGAGGAAGAAGGCACGCAGTTGCAAGGACAAGTCCAGCCTGATGGCCCGTGTTCAACTTGCGAGCCTGTCGTCCAATATGCCATGAATATAGGTGTCGATCCCAACGCGATGCTGGTGGATTCTGCGATCCCACCTCTAAGTAAACCTGTGTTGCAACTCGTCACGGCCAGCCAAGGTATAGCACCTTCAGGAGACTGGGACAACGATAGCGACCTCAGCGCCTCCTCAGCGCCTCCAGCTCAGACTGTGACAGTCGCGACGGCTTTTCTCAGGCGTCATTCGATACCGACACCCCGATAGAGTCCCCAATATCCTCCAGGGATTCGATGTCCATCGACGTCGACCCTCTTCCGCACGACAACACATCCAATGACACTTGCAAAGCCCTGGAGATTTGCAACGATGCAGGCGAGACAGTGGGAAATCGTGGAAAGATAAAAACTGGTCGACCTTCAGCAGAAGGAATGTGTCGCCGTGTATGCTGACGACGAGTTAAACGGCTTCGATGATTGATCCTATTTATTAATGGTAATGGTAATGGTACTTCCGAGCCTCTGCAGCGCAACTCGAGGGCAAAACGAACACTTTTCAGCCTTGAAGCCTAGCCATAATAAATACTTGTATTAATATAACATGTACATTTACCTGAGCTGTACCTTCGAGAAATTGGAGACAGTATCAAATTTCAGGGCGGGTACCGTTTTACGAATTCTCTTCAGCAGCTCCTCCTCCTCGTCCACCACTGTTTCCACGGAAATCTCCACCTTTCATATCTGTACAGCCAAAATAGAAATAATGGTTGTTTTTATTTCACGCTCTCACCAAGGTGACCAGACGCAAGACTATAGCGTCAATTGATACTCTGTCCACAAGTAAGGCTCTGCGCAGGCAGCATGTCACAGACACCTTTATAACGCCCAACAATGCCACGCTGCCTAGACAGGCTGAAAATTTGAGAGCGATGTCGAGGATTTGATTACTCGAGCGGTGAAATGGGAGGTTCAGGGTGACGGTGGCGTGGAGTGGCAGAATAGATCAATCACAGTTGAGCGGCTGACTGCTGGTCGAGGAAGGGGGAAGGAAAAACGAGATGAAATGCGTAAAACAAAATAAAACAGAACAAGGTCCATCTTCATGATGATAAGGCCTGACCCAGACTGGCGATGTTTTATTGGTGAGGCCATGTTTCTTGGCCGTGGCACATTCTCGGTTGGGTAAACCATGTCTATTCTCAAGTTCTGGCTGACGTGGGTTGCTGTTTGAGGAGTACAAGGCAGGTCAGGGCAGGGTGACGGCAGGGACTGAGACTCAAACTTTGGCAACAAGTATGGTCATGAACGTCGAATATTGGCAGTTCCATTTTTATTCGCTGATCTAGCCTGGAAGCAGCACAATTTGGACAAAGTACGCGAGCCAACATTGTTACGACACGAGAACTTTCAAGAATACTACCTGGACAAGTACATTTAACGCCAAGATGCGAACTTGAGGACGCTGCCGACAAACTTATCGAAACCTCACCCAGCTATCCAGAACGTTGATTCCAGCCATGCAAGTCGCTATGACTGCTCGCCTTTAGGCGGCGCCCAGAGCTTCAGAGTGACCGCTTCGAGATAACGCAAGTTATTGTGTCCCTCGTCGGCAGGGACCTTGGTCTCGTCACGCCACATAAAACCGTGGTCCAAGAACAGACCGACCACCCTGGCAACTTCGATGAGCTCCTTCTTCTCCTCGGGGACGGACCCTATCGCCTCGTAGAAGGAATCCCAGAACAGAGCCCTAAGCTCCTGGTGATTGTCATGGTAGACCCAGCCGTTCTTCATGGTCTCAACCCCGAGCATGACCTCGAGGCTCCCAAGTGATACGCCGAAAGGACCGATAGCGGTATCCTTCCAGTCGCAGATGCCTGCGATTCGGCCCGTCGTCATGATCACGTGGATATTGTTCTCCAGGAGGTCGGTATGGTTGGGCACTAGCGGCCAGTCAAGGTCGAAGAGGCGCGGGAGCTGCGCGAGGAGATTGTCTATCGTCGGACCGAAGCGCTCGGGAAGTCCTTGCCGAAGGCTCATGAGTGCAAACATATACTCGTCATGCAGAGTCTCGCGACTTGGACACTGCATCCAGCCTGGCGTATTGTGCCATGCCGAGGCTAAAAATCTGTAAGAGAAAGTCAGCTGCGCGGAGGAAGGAAAAAGAAGGAACTTGGGGTATATGGATGCCGACGTACTTGGCAAAATCGCAAACGGTTTGTCGTAGGAGGGAGGGGTCCCCATAGCGTAGGTCTTTGTGGGTAACAGACATCGAGATCCCCCACATTGCCCATCTCGTAAAGTTGAAGGTCGCACCAGACACCGAGGTGCTTGTGACGTGGCGTGAATCCCTTGTAAGCTTGTTCGGCGTATGTGATGAGTTGCATATCTAGAGCAGAGCTGTTGGAGCGGAACTGTAGGACGTAAGTATCATCGTCGGACACGACTGTGTAGCTGGTTCCGCCTTGGACGGCAGCAGGGTGGACAGACTTGGCTAGACGCCGTTGAGCCTCTTGGTCACATTCTCCCTGCGTCAAAGGAGCGTTCTCCTTAAAGAAGTCCGCGATCTGGGCTCGAGCCAGATTTTGAGTCGAAACTGCAATGATATCTACCATTGTGTCTGGAATAGATATGAACTCGAGATGATGGCGGTTACTAATTGCTGTACTCACTTCAAGAAGCGTGACGACCGGTAGTACAAACACAATGTAAGTTTAAGCAGCTGCAATGACGAGTACAAACAGTTTATACATCCCGACTCAATGCCTCACTCCTCAACTCATTGATACCTTGATACCCCGCTTGCCGAACTCCTTGAAAAGCACCGCGGGAGTGACGGGCTCGACGCTGCTGACAAAGACCTTGTGGGTGTTCTTGGGTCGATCAACCTTGGCCCAGTGGGTGCCAGGAGCAGGCTTGGAGATCGGACACACTGACGCCAGGGACGGTCCGGCAAGTGCGAACGAGCTCAACAACACCGGGCTTGAGGATGGCGGTAGGGACAACGACGGTGAAGTAAATGTCCTTGCCCCAATGGACCTCGATCGACGCCATCAGGCTTGGCAAAGTTGCCGACGTCGAGAGCGATAACGTTGGCGAGGTAGGTGCTAATCTTGGAGATGAGCTCGACAGGTAGCCGGTGTAGCTTGTGCTATCACGTGGACATGACGTCGGGAAATCGTGGCAGGTCTCTTTCAGGTTTCTTTATAGCGCTCAACACTTCTTTGAACTCCTGCAAGATGACCATCTAGTATGCATTTTCCATAAAATCTTTGGCTTTCAAATGACTCA
>Ga0153946_1001326_pt1 | contig 10591 bp, 11 predicted proteins | sample TSNJ030MetaG_FD_104751 | JGI IMG/M metagenome (GOLD analysis project Ga0153946, IMG submission 104751) | Attine ant fungus gardens microbial communities from New Jersey, USA - TSNJ030 MetaG | ecosystem: Host-associated > Fungi > Mycelium > Unclassified | place: USA: New Jersey, Wharton State... | reverse complement strand
TGGGTGCCAATATCGGTACCACCGTCACCGGATGGCTGGTATCCAGTGCGGAATGGGCAAAATTTTTTAGTCCAACGATGCTGGCGCCGATTGCGATTATGATTGGTGTGATCATCATGCTGACCGGTAAAAGGCGATCCACCAAGGATGTTGCAGCTATTATTATCGGTTTTGGTTTACTGTTCATTGGGATCAAGAATATGTCTTCAGCGGTAGAGCCGTTGCAGGATTCAGAGGCATTCCGCAGCATGTTTTTGTCTTTGGGTAAGAATCCATTACTGGGGGTTCTGGCTGGTGCTGCTGTTACTGCGATCATTCAGAGTTCGTCGGCATCGGTGGGAATCCTGCAGAGTCTTGCAGCAGCAGGATTGGTACCTTTTAACGCGGCTATTTATATAATTATGGGACAGAATATCGGTACCTGTATTACTGCGATTCTTTCCAGTATCGGTGCGAAGAAGACTGCAAAGACAGCAGCATTGATGCATTTACTGTTCAACATCATCGGAACGATCATTTTCAGTATCGTGGCGATTATCTATTTCCAGATTATCAACACGGCGGCCGGAAACGGATTGATCACCCAGACGCAGATCAGTATCGTTCATACGGTATTTAACATTATGACGACAGTATTACTGTTCCCGGTATCTAACTGGATTATCAAAATTGCTAAAAAGATCGGTCATGCCGAAGAGGAAGAACAGGACGATAGTGTGGTATTACTGGATGACAGAATGCTGGAAACACCGAGCTTTGCATTACAGCGTACGGTCAATGAAGTGGCTCGGATGGGGGATATCGTTGCAGCAGCGTTGGAAGTAGTGAGAAATGTTCTGTTTACGCACAAGCAAGAGGATATCCGCTTCCTAAAAGAGGAAGAGAACAAGGTGGACAAGCTGAGTGCCGGTATTACTGCTTATGCGATCAAGCTTAGTTCGCTGCAGATTGCAGAGAAGGAGCATAAGTTGGTGAACCGGCTGCTTCAGGTAGTGACAGATGTAGAGCGGATCAGTGATTACAGTGAAAATATTTCTGAATTTGCGGAGACCATGCAGGACAGGAAGGTGCATTTTTCTAGTAAGGCAGAGGCACAGCTGAAAGAAATGCTGGAGGTATGTATTTCCAGTTATGAATATGCGCTGAAAGCATACAAAGACGAAGATAAAGAAATGGCTCTTAAGGTAATTGAACTGGAGACTCAGGCAGATGATCTGGAAATCAGGATGCGAGCCGATCATATCAAAAGACTGACCAAGAACGAATGTGAGGCGGAAGCCGGGGTGGTATATCTGGATGCATTGGTGTGTCTGGAACGTATTTCAGATCATGCCAGAAATATCGCGGAGGAGGTTCTGGAGCAGACTGATTAATCTCCTCCCAAGAACGCCCTGGCGTTCTTGAATTGGAGATGGCAGCAGGAAACGGCAGTGATGCTGGTATTTGGTGTGGGAAATCCCTTTTCGGGAATCTCTGCCCAATACCAGCATCACTGCCGTTTCTATATCCATTATTCTTCTATGACGTGGATTTCCAGGTAATCAAATTCGATGGAATCAACGAAGCTATCCTGATAGAATCGGGTTTTATCATGTTTTTTAAATTCTTCAATCGTGGACTCGAGCCAGATCGGTTTACTTAGATCGAATTCGTAGCAGACTGCATCCAGTGCGTAAAAGATTTTGTGAGTGCGGGTATCGTCACTGTCATCGCAGATTACGGTATCGCAGAGCATGCGATTATCTTTGAATTCCTTTGCCCATAAACGAAACATAAGCGGAATCTCCTTTTCCTAAATTATCGATAACATTAAGTATATCATTGTGCCAGATGGATGTAAAGTATCTGCAGAAGTTGATTTTTTGCTGTTTGCGACGTGATTTTTACGGTTTGTGTCATGATAAAAGACAAAATGCCGGGGATATAATATTATGATATTGAAAGGAAATCAAAGACAAGGAGATAAGATAGTGTGGGAAAAGTAAAAGTAATTCCAGAAGAAAAAATTAAAGCCGCAGAAGAGTTTTTATCAGGCAAGTCTTCACTGCGAAAAATAGCAAACCGATATAATGTGCATCATTCCAGTGTTGAAAAATGGGTAACTGTTTATAAAGCTTTCGGACCGGGCGGATTTTACACCGGCGGCAGTAATAATTATTATCCGGAAAAGCTTAAAAAGGAAGCTGTGGAAACCTATTTATCTTCCGAACGATCTATGCACGATATCTGTTCATATTATAAGATACGCTCGCTTTCGCAGCTGCAGGACTGGATCAATAAATATCATCATACGGAGCAGTAAATTTTGTGTATAAAATTATCATATAGTACTTGTTTTTTACCAGATTTCGTGTAATTAATATATATGACACAAAAAATACAGTAAAAAGAGGGAAATATGAGCGGAGAAGAGAGAAGAACTTTCATTATTGAGTTATTACATAACAGTACGGAACCCCTTTCAGGATCAGCACTTGCTAAAAAACTGGGGGTCAGCCGACAGATTATCGTGCAGGATATTGCATTGCTTCGTGCGACCGATAAGAATATTCTGTCGACCAATAAAGGGTATATAAGTTATCAGCCGTATAAGGAGCAGATGCAGACCAGGGTGATCGCGGTCAAGCATAGTGATGAGCAGATGCGCGAAGAGTTAAATATAGTAGTCGATACGGGTGCTAAAGTAAAGGATGTTATTGTAGAGCATGATGTATATGGTCAGATTTCAGTAGATTTACTGTTGGAATCCCGAAAAGACGTAGACGAATTCATGGCGAAGATCAGCCACAGTAAGACAAGACCGCTGAAAGAATTAACCGGAGGCATTCACTATCATACGATAGATGCTCCGAACGAAGAAATCCTTGATTTGGCGGAAGACACACTTAAAAAGATGGGCTACTTGATTTTAGAATAAAGATATGATAAACTTTCCTGAGTGACAAGACAAATGACAAGACACAAAGGGAAGAGGGAATTTTTATGGAAAAGCTTAGAAAAATATTTGATCGTATTTTTATTGAAGGATTAAGTGGAATGGCAACCGGGCTGTTTGCAACGCTGATTGTGGGGACTATTATTCAGCAGCTTGGCAGTCTGATCGGCGGCAATATCGGAGATACTATTTATGTGGTTGGAAAAGTGGCAGCGGCGATGACCGGTGCCGGCATTGGAGTTGGTACGGCATGCCGGCTGAAAGCGGGACCGCTGGTGGTGCTTTCGGCAGCAACAACGGGGATGGTAGGAGCCTTTGCATCAAAATTACTGGCCGGAACGGTATTGCTGGATGGTACAATGGTATTTAGCGGGCCGGGCGAACCGCTCGGAGCTTTTATTGCGGCCTACATAGCAATAGAAGTAGGTCTGCGGGTATCCGGCAAAACCAAGGTCGATATTCTGGTAACGCCGCTGATTACAATTGGCTGCGGATCTGCGGTTGGTTTATTGGCGGGACCGCCGATTTCTGAGTTTATGACCGGGCTGGGCGCAGTAATTAATTGGGGTACAGAGCAGCAGCCATTATTAATGGGAATTATTGTATCGGTATTGATGGGCATGATCTTGACATTGCCGATCAGTTCGGCGGCTTTGGGTGTAATATTGAATTTATCAGGTTTGGCAGCAGGTGCGGCTACGATCGGCTGCTGCTGCAATATGATAGGGTTTGCAGTGGCGAGTTATCGCGAGAATAAATTAGGCGGCCTGGTGGCACAGGGAATTGGCACTTCGATGCTGCAGGTGCCGAATATCGTCAGGAAGCCGGTTATTTGGATGCCGGCAATCATATCGAGTGCTATTTTGGGGCCGATCGGGACAGTGGTATTTCATATGACCAGTAACGCTACCGGATCGGGAATGGGAACAGCCGGACTGGTGGGGCCGCTGATGACCTGGCAGGTAATGTCGGCTACCGAACCGGGCTTAATCGTTCTGGGTAAGATATTATTGCTTCTATTCATTCTTCCGGCGGCAGTTTCGCTGGCAGTTTCGGAGATCATGCGGAAGAAAGAATGGATAAAAACGGGCGACATGAAATTGGAATTATAATTATTAAAAAATAGTGAATTAAATGACTTTTTCAGCATATTATGCTATACTGAACAAGTATAGAAATGTCCTTTTGCGAGTCAGAAAGGAGCGGACATAATATGGTAGAAAAGGCAATTAAGAACTATGAGGATGTTGACAGCTGGAAGACCATTATGTTCTTATATAATGCGGCCTTAAAAGAAGTCGGAACCAAGCTGGAGGTATTGAATGATGAATTTCAGCATGTGCATCAGTATAATCCGATTGAACATATTAAGACAAGAATCAAGGCACCGGAAAGCATAGTTAAAAAATTAAAAAGATACGGATATGAGACATCCATTGAAAATATGGTTAAATATGTTAATGACATCGCTGGCGTGCGCCTGATATGTTCATTTACATCGGACATATATAGATTGGGAAAGATGATTGGTAAGCAAAATGATCTGAAGGTACTATCGATCAAAGATTACATAAAGAATCCTAAAGACAGCGGTTACAAAAGCTACCATATGCTGGTCTCGGTACCGATCTATCTCTCGGACAGTGTAGTAGATACTAAAGTGGAAATTCAGATCAGAACGATTGCTATGGATTTCTGGGCAAGTCTGGAGCATAAGATTTATTATAAATTCGAAGGAAATGCTCCCGATTATATCAGTACTGAGCTGCGTGAATGTGCGCAGATGGTCTCAGAGCTGGATGACCGGATGTTAGAACTGAACGAAGCCATACTGGAGTGTATCAATCAGGCATCTTTAATTGACAAACCAGCAGGAGCTTTGTAGCTCCTGCTTTTCCATAAAAAACCTTTGTAATTGTTACAGAAATGTGACATAATAAGAGATGGAGAAAATGGGACTAATTAAATACTTGGAAAATGTGTAAGGAAACGAGCAGGAGTATTACTTATGGAAGAACGAAAAATGTTCCAGGAAGATGAAATAAAAACATATTTGAGCAATTTGGATTTTAAGAGAAGAGTTTTTGGCGGCTGTGATAAAGAAGACGTTTTTAGCAAATTAGCGCAATTGACCGGAATGTATCAGGAGCGGATGAGGCGGCTGGAAGAAGAAACCGCTGCGGCAGTAAAGCGAGAAAGTGAGCAGGTTGATAAGATTGAAGCTGCTGAAAAAGAAGTAGCTGCGCTAAAGAATACCAATGAAGAATTGCAGAGAAAGGTAGAAATTCTCGAAGAAGAACAAAAGGCACAAGAGGATAAAATCAGACTGGTTACCGATATGGAAGTGCGTCAGAAACTTGAACGTAATGAAATCCTTTTACGTGCTGAGCATGAGGCGAAGATCATTAAGGAACGCGCTGAACAGGATGCGCTGACCGTGCGTACTGAAGGGAGACAGCGCTTTGTAAAAGAGATCAGAGAAAAACGTGCATTACTAGAAAAACTGAATCAGGATATGAACAACCAGGTGTGTGATATGAGATCAGTTCTTAAAATTACAACTGAAGAGTTTTCAAAGATGCAGAGTTCGATTTTGAATCTGGAAGAAAGGCTGAATGCCTACCCACCGGCGATGTTCATAGCTGCTGAGGAGGAAGGCGAGATATATTATGTGGAACAAAAAGAATAATACAGCAGAGGGTTCTCCTGAAGAAATCATTCAGAAGAAATTGGAAAGCTATCAGCAGAAGAGAGATATCAGTGAACTGTTGAGAAGTGTTGTTGTTATTTTTGCAGTATGTTTCGTAGTCTTCGGATTATTATTTGGTTTGGGACGGGTCAAAGGAAATTCCATGTATACGACTTTGTGTGACAAAGATTTTGTCCTTTTGTGGAGGCCGGTAAGAGAGTATCAGCGGGGGGATATCATTTTCTTTAAAAATGAGAATGAAGACAAAGAAGTGGTAAAGCGGATTATCGGAATGCCTGGTGAAACAGTAGATATCGATTCACAGGGAATGGTTTATATTGAGGGTGAAGAATTGGATGAAGATTATACAACCTCATTTACTGTAAAACGCAGTGATGGGATAGAATTTCCAATTCAGCTGGATGATGATGAGTACTTTGTAATGGGTGATAATCGTGCGGTATCTTATGATTCGCGTGAGATCGGGCCGATTCAGCGTAAAGATATTGATGGGAAAGTGATTTTTGTTGCAAGATATAATATTCAGTAGTATGGATTCGTATAAGGAGGTAAAGGATTTGCGAAGAGATAGAAAGAAGATACATTTGATGAAAGTGATTGCAGGAGTCACTGTGGCAAGTGTGACATTGTGCTCGGTGCAGGGATGGGCAGTTGCTGATCAGGTGGTGCAGACAGAAAAAGTGGAAGCCACTTCATCCCAGCCGGGAACAGCTGAGCAAGAAGAGGTCAAGCAAAGCCCAGAAGCTGAGGCGGTTGATGAGTCAGGCAGTGAAGATACCGGAAATGAATCTGAGGTTGAAACTACCCAGCCGGAGGAAGAAAGTACAGAAGAAGGAAGTACAGAAGAACAGGACAGCGACGATACTGATGCAAATGAGAATCATGATAAAGATCCTGCGGTAAAGGATGTGCAGTCCGATAAAAAGACTTCAACTTCCAAGAAAAAAGACAAAACCAATAAGCAGGATAACAGCGATACCAGCAATGCCAATACTGTAAAGAAGACTGAGAAAGAGAAAGAGCTGGAAGTTTCTCATCCGGCAGTAGAGAGTGATTCTACCTGGACTGGTGATACCGCACCATCCTGGGCAGATTCTGATCAGGAATATATTCAGGGTAATCTGGCAGTAGCTGAACAGATCAGAGCGCTGGAAAGAGAATTGAATGACCGTGTGGATCGTGCAGCGAAGACATATGCTCTGGATGATACTGCAGGGGTTACATATGAAGACAGTAATATCCTGGATATATTTGCTGTTTATGCTGTATTGAATGATATGACAGACGATTTTCCGTATGAAGTGGAATTTACATCTGAGAATGACCGAGAAGAACTGCTGCAGATATTCAATCAGATGACAAGAGTAAATCGAATAGATTCTGATAGTCTTGTAGTAAGAAGATTAACTTATGAAGATATGGCAGAGGAATATGGTTTTGATGATGATCAGAAAGAAGCATTGGCGCAACTGGTAACGGATGAAGCCAGAGAACTTCTGCAAGAACAGTATGATACCAGCATTTTAAGCCAGTTAACCGACGAAGAATTTGAAGAAATTCAGGAATTGATTCCGGAAGATGCAAGCGGGGCACGCCGTTCCGTACTTCTGGCAGCACTTTCTCTGGAAGACAAGGTGAACTATTTCTGGGGCGGTAAATCTTATCAGGTAGGATGGGATGAGAGATGGGGTCAGCAGAGTTTGGTTACCAGCGAAGGCCTGGCATCTCAGACAGGTACTGTGAGAAGCTTTGGACTGGATTGCAGTGGATTTGTTACATGGGCTTTTATTAATGCCGGCGGTGATCAGAGTGTGCTGGGATATATCGGAAATGGTACTGCAACCCAATGGGCGAACTCCGAAGCGATCAGTTGGGATGAGGTAATACCAGGAGATCTGGTATTCTATAAGACTCCGAATAGCGGTAGTATCAATCACGTTGGTATTGTGGTAAGCAATGGAGAAGACGGAATTAAAATCGTACATTGTTCCAGTGGACAAAATGGTGTGGTTGTAACCGGAAAAGTTGGATTTAAATATGCACGGAGACCATATATTTATTCTGAATAATGAATGATAAAAAAGATTAGACACCCATACTTCACTCAGTAAGGAAGTATGGGTGTTTTTATGATGAAGCACAGTTTTGCTAGAGGTGAATGGTATAGCGCACTAGCGCCAGATGACGTTGGCTTCCTTCCTGGGTGCGCTGCGCTGGTAAAGTACATTAGGATATCCCAGCAGCATACAAACACGGATGGTGGTGTCTTCGATCCCAAGCCAGGCTTTTAATTCCTGATTCTGCTCGGAGATTCTGGCGAGGAATCCGTTATAGAGCAGGCCTAATCCTTCAGCGATAGCCATTAGTTCCATATTTTGGGCAGCGAGACCGCCGTCCAGAGGCCAGTCGGAAGTGATGTACACGACAACCGGTGCATTACGAAACAGATAATCATTTTGGGGATCTTCTTTATGCTGTTTATAGAAAGCTGCATATGGGAGAAATTCCTTGGAGATTTCTTTATATGGTCTGTTGACCAGATCACCAACATTGTTCCATACACAGTCTTTGAGCTTATTCAAGTCATTTTGAACGAATATAAAGCGGCTGCCTTGATTATTCTTGGCAGTAGCGGTATATCGTCCGGCCTGGATGAGCTTTTCTAATTTCTCCTGTTCTACCGGCTGATGTTTATAATTGCGGATGCTGCGTCTGCATTTGATCATGTGCAGTAAATGATCCGCAGTGACGCTGCCGGCGCCGGTATCGATAGATTCAACATCGGCCATATCATAATCTGGGATGCTGACAGCACTCTTGGGGCAGACGGCAACGCAGTGTCCGCATTGAAAACATTCTTTATTCATAACGGCTTTCTGATCTTCCAGTGTAATATAGCTTCCGATACAGTCGCTGACACATTTGCCGCACCCGATGCATGCCTCGCGGTTAATTTCAATCATATGAATTCCTCCTTACTATTATTTAGCGAACGTTGTACTAGTGTGGGTTGCACTAGTAATGTTATTATAACGAATTAGTTTCAAAATAACAAGGAAAGGACAAGCTGTATATTAATGAGAAAGCAACCAGCAGCATATATTAAAGTAATGACAGTCTGGGAGTTAATTCAATGAAAGCGAATCGTAAGTATATAGTAATAGTATGCCTGGCCTTAATAGTCGGAGTGGGTTCTTTTCAATATGTGAGTCATCTGGTAACAGTAAGCAGTAATGTCAATGGCCGGGAGCTGCCGATATATTCTGTGGAAACAACTGAAAAGAAAGTGGCGATCAGTTTTGATGCAGCATGGGGGAATGAAGATGTTTATAAAATATTGGGGATACTGAAACAATATGATGTAAAAGCGACCTTCTTCATGACCGGCGATTGGGTTTCTAAATATTCTGATGAAGTGAAAGCTATTTATGAAGCGGGACATGATTTGGGAAATCATGGTGAGAACCATAAGAATATGAGTCAATTGTCGATAGAAGAGCAAAAGGCGGAGATCATGGATGCTCATAAAAGGGTTAAAGAATTGGTCGGAGTGGAAATGGAATTATTTCGTCCGCCTTATGGTGACTATAATGACGACTTGATATTGAATGCAATGGACTGTGGATATTACACAGTGCAATGGGATGTTGACAGCTTAGATTGGAAGGACTACGGTGTGGATAGTATTATCGATACGGTGGTAAATCATGATAATCTGCAGAATGGGTCTATTATCCTGTGCCATAATGGAACGAAGTATACGGCGGAAGCATTGGAGAATATGATAATCGGGCTGCAGGAGAAAGGGTATGAGATGGTGCCGGTGTCGGAGTTGATATATAAGGATAATTATCATATGGATGTGACTGGGCGGCAAATTAAAGATTAAGAGGTATTAATATATAGTTATGTATCTGTTGAGTAGGAATTGAGAGCCTGTTTAGGGGTTTTGAGTTTTGCGTTGAAAATGCGGAAACTCAAGTTGGAATAGCTTGACAGTTTTATGTAATGAAATTATAATTGAATCATATAAACATAAACAATTTTTACCAGAATCATAAACTGATGTTTACTAAACAATAGACTACAGTAAAGGAGTGAATTAATTGGAATTAACGAAGAATGAAATTGAAATTATGGAAGTGTTATGGGAAGCCAAGCGGCCAATTACAAGTGCAGAAATAGTAAAAATGTCCGTAGAGAAGACGTGGAAAGATAGCTCGATTCATATTTTAATTAATAGTTTATTGAAGAAGAAGGCAATACAAGAAGTCGGGTTTATTCGTGCCGGGAAAGGGTATGCACGTACATTTGAACCAACGGAGTCGGGCGATAAATTTTATGCGGATTTTTTGGCTTCTATTGCAAAGAAGATAAGTGTTCCAACATTATTTTCGGCGCTTTTTGAAAGCAATGATTTAACACATGATACCATTCAGGAGTTGGAGAAACTATTGAATCAGAAAAAGCAGGAGTTATAATAGTATGGTGATTAGTGGTGTAAGTGTATATTCTTTTGCAAGTGCACTTCTATTTTTTAGTATAGGACTCTTGTTGATTAGACATTTGCGGCGAAGTACAGTTTTTTTAGTTAAAAACAGTGCAGCTGCTTTAATGTTATTATTGTTATTTTCAATAATTCGAATTTTACTGCCCTTAGATTTATCTTCTGCTTTTGTTATTCAGTCGAAAGAAATATTACCATTAATACAAAAAATTCTTAATATATCTATTTGGAATGGGATTTCAATTAATTTAGTATTAGAGGGTATCTGGGGAATTGGAATCATAGTGGTAATAATATCAGCAGTATATGATTTTGTGGTAGAAATGCAAAAACTCAGAAGCTATAAGACTGTAAAAAGTGAACAAGTTAGTCGGGTGGTGGAGGAAACTTTTGCAAATCAGGCAGTTGCTGTAGTTATATCACCAGAGGTTGATATACC
>Ga0153946_1001325_pt1 | contig 10593 bp, 9 predicted proteins | sample TSNJ030MetaG_FD_104751 | JGI IMG/M metagenome (GOLD analysis project Ga0153946, IMG submission 104751) | Attine ant fungus gardens microbial communities from New Jersey, USA - TSNJ030 MetaG | ecosystem: Host-associated > Fungi > Mycelium > Unclassified | place: USA: New Jersey, Wharton State... | reverse complement strand
TACTCAGTATTCGGGCATGGATAATATTGCCGTCGCAATTATCGGCTTGTTTCTTGCATGGCTGTATCTTACCTTTACAAAGAAGGAAGGCGAAGGCCTTTTCGGAAACTTCGAGGCTTTGCAGTCCGGCGACAAAAAGGAAGAGCGCAGGCTTGACAATAAAACGCTGTATAAGGCTTGGTTCAACTGGCGCTACAGCAGCTGCTCCGTAGATAACGTGGAACGTTTGCAGGCGCTGGCTTTTTGCATGACGATGATTCCTGTGCTTAAAAAGCTGTACCCGGACAACCCGGAGGAGGTCAAGGCGGGCATTAAACGCCACTTGACTTTCTTTATCACTGAAAACCTTGTGGGCGCAATTATACCCGGTATAGTAATTTCAATGGAAGAAGAACGCGCGATGGGCGCGGATATAAGCGACGAGGCTATCACAGGCGTAAAGACCGGCCTTATGGGGCCATTTGCCGGCATCGGAGACACTCTGAACTACGCGACGTTCTGGCCTTTGCTGCAGGCGTTCTTTATCCCATATTGCCAGCAGGGCTATTGGTGGGGCGCGCTTGCCCCGGGCATTATAGGGTTTACAGTGCTCTCACTTGAAGGCAAATTCTTCTGGAATTTAGGATATAAGCTTGGCACGAAAGCGGCTCTGAATGTTTTACAGACAAGCGCGGTTCAACGTGTGATCATGTTTTTCAGTGTGCTGGGCCTTTTTGTAATGGGTGGGCTGTCCGCCGGTATGGTCGATGTTAAAACAGCTATACTTATCCCAAAGGGTGACCAGTTTTTCAGCTTGCAATACGAGCTGTTTGACGCGATACTGCCGGGCATACTTTCGCTTGTAGTTATATTCGGTATTTACACATATCTGAAAAAAGGCGGAAATATACTGCGTTCGACTTTCGCGATACTTATAGTGGCGCTCGTTCTGGGCGGTCTTGGTATATTAGGGACACCAGCTATATAGGAGGTTTGTATGAAAAAGTTGATAAACAAACCGGAAGATTTTGTTGACGAAATGCTGGAAGGCTTGTACGCTGCGCATCCCAATTATGTGCGCCCCGTCGCGGGCATACCGCGCGCGCTTGTAACGGTTCGTAAAAAAGACGGAAAAGTCGCTATAGCCACAGGCGGCGGAAGCGGACATCTGCCGCTGTTTCTAGGCTATGTGGGTGACGGAATGCTCGACGGCTGTTCCGTTGGGGGAGTGTTCCAATCCCCATCCGCCGACGATATGCTGGCGGTTACAACGGAAATCGACTCGGGCGCAGGCGTTTTGTACATTTTTGGTAATTATAACGGCGATATTTTCAACTTTAAAATGGCGGCGGATATGGCCGACATGGAACACGATATCCGTGTTGAAAGCGTAATTGCCGGCGAGGACGTCGCTTCGGGGCCGCAGGCAGGGCCCGGTGAAAAAAACTTGAGGCGCGGCGTGGCGGGAATATTTTTCATTTATAAAACAGCGGGCGCGGCGGCGGCCGAAATGCTGCCGCTTGACGAGGTCAGGCGCATTGCGGAAAAAGCCGCCGCGAATGTCCGCACGATGGGAGTTGCCCTGACAGCGTGTATTGTACCCCGCGTCGGACGCCCGAGCTTTGAAATTGCCGAAGACGAAATGGAAATAGGCATGGGCATACACGGCGAGCCGGGGATACGCAGGGGCAAGCTTTTAACAGCTGACGAGGTTATTGACGAAATACTGCCGAGCATAGTTGCGGATTTGCCTTACGGCAGAGGCGACGAAGTTGCCGTGCTTATTAACGGATTGGGGGGAACCCCAATAGAGGAACAGTACATCATATTTCGCAAAGTGAACGAGTTGTTGAATCAGTATGGCATAGAGATATATCGAACATATGTAGGCGAATATGCTACTTCCCTTGAGATGGCCGGTGTATCCGTATCGCTTTTGAAGCTGGACGGCGAGCTTAAACGCCTGCTGGATAAACCGGCGGACACGCCGTTTTTCAAGCAATTTTAATAAAATTTCCATAGAGGGGGCGCGACCGATGGATTGTGATATGATGAAAAAGCTGTTTTCACGCTGGGCGGACATAATGATTCACAATAAAGACTATTTGACAGACCTTGACAGCGTGGCCGGCGACGGAGATTTAGGCATAGTGCTTTGCGACGGGTTTACCGCTGTTGTTGAAGCCGTCGCGGCAAGCGAAGAAACCGACTTAGGCAAACTGTGCTACCTTGCAGGCAAAACGCTTTCCAGAACCGCGCCGTCTTCAATGGGTACGCTCATCGCGTCGGGCCTTATGAACGCCGGAAAAAGGCTGAGGGGAAAAACCGTTTTGGACGCCTCTGGTATCGCTTGTATGCTGGAGAGTATTGCCGAAGGCGTAATTGACGTTGGCGGGGCGAAAGAGGGAGAAAAAACATTTCTTGACGCTTTTCTCCCTGCCATTCGGGCAATGCGTGAAAGCGGCGCAACGGAATTGAAGGCTCTTACGGCCGCAGCGGCCGCGGCCGCAGAAAAAGGATTTCAGAACGCGACGTCCATGATTGCCAAACACGGCAGAATTGCCTTTCGCGGCGAAAACTCAAAAGGCATTGCCGATCCGGGCGCCGCGGCAGCAATGCTGATGATTCGCGGGCTTGAAGATGTTTATAATAAGCTTTAAGGAGGCTGGCCTGATGAAACAGAATGAAAAAATCAGGAATTGGATTGTCTTAATTACAATCGCAATATTGACGCTGCTATTGTTCCAGCTTATGTGGGGTGAAGGCGGAGGCTTGTTTGGAAGCTTGAACTTTACGCCAAAGTATGCGCGCCCTCTGGCGGACGGCTTTTGGGGGTGGCTTGGTTTTTATGAGAACCCGGCGGACAACGCGATTACTTATGTATTAATAGGACTTGCTGTCATTTCAGCCGTTTTCCGATTCCGCTCGCGATACGCCGACAAGCCGAGGCGGCGTTAAATTTGAGGTGGACGGCATGAACGCAATAAAGAAGGACTACTTATTTGACGGCGCAAGCGGCGCCGCCGTCTATGGGTGCGTGTACACGCCTAAAAGCGGTCCGCTCAGGGGATACGTTCAAATTCTTCATGATATGCGCGATCATATCGAAAGGTATGGGGAAATAATGAACGAATTCGCTGTGAACGGCTACGTTTGCTTCGGGCACGATCAGTTAGGTCACGGGAAAACGGCAAAAACAAATGAAATGCTGGGACGCTTTGCCGGACAAAAAAGCGACATATACCTGATCGACGACGCAAACAAAATGTATGCCTTGATACAAAGCGAATTTCCAATCACCCCTAAAGCATCCGCTTCGGATAGTTCGCGCGGGACGGAGATAAAAGCCCCCGTCCTGCACGCCGTTATCGGCGTTGGGTTTGGCGCGGCTTTAGCCAAGCTTTATATCGTGAAGTATCCCGATGTAAACGCGCTTGTGCTCTGCGGAGACAGAGGGCCGGATATAAAAGCCTTATTTCAGCTTGCCCGTTGCCGTCTGCTCAAAGGCAGGCGTGGAGAAAACACCGTATCTCCGGAGTTTGACAAGTATATTGAGAAGAACTATAGTAAATATAGTAATGACGCCGGTTCGGGAGTGGATTGGCGAACGCGTGACGCGCGGCGGCTTGAGGAATTGGAAGGTGACGAATACTGCGGTTTTAATTATACGCTTGGCGCTCACAATACAATTCTCTCAATGCAGACTATGTGCGGCGGGCGCGCCTGGCATAAAACCGTTCCGCCTTTTTTGGCCGTATACATAATCGCCGGATCGTACGACCCAGTAGGAGGCTATAACCGCAATTTAATCGCAATGATAAAAAAACTGCGGCGCTACGGCGCAAAAAATATATTCAGTAAATTTTACGATGGCGCGCGGCACGATTTGTTTTTTGAAACGAACGGCGAGCAAGTTGTTGCCGATGTGTTTAAATTCTTGGACACTGTTATAAACAAACAGCTAAACGCTGAAATGCATATAAGATCATAATATCAGGAGGAATACTCAATGCTTGTGCCAATGCTTGAAATATTGAACAAGGCGAAGAAAGGCGGATACGGCGTTTTAGCGCCTAACGTACATAACGAGGGCAGCGTCCGCGCGGTCATAGAGGCCGCCGAAGAGCTTGAATCACCGCTGATTATAGACATACTTCCATACGCTACAAAGGATCTTGTAACGTTTGGAAAAATGGCGTGTATGCTTGCCGGAGAAACACGCATACCCGTGGCTTTAAACCTTGACCACGGAGATTATTATGAATGCTGCGTAAAGGCTTTACGCGGCGGCTTCACCGGAATAATGGTAGACCGCAGCGCGCTGTCTTTTGAGGAAAACATCGCGGAAATAGCCTACTTTAAGAAAATTTGCACGCCTATCGGCGTAACTGTCGAAGGAGAAATCGGCCAGATAAGCGAAGGTGACGAATATGAGAAAAACCGCGAGGCGTTTTTGACCGACCCCGCCGTTGTAAAGGAATTCGTAGAGCGTTCGGGAGTAGACTGCCTCGCGGTTTCAATCGGGATGGCTCACGGCGTTTATACATCCAGCCCAATAATCGATTTCGACCGCTTGGAAAAAATAAAAAATGAGGTCGAGTGCCCGCTCGTATTCCACGGCGGTTCCGGGTCCGGCGATGAAAATATTGCCAGAGCTTGCCGCATAGGCACACAGAAGGTCAACATGGGAACCGACGCGTATTTGCACGGCATAAAGGTTTTGCAGGAAAACTGGAAGATGGCGGAGGCGGAAGGCATACGCTACGCGGAAAACTATATGCTGGACGGCTATAAGGAGCGTGTAAAGCACTACATGCAACTGACCGGTCAAGCCGGAAAGGCATAAGTAAACGGAGGTACAGTTATGGGAAGTTTAGCGCTGGTACGTATAGACAGCCGTCTCATACATGGCCAGGTGTGTACTCAATGGCTCAAACGCACTAATTCAAAACGCTGTATTATAATCGACGACGACATAGTGGCCGACCCTTTTCTGTTTCAAGTATATATGTTGGCAACACCTGTCGGTATAAACCTGGATATTTACTCAGCACAGGAATCGGGCGATAAGTGGAAGAAAAATCAGTTTGGAACGCCTGATCCCATACTCGTTTTATTCAAAAACATCCCAATGCTCTATAAAGCGTACAAAGCGGGCTTTGTATTTCCCAAGCTTCAAATCGGAGGGATTGGAGGCGGCCATGGCCGGACAAACGTGGTGGGGCCTATTGCCTTGGACAGGCAGGACGGCGTAATGATAAACGAACTGGCAAATGAAGGTATGGAGATATACTTTCAACCTACGCCGGACAGTCCACACGCAACATGGCCGGACGTAAAGCGGAAGTTTTTCAGCGACCTTCCATGATGCCGGGGTTCGGTATAGTTGGTTATAATTGAGGAGGAAATATGGTAAGCCAAATTGTAACGATAACCAACCAGTCAGGTCTTCACGCGCGTCCGGCCAACACCTTTGTTAAATGCGCGACGCGAGCCAAGAGCGATATTATTGTGAGGCATAACGGACAGGAATATAACGGAAAAAGCATTTTGGCCGTGCTAAACGCATGCATACGTACAGGCGCGCAAATTGAACTGGTCGCAGTCGGCGAGGACGAGGACGAGGCGCTAAAGGCGCTTATCGAAGCGGTAGACCTTGGCCTCGGGGAATAATATTTAGTGAAGCGATGTGAATTCGACCATGGATTTTTCTAAAATGGAAACGAACATAAGGGGTACCGGCGTTTCACCGGGTATCGCTTTGGCGAAAGCGTATATATTAAGACGGGAAAAGCTTGTTATACCCGACGCCTCCTTAACACCTTCTGAAGAAACGCTGCGTTTTCATAACGCGGCCGCGCTTGTTGCGAAACAGACAAAGCTGTTATACGAAAATATGGCCCATCTGGACGAAGAAAGCGCCGAAATACTTGACGCTCAGCTTACAATTATTGAAGACCGCGAGGGTTTAGTAAAGCCTGTAGAGCAACGGATCGCCCAGGGGGGCGTGAACGCGGAGAACGCCGTGGCGCAGCATATGGACGAGCTTACCGTAATGTTCGAGGAGATGGACGATCCGTACATGCGTGAACGCGGCGCGGACATAAAGGACATTAAAAACCGTTTGCTGCGCGTGCTGCTTGGCGTTCACGACGCCCAACTCACCTGCTTGCCCGGCCCGGTGATTATAGTTGCCGACGAATTAACGACGTCGGATACAGCCAAGTGGGATGGAGAGCGAGTTGAGGGTATCATTACCCGTCTTGGCGGTGTAACGTCACACATGGCGATTATTGCCAAAAACCTTGGTATCCCGGCTATAGTCGGGGCGTCCGGCTTGCCGGAAGATATTCGCAGCGCAGATATTATCGTAATGGACGGAGACAGCGGAGAATTCGTGATTTCCCCAAGCGAAGAAACACAAAAAATGTTTTTAGCGCGTGATAACGCGCGTAAAGAACAGGCGGCGCTTTTTGAAACGTTGCGCGGCAAACCATCACAGACGGCGGACGGACAGGGAGTTATACTAAAGGCCAACATAGGCGGCGTAAGTGAGGCGCTCCACGCCCTGCAATGGGACGCTGAAGGAGTAGGGTTGTTCAGAAGCGAATTACTGTATACGCAAAAACGCAGTCTCCCCGGTGAAGATGAGCAATTTGAATGCTACAGGCAAGTGCTTGAAATAATGGGTGAAAAGCCCGTAACCATACGTACTCTTGACATAGGCGGTGACAAACGGCTGCCATATCTCGACATACCCAACGAGGACAACCCGTTTCTTGGGTATCGCGCAATACGCTTATGCCTTGACCGCGTTGACATTTTCAAGACACAGCTCCGCGCTTTGCTTCGCGCCGGCGTATACGGTAACCTGCACATAATGTTTCCGATGATAAGCGCCGTTGAGGAGTTGGAACAAGCTCGCGCGCTGGTAGAGGAGGCAAAAGAGGAGCTTCGTGTACGGAGCGTCGCTTTTAACGGCGCTGTGCCAGTCGGCATAATGGTTGAAACGCCGGCGGCAGCCATACTTTCCGACCATTTAGCCTCAAATGCCGATTTCTTTTCAATCGGCACAAACGACCTCATACAATATACTGCGGCGGTTGACCGCGGCAACGATAGAATTTCTCACCTTTATTCGTTTTATAACCCCGCTGTGCTGCGCTTAATAAATTCGGTAATAAAAGCGGCAAAAAGCACGGGTATAAAGTGCGGTATGTGCGGTGAAGCCGCCGCCGACCCGCTGCTTGTCCCCGCGCTTGTCGGAATGGGGCTTAATGAATTTTCAATGAGCGCTCCGTCAATACTTAGTACAAGGATGCTCATGTCAGGGCTTAACGTAAAGGTGTGCCGCGCCCTTGCGGACGAAACACTGTGTCTTCCCACTGCTGAAAGTGTATTGGAGGCGTTGTGCCGGTTCGCGAAAGAGAATAATGTTTGCGTATAAACGAGCAGGAAAAAACGCAGCACGCAAAAATAATATTCTATTGTCAATATGTTTCGGGAGAATTGACTATGACAAGAAAAGAGCGCGTACATGAATTTCTGCGGATGATGCGGTTACAATACGGGCCGGAGGCTGCTTATTCAGCGGAGGAGGTCAGCGCGTCCGTGGGCGCGTCCCGCGCAAACGTGAGCAACGATTTAAACCGCCTGTTTGAAGAAGGATTTGTTGAAAAGCTCCATGGCAGGCCGGTGCGGTACATCGCGCGTATTGCGCCCTCCGGCCAAAAGACGGAGGATGACGCCCATAACAGCTTTATATCGGCTGACGCAATTTTTGATTTGTTTATCGGATATAACGGCAGCATGCGTATGGAAATTGAAAAAGCAAAAGCGGCGGTACTTTACCCTCCCAATGGTCTGCCAATGCTGATACAGGGCGAAACAGGCGTCGGCAAAACAATGTTTGCGCGATTATTGTTTGAGTACGCGAAAAACACCGGGCGCCTTAAAGAAGAAGCTCGGTTTATTTCCTTTAACTGCGCGGATTACGCGAACAACCCGCAGCTAATCCTTTCACAGCTGTTCGGACATGTAAAAGGCGCGTTTACCGGCGCGGACATGGATAAAGCCGGACTGGTGGAGGAGTCCGATGACGGCGTTTTATTTCTGGACGAGGTTCACCGTCTGCCCCATGAAGCGCAGGAGATGCTGTTTACGCTAATTGATTTCGGACAATACAGGAGACTTGGCGAATCAGGTAAAACACGGGCCGCGCACCCTATGATCATACTTGCCACTACGGAAGTAAAGGAGGTAGTGCTGCTATCTTCCCTTATAAGACGCATACCCGTGACCATTTTGTTTCCGCCTCTTAATGAGCGGAGCCCGTATGAGCGGCTTCAGCTTATGGAGGCTCAATTCGCGCGTGAGACCGTAAAGCTTGGCGTCCACATAAAGCTTGACGGGCTTGTCGTAAAAATACTCCTTGCATATGATTGTCCGGGCAACATAGGGCAGTTTAACAACGACATTAAAGTTATATGCGCAAAGGCGTATGCGCGCTTTCTTACAGAGAGACAAAAGGAGCTTTCCGTAACTTTGCGCGACCTTCCCCGTCATGTGAAGGAGGGCCTTGAAAAGATTAGGGATAAAGGCTCGGAAATAGAGCTTATTGTTTCTAATTTTATATTCAGCCCGGATAATGACCACGGTTCGTATCGCGAGCAAATAAGCGTATACGATTACGTTGAGCAATGCATAAATACACTTGATAGCCGCACAAACCGCCGGGAGCAAATTGAAGCGGAGTCTATGGCGGCGGCGGGGCTGTACTTTTCAAATCTGCTTTGCGGTAATTACGCTTCCACGGACGTGCAAAATCACGGCGTATTCTTCCCTCCGGCTGAAACCGCCGTTGAAATTATGCATAGACTTTTGCCAATCATACGCAATGAGATGGATATGGAGCTTAACATAAACGACCAAATGGCTTTTGCCGGTCATCTGGACGCGACTGTGAGGCGTATTGAGCAGGGGCAAAAAATATTATGTCCGTTTCTCAAGCGTATAGAACGGGAAGAGCCGCGGGCTTTCGCCGCAGCCCAGAAGATAGCGGATTTAATCGGAGGAAGCGGTGATATGGACGACGCCCTAAACGCGACGGGTTTTATAACCACACTGCTTGTCCAGATTGTCACTCATCATCACAGCCTCAAGGAATGCTGTGCAATTGTCGTAGGCGGGCACGACGAGGGCGAATCCCGCGCTATGGCAAACGCCGCCAATGAGGTTTTAGGCGGTCAATACGTTAAATGGCTGGACGCCCCTGCTCAAATATCGCTCTTGAATTCAACCGAAATAATTGACGCTATTGGCTCGCAGTTTAGCAAAAAAGGCGGCGTACTGCTTACCCCTTCGGACGATTGGAAGGTTCCGGCCGCTCAGGCCGCCATGCGCTATGGCGTCTCTATCCGTACTGTCGCAAACGCCAACACCTTGATGGTTATTGAGGCGGGAATACTGGCATACGAGCATAAGCTTTCAGACGACGACATTTGTGACCGTCTTCGCCTCATCGAAAATGAGGTAAGCCGCATGAACGAACAGCGCCGCGTGCTGTATGAGCTTAACCGCCCTCAGGAAAATAAAATAAATGCGATAATTACAGTGTGTATATCAGGTTGCGGCGTGGCCGCGCGCCTTAAAAAAATTATTGAGAAACGCTTTATATTGCCGACAGGTATCAATATACTCACAATGGACATGCGTTCGGTTAAGGAGTTTGAGGGAAAGCTTGAAAATATACTGGCGGTTTATAATATATTGTGTATTGTCGGTGTGGACATTGAGCTGGGCATTGGTATCCCCTTAATCTCGGCCGATGATTTCATACTCGGCAACGGGCGCATGCGTTTTGCCAACATCGTTAAACCCTTTGGGGTGGAGACGCGAAGCTTTGGAGAAGACGACTATTCCAGCCAGGTTAATGAAAAATTTTTAATGAGCGGACGAAGATTATCAAGTTATTTAAGCTTTCTGAACGGAGAAGAGCTCGCTCCTTATGTAAGCGACGCCATTGTACACATCGAACGGCTGACAGGAGGCATGGAACGGGGAAAGCGAATCATGCTGTTCTTGCATATCTGCTGTATGGTCGAACGCATACTTTTTGAAAGTGATCCGTCGGAGTTAGAAGGCAACGGCATAGACGCAGCTTATTCTATATATGCGGACGCGCTAAGTGAACTGTGCGCCATATATCGCCTGAAAATATCCAACGCCGAATATGAAATGATAGACCGTATAATGGATCTGACTTTCAAGCATTGATTGGCCAGATTTTATAGGCCGACGGAAAGTTCAAAACCCCGCTGTGAAAAACCTTAGTGGAACGCGGATTTTACGGATTTAGCGGATTTTCGCGGATTTTTAATTTTTTATCCGTGAAAATCCGCTAAATCAGTGTAATCCGCGTTCCATTTCCTTTGCTTCAGTCTTACAATGGAAACGATTTGTGCATTTTTCTTTTGGGGTCATTCTGCAACAGCACCCTGTATGTATTTTTTTATATTTGCCCCCACGTCCATCCGCTTTCACCGGCTCCGATCTCAAAGTGGTATTTGGCAATGCCAAGATCAACCTTTGTGTAAAACCCGGAGCCCGCTGATG
>Ga0153946_1001319_pt1 | contig 10608 bp, 11 predicted proteins | sample TSNJ030MetaG_FD_104751 | JGI IMG/M metagenome (GOLD analysis project Ga0153946, IMG submission 104751) | Attine ant fungus gardens microbial communities from New Jersey, USA - TSNJ030 MetaG | ecosystem: Host-associated > Fungi > Mycelium > Unclassified | place: USA: New Jersey, Wharton State... | reverse complement strand
GTGGAAATCGAATATGTTTCCACCGAACCCGCCAGCCGCGTGGAATATCTCAAGACTGGAAAGGTAGACATCATCCTGGCGAATTTTACGGTCACAAAGGAACGTGCCGAATCTGTTGACTTTGCGCTGCCTTACATGAAAGTCGCTCTTGGCGTAGTTTCCCCCGACAGCGCACTCATAACTTCTCCCGAGCAATTAAACGGCAAGACTCTGATTGTGGCCAAAGGGACTACTGCGGAAACATATTTTACCGAAAATTATCCCGAAGTCAAGCTGCTGAAATTCGACCAATACACCGAGACGTATAATGCCTTGCTGGACGGCCGTGGTGACGCCATGTCCACTGATAATACCGAAGTGCTTGCATGGGCCCTCCAAAACAAAGGATTTTCCGTAGGCGTTGAGTCCTTGGGCGATATAGATACCATCGCTCCCGCCGTTTCCAAGGGCAACACCACTCTGCTAAACTGGATAAACGATGAAATCGAGGCCCTTGCAGACGAGCAATTCTTCCACGCGAATTATAACGAAACTTTAGCTCCAGTTTATGGCACGGCTGTTGATATTGACAGCCTTGTAGTCGAGGGTGGCGTTGTCGATTAACCATATAAAACAATGGCGCATCGGAAAGGGGGTGTAACAAAAGATCTGACAAGGTAAGGGTAAAAGACCGCTTTGAATCTTTAGATTCGAGGCGGTTTATTAAATAAAAGACTTTAAAAGGGGTAGGAAAAAAGTATAATTGGAGTGATACTATTTCATGGTTGAAAAAGCGATGGAGAAAAGAGCGTCGTTTAAAGCGTATGATCAACATCAAATATCATTGCTGCCAGTAGATTTGGACACGCTGATTCCCGAAAACCACATGGTGCGGGTAGTGGATCGAGCAATCGAAAGCATGAACACGCAGCCACTGTTCGAGCGTTACCCTGGAGGGAGAACAAGCGCATACCACCCGGTGATGATGCTAAAGGTGATCGTTTACGCATACGCCGACAAAATATATTCGAGCCGGAAAATAGCGAAGGCAACGCGGGAAAACACCATTCCCCAATGGCCTTTAGGCCACTCCACTGGGCTTTGTCCTCCATCCAATCTATTTCATTGGTCAAATAATAAACTCGCTCCTCTATGCGGCCATGGCCTTTTTCCAGCGTCTTAGCCTTTTGGACGTCCCCATAGAAATGCGGTTCGTTCAACGCGGATTCAAAATACACCTTTACCTCGTCATATACGGTGGGATGATTCTCTTTTAGCGCGAGCACATAGTCGGCATGGGCTTGATAATATTCTTTGCGATTTCTTTTTGGCATCCCATTGTGTCAATTGTCACAATGCAGCCCTTTATCTCAAGCAATTCCAAAAGTTCAGGAATGGCCGTTATTTCATTAGATTTTTCATCCGTTTGCACCTGCCCGAGAACCATCTGATTTCGATTTGCCCATGTGCTCACCATGTGAATGACATGATCCGATTCATCACGGATCCCTTGGATTGTTTTGTGCTTTACTTTTCCGGCTTGGCGGCTGTCTCTTATTGTTTCAAAGTATTTCTGCAGCATATAAATCAGCATCTTTTTTGCTCATGTGCTTGCCCTGACAGCTCCAGCATGCTTTGGGCTGCCAGCATTACGCCCAGCTTTCCGGTGGGAAAGGTGAGGCCTCCCTGCATCCAGGCCGCGTAGGGCGGGCGCATGGGTCCGTCCGCGGAGAGCTCGATGGAAGCCCCCAGATGAAAGGCCCCCGCTGCCATAATTACCTTGCTGTCGTAGCCCGGCATGTCCCAGGCCTCGGGCACCACAAAGGAATCCACAGGGGCGCCCTTTTGAATGCCGCGGCAAAAGGCGGAGAGCTTCTCGGCGCTGCCCAATACCACAGTTTGGATAATATCGCATCGGGGGGCGTTGGCCTTGGGATACACGTCGTAGCCCAGCTTTTCCATGAGGACGGCGCAAAACACGGCGGTTTTCAGTGCCGAGGCCACCACCCCCGGGGCAAAAAAGAGGCCCAGGTACATATTTTTGTTCTCGTCCAGGGAGCAGCCCACCTCCCGGCCCATACCCGGGGCGGTGAGACGGTGGGAGCAAAGCTCCACCAAATCCCTCCGCCCGGCAATGTAGCCGCCGGTGCGGGCGATGCCGCCGCCGGGATTCTTGATGAGGGAGCCCATGATCAAATCCGCCCCCACTTCGCAGGGCTCCGCCGCCTCCACAAACTCGCCGTAACAGTTGTCCACCAAAATCAGCGCCTGTGGTTCCGCGGAGCGGATGCGCCGCACCAACGCGCCGATTGTCTTCACGCTGAGGGAGGGACGCAGTGAGTACCCCCGGGAGCGCTGGATATAGGCGACACGCGCGCCCTTTACAGCGGCGGGAAGAGCGTCGGTGTCCACAGTGCCGTCGCCTTGCAGCGCCAGTTCCTCGTACCGGATGCCAAAGTCACGCAGTGAGCCGTTGTCCTGTGTTTTGCCGATGCCCAAAACCCCGTGGAGGGTGTCGTAGGGGGTGCCGGTGAGACAGACCATGCGGTCGCCCGGGCGCAGCACCCCAAACAGGGCGGTTGCGATGGCGGCGGTGCCGCTGACAAAATGATGGCGCACAAGGGCATCCTCGCAGCCCAGTGCGTCGGCAAAAACGCGGTCCAGCGTGTCCCGTCCCCGGTCGCCGTAGCCGTAGCCGGTGCTGCCCTGGAGATGGGCTTCGCTGACACGGTTGCGCATAAAGGCGGCCAGCACCCTGGCGCTGGTGAGCTGCTCCGTGTTTTCAATGCGGGTAAAGGCTTCCCCGCAGACGGCCTCCACCTCCTTGACCGCCTCCAGCAGGGCGGGACTGAAGGAAAAATAAGGTTGCTTCATACTCTTCATCCTTGTTTTATTGAGATTTACGCTTGGGCCAGGGCGGGGATCAGGTGGCCCAGCAGTTTTGCCATGTAAAGGAGATCCGACTGGTGGAGCACATTGGTGGGGGAGTGGATGTAGCGGCAGGGCAGGCTGATCGCCATGGCCCGGGAGCCCGCGCCGGCGGTTTGCAGCGAGCGGGAATCGTTGCCGCCGTATACGCCCAGCTTGCTTTGCACGGGGATGTCGCATTCCCCGGCCACAGAGAGGGCCAGACGGTACAGCCCCGTGTCGTAGACAGTGCCCTTGTCCATAAACGAGAGCACGGGGCCGCCCTCCAACGCGCACACCACCTTGTGGTTGTCGGTGCCCGCAATGTCCGAGGCGGTGGTTGTTTCTACCGCCACCGAGATGTCCGGGGCCACGGTGAAGGCGGCTGTTTTGGCGCCGACACAGCCGGTTTCCTCCTGCACGGTGAAGGCAAAATAGCAGTCATAGGGCAGTTCCTGTTCCAGAAGGGAGATGAGCACAGCGCAGCCCGCCCGGTCGTCGAAGGCGCGCCCGGCAAGGCGGTCGCCGCCCAGACGCAGGAAGGGGGAGTGGAATACGGCCCGGTCCCCGGGGCGGACCGCCTCCAGGGCCGCCTCACGGCTTGTGGCGCCGATGTCGATGAACAGCTCCTCCAGCTTGGGGGCGGTTTCCCGCTCGCTCTCCTTTTGCATGTGCACGGCCTTGGAGCCGATGACGCCGCCGACCCGGGCGTCGCCCACCTCCACGCCCTTGCCGATGACCACGCGGCTGTCAATGCCGCCCACCGCCGCGAAGCGCAGCAGCCCGCTGTCCTCCACGAAGGTGATGATAAAGCCTATCTCGTCCATGTGGGCCGAGAAAAGCAGCTTGTTTTTGGGCGTTTTTCCCCCCTTTTTAAAGGCGATGAGGTTGCCCAGGGGATCGGTGTGGCACCGGGTGCAGAGGGGATCGATTTGGCGGCGGATCTCCCCGCGTATACGCTGCTCGTCGCCGGATACGCCGGGGATACCGCAGAGGGTTTCAAGGTTTTGGATAATGCCGGTCATGTTTACGCCCCCTTTCTGCCCAGCCAACGTATGGCGGCGGCTATGAGCTTGCCGGTGTTTTCCACGTCCGCCAGCGAAACAGTCTCAATGGCGGTGTGCATATATTTCAGCGGAACCGAGAGCAGCCCCGCCTCCACGCCCTCCCCGGCCACGGCGATGGAATCGGCGTTGGTGGAGGTGGCGCCCGCCATAACCTCCCACTGGCAGGGGATATCCTCCGATTCGGCAATTTCACCCAGCTTGCGGGAGAGCCGGGAGGAGAGGATGGGCGCGACGCCCACCATGGGGCCGTCGCCCAGGACGCCGCATTTTGCGCGGGGGGCGTCGGGGGTGTGGGCAAAGCTCACATCCACGGCGATTGCCAGGGTGGGGCGCAGGGCAAAGGCGGCGGTTCTGGCGCCCTGGCCCCCCACCTCCTCCATGGTGGAGAGGAGCACGCTGAGACCGCACTCCGGCCGGTAGCCCTCCAGGTATTCCAGCGCCTTGAGTATCGCAACACATCCCGCCCGGTCGTCCATGGCGCTGCCGCTCACCTGTCCGCCCAGCAGCGGGCGGGCGTGGGAGTACAGCGTCACACGGTCGCCGGGGCGCACGGCCTTTTTGGCCTCCTCGCCCCGGAGCCCCACATCCACGCAGAGCTCGTCCACCGGCGTTGTCTTGCCCTCGCCGGAGCTGAGATGGGGCGGGGTGGAGGCGACAACCCCGCACAGCTTCCCTTTGGCGCCGTGTATCACCACGGGGGAAGCGGGCAGCACGCGGCGGTCGATGCCGCCGCAATTGGCCACCCGCAAGAAGCCGTCCTCCTCGATAAAGGTCACCACCATGCCCACCTGGTCGATGTGGGCGTCCAGCAGAATGTGGGGGCCGCCCGGCGTGGCGGGCCGGACGGTGCAAATCAGGCTGCCCAGAGGGGTGAGCGCCGTCTCGCCGTAGGTGTCCAGCAGCTTTTGGGCATAGGACACGGCGTCCCCCTCCTGGCCCGGGGTGCCGGTTTGCCGCGAAAGCTCCAGCAGCATTGTTGTCGTATCCATTCCATAACTCCTGTTCTGTTTTTTTTACAGCGCGTTGACCAGCTCTTTAAAATGCCGCCCCCGCGCCTCAAAATTGGGGTAGCAATCAAAGCTGGCGCAAGCGGGGGAGAGGCTGACTACATCCCCGGGCCGCGCCTGCGCATGGGCCAGCCCCACCGCGTGGTCCACCGAATCGGCCCGCAGGATTTGGGGACAGTCGGGCTGGTAATCCGGGTGGCTGCGCACGGCGGCTTCGATTTTGTCCGCGGTGTGTCCGGTCAAAATCAACAGCTTAACGTGTTTGATAATCTCCGGGGCCAGCGGCTCAAAGGGGATTTTTTTGTCATAGCCTCCGCCAAGCAGGATAATTTTTTCCGGGAAGCTGCACAGCCCCGCGATGGCGCGGGTGGGGGAGGTGGCGATGCTGTCGTTGTACCAGCGCACCCCGTCCTTTTCCCGCACAAATTCAATGCGGTGCTCCACGCCGCCAAACTCCCGCGCCACCCGGAGGACTGTTTCCGGGCGAAGGCTTTGGCCCAGCGCCGCTATGGCGGCGAGGTAATTGGCCACGTTGTGGATGCCGGGCAACAAAATGTCCTGCGTTGTCATCACGGGGACAGCCCTGCCGTCCAGGGCCTGGTACAGCGTGTCTCCATCCAGGTACGCGCCCCGCTCCACCGCGCCCTTAAGGGAAAACCACGCGCATCTGCCGCGCAGGTTGGGCGCAAAGGAGGCGGTGATGTCGTTGTCCCGGTTGAGCACTGTGGTGGAGAACGCGTTTTGATGCAGGAAAATGTTCTTTTTGGAGTCGATATACTCCTGCATGTCGGTGTGGATGTCCAGATGGTTGGGGGCCACATTGGTTACCACCGCCACCTGGGGGGACCCGCGCATGGAGATGAGCTGAAAGCTGGAGAGCTCCACCACCGCGGCGTCAAGGGGGCGGATCTCGTCCAGACAGGGTAACAGCGCCTTGCCGATATTGCCGCCCAGGTGCACGGTGCGGCCCCCGGCGCGCAGCAGCTCCGCGATGAGGGTGGAGGTGGTGGTCTTTCCGTCGCTGCCGGTGACAGCGTAGATTTCACAAGGGCAGAGATCGAAAAAAACCTCCATTTCGCTGGTGACCACGCCGCCACCCCCGCGGAAGTTCCGGAGTCCGGGGTGGTTCCAGTTCATGCCCGGCGTGCGAAAGAGAACATCCGCACACAGGCCCGAAAAAAAATCGCCGCCCAGGCGCAGCTCCACGCCCAGGGCTTCCAGCTCATTTGCAAGCTCTCCCAATTCCTGGCGGGAGCGCCTGTCGCACGCGATGACCGCGAGGCCGCGCTGTGCAAACTGGCGGATGAGCTCTGTGTGAGAGACGCCGATGCCCGCGAAGGCCACCCGCTTATTTTGTAACGAATTATAAAACCGCTGTGCTCGATGATCCAATGTCCAATTCCTCCAATGACGCTTTCCAGTGCTATGGTAATAGTATATACCTATTTTTATATTAGTTCAATTGCCCAAATTCGCGTGTTGAAATTTGCACAAGTTGTGTGCGAAAAAGATACTTTTAATTTTACAATTCCTTGACGGGATAGTATAATAGTATTGTTTTGACGGGAGCATAGAACCGGAGACCCCGGTTGATTTGAAGGAGGATTTATTTTGATTACAACCCTTTCCATGAACCCCTGCCTGGATTTGTCGCTGGAATTTCCCAGCCTGAAGGTGGGTTCTCACAATGTCTATACCTCCTTTCGGGAGGACTATTGCAGCAAGGGGATCAATGTGAGCATTGCGCTTAAGTCCCTGGGGGTGGAAACCCAGTGCGCCGGGATCAACTTTCGCGGCAACGGGGCAAAGCTTCAGGAGCGTATGGACAGCCTTTCCATCCCCTGCCGCTTCGCCATGGCCGACGGGGACATACGCCTCAATATCAAGGTGAACGACAGGAGCAAAAACCAGATGACCGAGCTGAACAGCCTGGGTGTGGCGGTTCCCGATGAGGTTATCGAGGACTGCATCAGGCTCACGGTGGAGTGTGCGGCACAGAGCAGTATTCTTGTGATGAGCGGCCGGGCGGCGCTGGGAGCCGGTGCGGACGTCTACCGCCGGGTTGCCGAGGCGGTGTCCGGGTATCCGGTAAAGGTGGTGGTGGACGCTGCCGACGAGCTGATGCGGGAGGCGATCAAGGCGGGGCCCTATCTGATAAAGCCCAACACCTTTGAGCTGGAGACCACCTTTGGGTGTACGATCCATACAAAAGAGGACGTGGTGAAGGCTTGCCGCAAAATCATTGCGGGCGGCGTCCCGGTGGTTTGTGTCAGCATGGGCGGCGACGGCGCCATGATTGTGGACGCGGACAGCGCCTATTTCGCGCCCACGCTGGATCTGGAGGTCAAGGGCTTCCAGGGCGCGGGGGACTCGGTGGTGGCGGGAATCTGCCTGGCCCTCCAAAAGGGACAGGATATCCGGGAGATGCTGCGCTGCGGTGTGGCGGCGGCCTCCGCCTCGCTGATCCGCGAGGGGACGCTGCTGTGCCAGCGGCCGGATTTTGAGCGGTTCTTGGACGAGGTGCAAATCCAATCCATCTAAAGCCCCTTGAAAGCCCCTTGGGGCGGAAAGGATTCACTGCATGAGAACAGTCAACCGGATCGGGTTGTGTATTTTAATACTGGGCGTCGCCCTGCTCATCACGGGAATTGTTCTCACCATAACGGTGGGGACGATTTGGGTGCCCATCTGCATTTCCAGTTCCATCGTATTGAATTCGGCGGGAATTATGATGCTGCGCGCACGGGCCAGGGACGAGGGGGAACGGTGAATGTGTAAACACGACCAGAGGTGCTGGGCCACGGTGGACTTGGACCGCGTCGCCCACAACGCGGCGGCGCTTCGGTCCAACGTGGGAGGCGTGGGCATGCTGGCGGCGGTAAAGGCCGACGGCTACGGCCACGGCGATGTGGCGGTGGCGCGCCGCCTGGAGGCGGAGGGCGTGGAGTGGTTTGGCGTCAGCAATATACAGGAGGCGTTGCGGCTGCGGGAGAACGGGATCACCCGCTCCCTGTTAATCCTTGGCCCAACGCCCCCGGAATATGCCGTGGAGCTTGCAAAATGGGACATCACGCAGACAGTGCACAGCGCCTTCTACGCCGGGGAGCTGTACGCAGCGGCGCGGGCGGCGGGTGTACAGCTGTGCGTACACCTGAAAATCGACACCGGCATGGGCCGGATCGGATTCCAGCCGGAGGACATTGACACCGTGGCGGAGGTGTGCCGCCTGCCCGGCTTTGGCGCCCGGGGGATCTTCACCCACTTCGCTTGCTCCGACGGCGTGACGGAGGAGGAGCGGGCGTATACTTACCGGCAGTACAGCCTTTTTGTCGGTGTGATAAAGGCGCTGGAGGAACAGGGAATCACATTTGCGCTGCGCCACTGCTGCAACAGCGCCGCCGCCATCCAGTACCCGGAGATGGCGCTGGATATGGTGCGCTGTGGGATTGCCATATACGGCCTGTGCCCCAGCCCGGAGCTTAAGAACACGCTGGACCTGCGGCCCGCCATGGAGTGGCACGCCGTGGTCACCATGGTTAAGGAGCTTCCCGCCGGGAGTTGTCTCAGCTACGGGCGCACCTTTACCACCCAGCGCGCCAGCCGCATTGCCACTGTGGGCATGGGCTACGCCGACGGTTACCTCCGCGCCCTGGGCAACCGGGGCGCCATGCTGGTGCGCGGGCAGCCCGCCCGGGTGGCGGGCCGCGTCTGCATGGATCAGCTGCTGCTGGACGTCACCGATATCGACGGTGCCGCGCCGGGGGATCTGGTCACCGTTTGCGGCCGGGACGGCGCGCACACGCTGGAGCTGGACGACATCGCCGCGCTTTGCGGAACCATCAACTACGAAACCGCCTGCCTGGTGGGCAAGCGCGTGCCCCGCGTCTACCGCCAGGGCGGCAAGCTTTTGTAGAAAGAGGCGGCCCGCACCTTTTTTATTTTCATGCCTTTGTCGTGTCCACGCGCACGGTTAGACTGGAAATTATCGGTACTTTGTGGTAAGATGATAATATTGTTATATCTGTTCATGGACGCCATAGTACATTCACAAAAAACTCTTTGGGAGGACGATTTTATGAGGAAATTGATTGCCATTCTCGCTGTCGCCGTATACGCTGTGGCTGTCATGCCTGTAACCGCTTTTGCGCATGGACATGGAGGAAGCGTTGCGGTCAGGCAAGGGTACAGCTTATGCAATGTGGATAACTGCAATACCGTGGGAATACACCAACACGGCGGCGCCTACTATTGCGGCCATTCTATCGGTGATGGGCATGATTACCACCGGCTATGCAATGTACAAGGCTGCACATTGACAGGAGTCCATGAACACGATGGTGTGACTTGCTTTGCGCACTACAGCAACGATGGACACATCTACCACAATACAAACAGCCACACAGCAGGCCGCCATCTAAGCTAAGATATCAATGCGGTTATACCAGGGAATTTGTCCCTGGCCATCTCCATACACCAGCCCGTTGTACCAGATTTTCAGTGTCATTCCGGCCTTGATGGAGGAAAAGGCGGCGGCGCTCCCGTTGGCCGCGTACACTTGGTCTATGTCCATGATATGGGGGACGGTGTACTCGGCGGAAAATTTGCGCTCCCGGCTTCCCGTCACCGGCTGCACCACCAGTTGGACTCCTCCCTGGGCGGTCTTTTCCACCCGCAGTACCTTGCAGGTCACCCGGCTGCTTTGGGCCAGCTCCCGGGGGCTGATAATGTATTCCCCGTCGTCCAGCACCCGCACGCGGGAGACATTTTGCAGCGAGTATTGGGGGGGATAGCTCTCCATCCACAGGTTTTCACCGGCCACCACAAGCACGCGCTGGAAGGGCGCGATGGAAGAGAGGGAAACGGCCTTTCCGCGGCTGTCCACAAGGGAGGTTTGGCTTGTGATGACCGCCCGCTGCATTCCGCGCACAAGGTATTCCGTGTCGCCGTAAAACACCTTGCCGGATTCCACGTAAACTGTGAGCTGATTGTCTTTGTTGGTCAAAACGGTCCCCACAAGAACGTCCTTTTTAAAGGTGTCTGTGGTGGCCGTGCTCTTTTTTGTCCGGACTTCGCCCCGCAGTTGTACCGCGATGCACCGGTCCGGCGTCAACACGCGGGGATTGCCGCTTTGCCAGTAAAACCGAAAGCTCACCTGGACCCCCTGACCGGGCAGGATGGTGTCTGTGTCCACAGCGCCGCCCTTTGGGCCGGTTGTGGTTGTTTCGGCTGTCATGGGCAGCGACAACAAATTTGGCACTTGGTCGCCGTCCCGCATACTGAGCGCTTCCGGTTCGTTTAAATAGACCACCAGTGCGTCTCCCTGGTTGGACACCACCGTCGCGACGGCGTTTGCCTGATAGTATTTTCGTGTGGCGGCGTCATCCGTCAGGCTGTGGGACACCACGGACACGCTGTCGTCCGCCGGGTTGGATGAAGCGGCGTCGGCTCTGGGAGCCATGCCAAGGCCCAGGGACAGGACGGCGATAAACAGCAAAATGTTTTTTCTCATTGTTTTCCCTCCATGCACTTAATACTACTTCACGATTAAAAAAACGATATCTTTGCGGTCTGTTTTCCGCCGATCTGCGTTCTCCTCCTTGACGGGCGCCAGCCCGCCTGCGTCGTCGGCCTTGTTCGACAAAAAACAT
>Ga0153946_1001317_pt1 | contig 10620 bp, 9 predicted proteins | sample TSNJ030MetaG_FD_104751 | JGI IMG/M metagenome (GOLD analysis project Ga0153946, IMG submission 104751) | Attine ant fungus gardens microbial communities from New Jersey, USA - TSNJ030 MetaG | ecosystem: Host-associated > Fungi > Mycelium > Unclassified | place: USA: New Jersey, Wharton State... | reverse complement strand
TTTTGACTTGGAGACTCATATTCTGGCCCCTTTCATCGTTCAAAATATCGCCCGGACATGAGTCCCCATAAGAACAACGGTATATCAACTCTTTCTGATAGTTATAATCAGCTTAAATCCACATTCTCATCATTTAGCACTGCCTCAATATTCTGAAGCACCATACCAACTTTCACACCCATAATAATCTGCAGATTTTTTCCCTTATCGCTCAAACCTTTAGCTCCATATTTTGTAAATTCCGTCTTTTTCACTATCGTGTCATCCGAAACCGTAACCCGAAGCCTGGTAGCACAGCAAGTGATTGACTCGATATTGGCTTTCCCACCAAGTGCTTCAATAATACCTTTTGCCACCTCATACTTGTCCTTTGCTATCTTTAAGATCTCTTCTTGGTCCTCCGTGATTTCCCCGTCTTCTCTTCCTGGAGTTTTGTAATTGAGCTTTGTAATCAGAGTACGGAATACCACATATTCTAATACGCCAAATACAATCCCCACCGGAATAACCAAATACCAGCGCGGTGCACCAGGTATAATATCAAACAGGATAAAGTCAATGATTCCACAGGCAAACCCGGATACCGTATGTACACCCAGGAAATAGCACACCAAATAGGCCAGACCATTTATCACTGTGTACGCAAAGAAACATACCGGTGCCACAAACAAGAAAGAGAAAATCCACGGTTCCGTAATTCCAGTCAGCATACTTGTCACTGTCGCACTAATTAAAATGCCGGCCGTCATTTTCTTTCGTTCAGGTTTTGCTGTATGATAAATTGCCAGAGAACCACCCACGCAGGCAATCATATCCATGACAAACGCTCCCGGTGTAAAGATTCCGCCGGTAACCTTCACTCCATCTGCCATCTGCGCAAAAAATATCGCTTTATCACCAGTCACCAATTCACCGGCAGCAGTTACATAAGAGCCAAACTGGAAGAAAAATGGAGTATAAAAAGCAGTATGCAGACCAAGTGGATTTAATAATCGAATGATCATACCATATAGAAACACTCCCATTTTAGGATTTGTTTCCAGCACAAAGTTGGAAAATGCGGTCAGCCCATTCTGAATCGGCGGCCAAATAACACAAAGTGCAGCCCCCAATAAAATACAGCACATGGAAACAATAATCGGAACGGAACGCTTCGCTTGAAAGAATGCCAGATATTGCGGTAATTCCAATCGATGGAACCGATTATATGCCCAAGCAGCAATTAAGCCAACAAAAATACCACCAAAAACACCGGTCCTGAGTGTATAGATACCAAGGACCTGCTGATACATTGTAGTATTGGCAGCTACCAACTCTGCATTCAAGCCCAACAACGTACAAATTGTCTGGTTCATCAGAAAATAGCCGGCTACCGCCGCCAGTCCCGCCGTACCTTCATGATTTTTAGCTAACCCAATCGCCACACCAACCGCAAAAAGCATGGCAAGGTTAGAAAACAAAATACTTCCCGTTGAGGATAGAATTTGAGTAATCAATGGCCAGATTCCCGTCCCCAGCCATGGAGCCAATGCCAGCATATTATCCGATTTTAATGCAATACCAAATCCGTACAACAATCCCCCTGCCGGAAGAAGCGCCACTGGAACCAATAATGCCTGCCCAAACTTTTGCATGAAACCAAATGCCGCTGAATTTCCATTTTTCTTGTTCATATAAAAATCTCCCCCTTAAGTGTAAAAATCCGGAGCCTGCCGCAATCTTCTGAACTGCTCCATATCATGCCCAAAAATCACTTCTGCATTATGTTCCTTCTCTAAATTTCTGATCTTTTCAATAGAATTGTAATATTGTTCATTATTATACAGTCCTACTGCAGTAACTGCCGGTGGTCCGTAATTTTGCTTTGAATTCGATGCATCCATAACAAACAGTTTAACTCCATCCTTCTCAAGATGTACTTGAAGTCCCAGGAAGCCAGGAGTATGTCCAGGCAAATTAATAACCTTCACTTTTTCGGTCAGCCAAAAATCCGCTTTAACCAGTTTAAAATTGAACCCCTCTGTCAATGCTCGCTTATATGCTCCCCTTGGAGTCCTTCCATTTGTTTTTTCTGTTCTTACATACTTAAATTCTGATTCTGCCACATAGACATCCGCATGTGTGAACAATCCCAGATTACCACAGTGGTCATCATGTAAATGCGATAACACAACTGCACTAATATCCTCCACTTTATAATTCATAAGCTTCAATTGTTCTGTCAGCAACTGATTATCCCGATAATAATAAGGAAAGCGATTGCTGACATCACAATCAGCAGGATTCATTCCTGTATCATATAAAATCAATCCTGTTTCAGTTTCTATCAGCACTCCATAAACCGGAAACTCTGACCAGCGGCTTCTGACATTACGATTATCCTTTGTAGCAAATGAAGACAAGGCGATCATCCAGTTTTCATCACCTTCCATCCATCCCAAATCTAAAAGATAAATCCTCACAGCTCCTCCTCTCTTTCTCCTTTTTTGATTATATGATCATTATATCATGTTTTTATTCTTCTTGCAATCATTTTTTGTTCACTTTTTATTCAAATAATCAAAAGAGGATATGATATTTAGGTTATCATATCCTCTCATGCATTAGCCCCATTATTACCTGCTATGGCGCTTCCGGGTCTTTTTATTCACTTAATTTCACTTTTATCTTGTCACATAAAACCTGAGCCTTCGGCCCATATACTACCTGAAGATTGCCCTTAACCTCCATAACTCCGGTTGCCCCTAGTTTACTAGTAAAATCATCCTTACGTACTTTATCTTTATCAATAACAGTCACCCGCAGACGTGTCAAACAGGCACCAATTACATCAATATTGTCTTTTCCTCCAAAGGCTTCAATGATACCTTGAATCAGCTGCTCTGAATCCGCACCTCCATCTCCCTCGCTATTCAGAATCATATCATCTTCACGACCCGGAGTTTTAAAATCAAAGGTTCGGATTGCCCAGCGGAAGACAAAATAATACAGGACAGCAAAGGCAATTCCAACTGGAATCATAAGCACCCAATTAGGCATGTTCTGCAGCACTCCCAGCAAGGTAAAATCAATCAGTCCCCCCGCAAAAGTCATTCCGATACGAATCTGTAAGATATTGCAGACCATAAATGCAAGCCCTGCTGTGATACAATAAAATATGTATAATGGAAACGCAGCAAATAGTATCACAAATTCGATCGGCTCCGTGATACCGGTAATCGCTGCTGTCAATGCCACACTTAGCAATAACCCGGCTGTCTGTTTCTTCTTTTCTGGCTTTGCTTCTTTATACATAGCATAGGCAGCTGCCGGAAGTGCAAATATCTTCATTACATAACCACCCGTCAGAAAGACACCCGCCGTAACTGGTACACCATCGGCAAACTGTGCAAAATAAATATTGTAATCTCCAGCAACCACCTCTCCAGCTGCAGTTGTATAGCTGCCGAACATATACCAGAAAGGAACATTCCATACGTGATGTAGTCCTAGCGGTATTAATGATCTTGTCGCAACGCCATAGACAAAAGCAGCCAGATTTTGATTTGCTTCCACCACAGTAGATGAAATCCAGGTTAAACCACCTTGAATATAAGGCCAAATCACTAAAGCTGCAGCGGCGGCAATAATTGATACTGCTGCAGTAATAATCATAACAAAACGTTTCCCCTGAAAAAATGCCAGGAACTGCGGCAGTTCCATTTTATGATATTTCTTATATAGCATGGCGGTTATAAAACCAATCAGGATTCCTCCGAACACTCCCATCTGAAGCGTCGGCATTCCCAAAATTGTTGTATATTTCCCTTTATTCTCTGGAAGAGCCATTAATTCTGGCGTAATCCGGCCAAGTGTTCCAATAATTTTATTCATAATCAAGTATCCGATCGCACCGGACAATCCAGCTACTCCATCATTGGCACACATCCCCATGGCAACGCCAATTGCAAAAATGAGCCCCAGATTGCCAAATACCGTATTTCCGGCATCCTTTAAAACCTGGGCAATATAAGGCCATATTCCCTCAGAAAGCCATGGCACCGCCTCTACCAATACGCCTGTCTGCAAAGCAGCTCCTACCCCTAGCAGCATTCCTGCCAACGGCAAAATGGCAATTGGTGTCATAAATGCCTGACTCAGCATTTGCAGAAAACCGAACGCCCGGTTATTCCCCTGCTTTTTTTGTAATGTTTTCATGTAAACCCCTCCTAAATAAAATGTGCTTTGTAATCGGCCGATTGTTGATAAACAAATTATACAATCATTTTTTTCATTCGTCAATGCCATTTTTGATTTTTTTGATTATTTATTCAAAAAAATCAGGTCACCTTATCAATGACCTGATTTAAAACAATCATTTTTATCACCAACTCAGACACTTTATCCCCTCTGATATCACAACATCCGTTGTGTCCGTAATCAGTGTCGCCTCTTCCACACTGGCAAAACTCACAAAATGTGTAGTTCCTATTTTATCAGCCGTTCCCAGCACATATACTTCCTTTGCCTGGCTCATAATCATACGCTTCACATTGTAATCAATCATACTGGAGGTGGTAAAACCTGATACGGCGTCCACCCCCTTCATACCAATAAAGGCTTTGTCAAAATTGATTTTATTCATTCTGATAATCGAGTCTTCATTTAAGCTGATTGTTCCTCTTTCCCGATTTAATGCGCCCCCTAAAATATAGGTCTCAAATCCTTTCTCAGCGATCTTTTGCAAGTGAGCCAAGCCATCAGTCAGAATAATCACATCCGTAGCTTTTATGTACTCAATTAAATAATAGGTTGAAGAACTGGCATCGACAAAAATACTTTCTCCATCTTGTACCAAGGAAGCTGCTTTCTTGGCAATCTTTATTTTTTGTTCCTTTTTCTCCATCAGCATTTCACTAATCAGGTAGTTTGTCGCATATTCCAGTCCGGAATTATTATCTTCAAAAATCGGTTTTCTTTGCATTACTCTGAAATCATACACCTCCTTAAACTCCTTGGCCCCTCCTCTGGTACGGGTCAGAAGCTTGTCGTTCTCCATTTTCAAAAGATCCCGGCGGACTGTGGCTACCGATGCACCAGTTGCGTCGACCAGTTCGTCTAAAGTGGCTTGTCCTTGCTTTTTTAATACTTCAAGAATCAGATTCCATCGCTCATTTGAATACATACTTTCACCTCTTTCAATGATAGTATACTCTAAAGGGAAAAATAAATCAATTCTCTTTATCTAATCATAAAAATCATTATTTTAATTGACATTTTTGATTATTTTGATTATAGTTTAGTTATCATAGAAAAGGAAGGTGTTATTTATGAAGGCATATATATTAGATACTGGCTATCTGGCTTGTGATGAAAATTGGATTGTCGCGATGAAAACTTACGCAACTTCTAAAGACAAAAATCCACCGCGCATCTGGACAAAGATGCCTGTTTATTGTGTACTGATTGAGCATCCGGAGGGTAAATTTATTTTTGATATGGGCTGCGATCCTCATATCAATGAGTTTATGAAAAAAATAGAAAGACATCACGTCACCTCTTTTCCCTACATATACACCCCCGAACAGACCCTTGAGCATCAATTATCCTTATGTAACACAAAGCTTGAAGAGATCAAGGCAATTATCCTGTCCCATCTGCATTATGACCATGTGGGAAATCTGCCTCTGTTTCACGGTATTGATGTCTATGTCAATAAAGCGGATTATGAGAGTGCAATCGAGAACGGACCGGCTGCCTTATATTTTGATCAGTACATAAAGGAACCGAATGTAAATTTTATCCTTATTGAAGATTCCTTTACACTCGCGGAAGGTATCGATATCATTGCCCTTGGAAGCAGCCATTGTGCCGGTCTCCTGGGGCTGCTGCTGCACCTGCAGGAACAAGTGCTGCTCTTCCCTTCAGACATACTTTACTCAAAAGAAAATTGGGGTCCTCCACTAAAACCCAGTGGAAAAGTATATGACTCCCTAGGCTTTGTCAAAGTTGCCGGACAAATCCAATCACTGGTAAAGCAACATCATGCCAGGATTATGTTTCCTCACGATATCACAGAATTTGAAACCTATAAAAAGGCACCTCGTTATTACGAATAGCCCTTCACAAAAAAAGGTATGCCCTTCACAAGGCATACCTTTTGCTCCTTTAGAGGAATCAAGGCCTCCACAGTTCCGCTAATCGGAGCAAAAATTTCACCGGATGCCAGTTCAACAGCAAACCCTCCTCCATCAGCTTTTGCGCAAATACCGGGTCCGGCACTTGCTCTAATTCCATCAGATTGCCGCCCATCGGGCAAATGAACACATTTTTCTTTTTGCGGTTAAAAAATACCATCTCAATCAAGCCTCTTTAAAATTATATAAATTTCTTTACAAACCCACCCATATTTCTTCACGTTTCTTCATGATATTGAATATTTTATGATTATATGATATACTTCCTTTAATTAATATCACTTAGAGGAGGAATCTTAATGAATAATACAAACCGCTGGAATGAAATTAAAAAAATGGTGGAACAACACGGGGAAATTTCTGCCGCCGACGTTGTAACTCAACTGGGAATTTCTCCGGCAACTGCTCGCCGCGACTTTATTGCAATGGAAAAAAAAGGGCTCTTAGTACGTTTCCACGGTGGTATTCGTCCGATCAATCACGATGCACCGAAAGTAGATGTACTGCGGCAGCGTATTCTGGACGACAACAAGTACAAACGGGTAATTGCCCAAAAAGCTTCTGAATTTATACTCGACCACGATTTCATATATATGGACACCTCTTCAACTGTCTTTTATATGCTGGATTATATAAAAGCAACTGATATAACGGTTGTAACAAACAGCTATCTCTTAGTACCAAGACTGGTAGAGCGGGACATCCGCACTTATGTTTTAGGCGGCTTTGCCGAAACCGTCGGCAATATTCTAAGCGAAACCTCTAGCAGCCAGATCGCTTCCATGCACTTTAATAAAGCTTTTCTGGGTGTCTATGGCTTTAGCAATACCAATGGCCTAAGCGGATACAATCCATTTGAAGCTGAATTGAAGAAACAAATTATTACTCAATGCAGCGAAAACTATGCCCTGGCCGATCATACAAAGTTTACACGTCACGGCTTTTATCACTACGCCTCAGCAGACGCTGTTACCATCATTACCGATCATGAAACACCAGTTGAGCTTTTATCAAAAAACAGCATTGTCTGCAGCGATATTTAACAGATAAAATTATGGGCCTCACATGTGTGAAGCCCCATAATTTCATCTGTTTTCATATGGACCAACGTCCAGTATTCCTAAAAAATAATCCAAACGGTTAATTCTCCATTGGCCGTTTTCTTTTCTCATCTTTAGCTCATATCGTGCACATGCATGTTCATTGTCAATATTTTCAGCTGTTAGGATCAACGGATTATGTCTTTGACGATGTCCAGCCATTCGATACAGTCTGACTTTTGCTTCATCCCTATCAATCTCAATCGAATCCACTTTTGCCGGATGAATCCAATATTTATCCGGTTGTCTATGGAATTTCAGGGTTTGCATTGCACATCGTTTATCCATGCTTCCAAATGGGGCCATATTCATAACCAGGTCGTCACTGAACGCTTCATCTAAATGCTGAAATGATACGGCATCGATTCCAAAAGCATATCGGGAAAAAGTTGCATAGATCTGCTCCTCCTCGGTCAAAACCTCTTCACACTCTTTGATTCGCACCCAAACGTTATCCAGATCGCCGCAAATCATTGGCAAATGTACCCCCTCAAACCAGCGTGCTTTCGGCTCCCCAATAAACCATGGTTCCATAAACTCTTTAAACTCACCGTTTGTATCTGTTAAATCAAAGCGCATTTCATTAATCTTCCACCCGTCATTTGTCTTTATCAGGCTATTTGCAAACATAAAATCAAACTCACAGGTCTTCCATTCCCCTTTGGCCGTGGCTGCAACACCTGTAACAATCGCCGTCATATATGCCTTTTCATCCTTAGCACGACACAAAAAATTATAGATATTCATATGCAGATGTGAACATTTTGTCATTTCGTTCACAAAACCAGTAACACCATTGACACTGTGTCTGCCACCATCGGTGCTGTCTTTGCAAGTCCCCATATAACACTTTACATCCTGTACAAAGCAATTACACAAATCATCCGTATTCCGATTGCACCAATTGCTTATGAAACGTTTGAATACACCTTTTATCTCCTCATAATCCTGCCTGTTCATCACTTTTTCCCCTTTTCTTTTTATATTGTGTTCCCTAACTTGGCCCCCTCATAGATGGCCATTTTGGCATCCTTGGCTCGTCTGGCATCTCCTATTGTCCAGACATGCTCGACCCCGAATGTCATGATCGCCGCAGGTTCCAGAGGATTATAGCTGCGCGTTCCCAATGATGCAACAATATAATCAAAACCATTCAGTCTCAGCTCGCCCCTCTCATCTTCGGCGACGATTCCATCCACCAGCACTTCAACTACTTTTGTTTTTAAGTGATGTTTAATTCCCATATCCTTCAGCCGCGCAACCAACACTGCCCTGCTTCTGGAAACAGCTTCTCTTGCCAATTGATCGGTCATTTCAACTATCGCAACTTCACAATCATACCAGTGGAGCACTTCAGCGGTTTCACAGCCGACCAATCCACCACCTAAGACCAATACCTTTTTATTGATTAGTGTTCTTTTGCCTGCCAAAATATCGTTGGCAAGAATTACGGATTCTTTTGTCAATCCAGGTATCGACGGAACAAATGGCTGACTGCCGGTTGCCAGAATAACACCATCAGCATCAATTTCATTTAGCTTTTCCGGAGTCATATCATAATTATAATGATACTGGACACCATATTTTCTCCCCAGCACACCATAAGTATAAATAATATTGGCAAAATCCTGCTTATGAGGAGGTACCGCTGCCAGCGCGTAAGCTCCGCCTGGAGTAGCCTCCCGTTCATATACATGAACCTGATGCCCACGCCTGGCTAACACCCATGCACATTCCAGTCCGCCTGGTCCGGCACCGACAACTGCCAGGCGACGTTTTTTTTCAGCTGGCTTCACAATCCACCGATCTTCTTTTCCGGAAAAGGGATTCAGCATGCAGGAAATACCTGTATCCTCTTCTTCGCAGCCACCCGAATACCAGCATCGTTGAAGGCAGCCCGTACATTGAAAAATCTCATCGGTACGCCCCTCATAGACCTTATTGGGAAACTCGGGATCGCAGATAGATGCCCGCCCCAGCGCAACAAAATCCGCTCTTCCAGTTGCCACAAGCTGTTCCGCAACACTAGGGTCACTGATCCTTCCCACGCTGATTACCGGAACTGATACTTCACGTCTAATAGTTTCGACATTTTGTGCATTGTATGCCTCATGAAAATAATATGGTGCTGCAATATAACCGCCCTGACCTGTACCGTTTGATACATGGAGACAATCTGCACCTGCCTGTTCTGCAAGCCGGGCATAAACCAATGCATCATCAAGGACATTTCCATGCTCCATAAATTCATTCACATTAAACCGCAGGATTACCGGATAATCAATTCCTGCTTTCCGCTTAATATTTTGTATAATTAGTTTTATAAAGCGAAATCTATTTTCAAAATTCCCGCCAAACTCATCGGTCCGTTTATTGGTTGCCCGCGACAGAAATTGGGCCAGCAAATATCCATGTGCCCCATGGATTTCGCAACCATCGATACCAGCTTTTTTCACTCTGACTGCCGCATCCCCAAACAATTCAACCAGTTCATAGACCTCTGCATTCGTCAAGGCTCTGACCGGCTCTCCAGTATTTTTGGCTACCAGTGCCGAAGGACCCACACAGATGCCGCCGCAGTCAGCAGCACGCCCCATGATCCCAATATGATGAAGCTGACCGAAAATAATTCCATTATTCGCATGTACTTCATCGGCCAGTTGTTTGATATTAGGAATAAATTTATCATCCCATACTGCCACCTCTGCTTCATTGCCAAGCCCCTGAGGACACACCGCCATATATTCAGTTATTAAAAGTCCAAATCCGCCCTCGGCCCGTTTCGCATAATATGCAATGGAATGGTCGGTAAATGTATGGTCTTTCGTTGTTGTGCAGCTATCCATAGCCGGCATTACAAAACGATTTTTAATCCTTACCGAGCCAATATTCATTGGTTCAAAAAGCACCTCATATCCCATTTATGTACAATCTCCTTTTTGCTCTACTTATAGTTATAGTATCTTTTTCATTTCCCCTCTCACTTTCTTGTACTTAATAATTTTTATTCACTTTGTGATTATATCATATTATTTTTTAATCATTCTGTCAATATGTTTGTTCATTTAATCATTTTTTCTTCATTTTAATTTACCAATAAAAAAGAACAAAAAGATCGTCATTACTGACTGCTTCTGCTCCTTTTCACTATGACTCTGCCTGTTTTAAAAATTGTTAAGCCCGGGCTGTATCAAAAAAAGTAATTCCTGCCTCCCCATCCTTTTGATTTCACTGTTTCAGCAACGGAGTATCAAAGTTGTAAAAAGAAAACGTGCCCTGCGCCAGAAGTTCTTCTTTTTCATTAAAAACTTCAATATTATAAACGGCGATTGTTTTTCCATATT
>Ga0153946_1001314_pt1 | contig 10629 bp, 3 predicted proteins | sample TSNJ030MetaG_FD_104751 | JGI IMG/M metagenome (GOLD analysis project Ga0153946, IMG submission 104751) | Attine ant fungus gardens microbial communities from New Jersey, USA - TSNJ030 MetaG | ecosystem: Host-associated > Fungi > Mycelium > Unclassified | place: USA: New Jersey, Wharton State... | reverse complement strand
TACACATTTCCTTTATTAAGGAAATTGTATCATTTTTCCTCTAAAAAGGAAATGACTTATATTTACATATATATCTTTTTCACATTATAATTTTATTTATCGAATTGCATTTAAAAATTGTAATAAGTTTTCTTTCTTTTAACTCAATGAATCTGTTATCATTCTTTGCTAAGTTTTTTATATTGATTCAAATTTACATTTATATCCAAGAAAAAACATCAATAATATATCGATGTTTAAAAGAATATATAAATTATATTAAGGGCATGTATTACTAGAACAATCAATAATAGTACCAGCAAAACCTTTTTCACTAACCCACGTTTTATCAGCGGCATTTTTAACATACGCGGTACGAGTTGTTCCGGAACCAGTAAATATAGAACCATAACTTGTGACATTATCAAAATTGAATGTTCTTAAATTAAAAGTAAAATCAGGATTGCTATAGCACATATATGAAAACATATTAAGCATATTGGTTACACTACTAGTATCAAATTTATCGCCAAAATTCAAGGTAAAAACTGTACTTTTATATCCGGTTCTCTCAAACATATAAGACATATTTGTCACTTTAGAAGTATTAAACTGATTTCCCAAATTTAAGATAAAAACGGTGTTACTATATCCGATATAAGAAAACATATTGTACATAGTTGTTACGTTTGACGTATCAAATTGGTCACCTAAATCAAGGGTGAAAACAGGGCTACTATATCCAGTATAATGAAACATAGAATTCATATTTGTTACGTTCGATGTATTAAATTGATCACCTAAATCAAGGGTAAAGACGGGACTGTTATTCCCAGTATAAGCAAACATAGAATTCATATTTGTTACATTGGAAGTATCCAAATTAGACAAACTAATCGTTTTAAGTTCAGTCAAATTTTGAAACAAATAACTAGAATTAGAATTGGCAATAACTCCTTCCTCTTGACCAATGTAAACTTCATATAATCCATTAACATCGACATCATAATACCAAGCCATAATCGCACCACTTTGTTGTTCGGACACATCCCATGAACCAATTGCATCATCTGGCACTTTGTTTGTTTCAACAAATTCAAGCTTTTCAATCTTGTTTTTTACTAGAGGACCGTTTAAAAATATTCCAGTCGCAGCAACACTTGATGTGGCTTTTAGATTAGCAATTAAAGGAGCTTTGTCCGTGGCAATATTAGTAATATATATTTTTGATTCAAATATTTTACTCATTTGATCATTACCAGCTAATTCATCCATCCATAAGTAAAGACTAAATTCTTTTTCTTCACCAACTCTTAAATATCCACCTTTTAAATAATAAGATTTAATCAAATTATCTAAATCAATATTACTAGTATTGGTATTTTCAGGAGCATCACCAAGGATCCTTGGCGTTGGATTTGTTTTTCTACTGAAGTCAAAGGCATATTTAATGGCATTTTCATTTATTAACTTATCTGTAGATCCAAACGAATTTAAGGTGATATAATATTCTGAATCTATTGAGCATATATTTTTGATTTTAAATTTATAAGGGGTTAATGTTAATCCCTCTTGATCAGTTATTGGAAATGTATTTTTTAATTTAATATCATTTCCTGTCTCTTCAAAAGTTATGTCAAAACAACCTGATAAAACAATATTATTATTTGTTTGTTTGTGTGTTATTTGCCAATAAGCGTAAGTAATTCCGATTGTAATACTAAAAATAATTAAAATACTTAAGGCAATTATTATAATTTTATATTTCTTATTTAATTTAATTTTCATAATTTACTCCTTCTATTCTTTTAATCAAGGACAAGTATTACTAGAACAATCGACAATTATTCCAGCAAATCCTTTATTACTAACCCATGTTTTATCACTTTCATTTTTTACATAAACTGTATGGGTAGTTTTAGAATTAGTAAATATATAATCATAAGTTGTAACTTTATCAAAATTAAATGTTTTTAAGTTCAAAGTGAAATTCGAATTATTATATCCAGTTGAATTAAACATATCACTCATATATATGACCTTAGAGGTATCAAATTTATCTCCTAAATTTAAAGTAAAGATTGGACTACTATATCCAGTTGAATGAAACATCTTCATCATAGTTGTTACATTTGAAGTATCAAAATACTCTCCTAAATCCAATGTGAAGACTGTACTCTTATAGCCTGTAGAATCAAACATACTAATCATATCTTTTACATTGGAAGTATTAAATTGATTTCCTAAATTTAAAGTAAAGATTCTACTACTATAACCTGTAGATAAAAACATACCTTGCATAGTTGTGGCCTTAGAAGTGTCAAATTGATTTCCTAAATCAAGTGTGAACACATCACTTTTATAGCCAGTTTTAGAAAACATAGCCGTCATATTTGTTACTTTAGAGGTATTAAATTTACTTCCCAAGTTTAAAGTGAAAACTGTGCCATTATATCCAGTAGAATTAAACATATATCGCATATTTGTTACTTTGGAAGTATCAAATTTATCACCTAAATCTAATGTGAAGACTTGACTGCTATATCCAGTAGAATCAAACATCATACTCATGTTAGTAACATTGGAAGTATCGAACTCACTACCTAAATCAAGAGTGAAAACTTTGCTACTACATCCAGTAAAATAAAACATATAAGACATATTTGTTACTTTGGAAGTATTAAACTGACTACCTAAATCAAGAGTAAAGACAGTGCTATAACGACCAGCATCCCGAAACATGTAAGACATATCTGTTACATTCGATGTATCAAAATTATTACCTAAATCTAATGTAAAGCTTTTACTGTTATATCCAGTAAAAGAAAACATAGTTCGCATATTTGTTACGCTAGATGTATCAAATTTATTTCCTAAGTCCAATGTGAAGTCTTTGTTGTTATATCCAGTAGAATAAAACATAGCTTCCATATTGGTTACCTTTGATGTATCAAATTTATCTCCTAAATTTAAGGTAAAGATGGTACTGCTATATCCAATTTGATAAAATATATGCCCCATATTAACAACATTTGAAGTATCAAAATACTTTCCTAAATCTAAAGTGAAGACTGTACTCTTATAGCCAGCAGAATAAAACATTAAGTCCATATTTGTTACCTTCGATGTATCAAATTTATCACCTAAATTTAAGGTAAAGATGGTACTGCTATATCCAGCAGAATAAAACATAGAGTCCATATTGGTTGCCTTCGATGTATCAAAATACTCTCCTAAATTTAAAGTAAAGATTGGACTATTAAATCCTGTTTGATAAAACATGTGTCCCATATCAACAACATTGGAAGTATCAAAATACTCTCCTAAATCAAGCGTAAAAAATTTGCTATAACGACCAGTACTATAAAACATTGAGGACATATTTGTTACATCAGAAACAATTAACTGTTCTAAATTTAATTCGTCTAAGTTTTCTAAATAATGAAACAAAAAACTAGAGTTTGTATTAGCTACAACGCCACCTTCTTGTCCAATATAGACTTCATATTTTCCATTAGAGTCACGATCATAGTACCAAGCTGTTATAGCACCGTTTTGTTGTTCAGACACATCCCATGAACCGATTACATCATCAGGAACCTTGTTAGAATCAACAAACTCCAGTTTCTCGATTGTATTTTTCACTAATGGTCCATTTAAAAAAGTTCTAGTCGCAGCAACATCCGTTGCAACTATTAAATTGGCAAGTAATGGGACATTATCAGTTTCCATACTCGTGATAGATGTTTTTGATTCAAATATTTTACTCATTTGATCATTATCAGCTAATTCATCCATTAATGGATTCATTGAGTCAAATGTTATATCAAAACAACAGGACGATATAATATTCTTTTCCGTTTTCTTGTGGGTCATTTGCCAGTAAGCAAAAGTCACTCCAATTGAAACACTAAAAGTAATTAAAATACTTAATGCAATTATTATAATTTTATGTTTTCTTTTTAAATCAATTTTCATTTCCTTCACCTCATCCTTTTTTAGTATAACTTAAAAAGGAGTAAAAGAAAATGTTTACCAAAGATAAACTGCATAAAAACTATTTTTTTGTCAAATTTTCGTAAAAAAAAGTATAGATTATACTTCTATACTTTCAATTGCATCTAAATCAATATCGTCATCATCTACCATGAAACGTTCTTCTAACATTTCACTTGGTTCATCACTCATAAATTCCTTTTCAAGTTCTAAACCAATGTCACTATATTGTTTTGCGCCAGTTCCTGCTGGGATTAATTTACCAATAATAACATTTTCTTTTAATCCTCTTAGGTAATCGACTTTACCACGAATAGCAGCATCAGTTAATACTCTTGTTGTTTCTTGGAATGAAGCTGCTGATAGGAATGAATCAGTTTCAAGAGAACTCTTCGTAATACCAAGCATTACAGGTTGTCCTTTTGCAGGAATTCCTCCCTTTAAAATAACTGGTTTATTTCCTTCTGTAAAGTTTCTTAAAGATACTGATAATCCTTCAACAAATTCTGTATCTCCTGGATTTAAAATCTTAACTTTATTAATCATTCGTTTTACAATAATTTCAATATGTTTATCTGAGATGTCAACACCTTGTAATTTATAAACCATTTGAATTTCTTTTAAGATATATTCTTGTGCGGTAAGTGGATCTGTAACTGCAAGTAATTCTTTTGGACTAATTGCCCCTTCAGTTAATTTATCACCAGCACTTACTTTATCTCCTACTGCAACTCGAACTTTCATATTGTAATTCGTAACATGATCTCTAGCTTCTAAATCATTTTCAATAATAATTTTATGTTTACCATTGACTTCTTCAACGCTAGCAATTGTTCCATTAATTTCCGCAATGGTTGCTTTTCCTTTTGGATTACGAGCTTCAAATAATTCTTCAACACGAGGTAACCCTTGTGTGATATCATCTCCACCAGCTACTCCTCCGGTATGGAAAGTACGCATTGTTAACTGAGTTCCTGGTTCTCCAATTGATTGTGCAGCCATAATACCAACAGCTTCTCCTGTTTCAACCAGGTTTCCAGTTGCTAGGTTTCTACCGTAACATTTTTGACAAACACCATTTTCAGCTTTACATGTTAAGACACTTCTAATTTCAACAGATTTGACACCTTCATCTAGAACTTTCTTAACAATATTTTCTGTAATCATTTCATCTTTTTCTAAGATAACAGCTTTGGTTGTTGGATTAATGATTTTCTTAGCAGTATAACGGCCTAAAATACGTTCTCCAATTGATTCAATCACGGAACCATCTTTATCATTTAATAAATCATAAACTTCAACACCATTGATTGATCCGCAATCGTAATCACGAACAATAATATCTTGAGCTACATCTACTAAACGACGAGTTAAGTATCCTGAATCGGCTGTACGTAACGCAGTATCGGCAGATCCTTTACGAGAACCATGTGTTGATAAGAAGAATTCTGATACTGTAAGACCTTCTATAAAGTTAGAAGTAATTGGGATTTCAACGGTTGAACCATCTGGTTTTGCCATCAATCCACGCATACCTGCTAACTGTGTAAAGTTTGAAATTTTACCACGAGCTCCTGAGTTCATCATCATGAATAAAGGATTTTCAAAGTTATCCTTTGATAATTCTTGTAATTCAGCTTTGATTTTATCAGTTGCTTTCGTCCAAACTTCAATAACGTTAGCATAACGTTCTTCTTCTGTAATTAACCCACGATTAAATTGTTTATTAATCTTAGTAACTAAATCATTACCTTCCGCAATAATTTCTGGTTTTTTCTTACTAGTTACTATATCTGCAGCTGATACTGTAATACCAGCAATAGTTGAATATTTAAATCCTAAATCTTTTAATTTATCTAACATCATTGAAGTCTCAGTTGTTTTATAACGTTTAAATACTTGCGCAATAATATTGGATAAAGTTTTTTCAATAAATGGACTTACCAATGGCATCTTTTCTACATATTCACGGATATTAGTTCCCATTTCAATAAAATATTTACTTGGTGTAATTCCTTCGATATTTTCTTTACTAGGTTCATTAATATATGGATAACTATCTGGTAAAATTTCATTAAAAATAATCTTACCACAAGTTGTCATTAAGTATTTTTCTTTTTGTTCTTCTGTAAAAATCTTATATTTAAATGATCTTACTGGAACAACAATTCTTGTATGTAATGTAATTTCACGACGTTCATAAGCCATTAAAACTTCATTACAGTTTTTATATACTTTACCTTCATTTGGTTCACTTGCTTTTTCCATTGTAATATAACAATTTCCTAACACCATATCTTGAGAAGGAGTAACAATTGGTTTACCATCTTTAGGGTTTAAGATATTATTAGCACCAAGCATCAGAATACGAGCTTCTGCTTTTGCTTCTTCACTTAAAGGAACGTGAACTGCCATTTGATCTCCATCGAAATCGGCATTAAATGCTGCACATACTAATGGATGAAGACGAATTGCCTTTCCACCAACTAAGATTGGTTCAAAAGCTTGAATACCTAATCTATGTAGTGTTGGTGCTCGATTAAGTAAAACTGGATGCTCACAAATTACATCTTCAACGACATCCCATACACAATCATCTCTTGCATCAATTAAACGTTTTGCTCCTTTAATATTATGAGCAAGTTCTCTTTCTACAAGTCCATTGATTACAAATGGTTTAAATAATTCAAGAGCCATTTCTTTTGGAATACCACATTGATACATTTTTAAGTTTGGTCCAACAACGATAACAGAACGACCTGAATAGTCAACACGTTTACCAAGTAAGTTTTGACGGAAACGTCCTTGTTTCCCTTTTAACATACTAGATAATGATTTTAAAGGGCGATTACCTGCTGCTGTTACACTTCTTCCACGACGTCCATTATCAAGTAAACTATCAACAGCTTCTTGTAACATTCTTTTTTCATTTTGAACAATAATAGTTGGAGCCCCAAGTTCTAATAATTTCTTTAATCGATTATTACGGTTAATAATACGACGATATAAATCATTTAAATCACTTGTTGCAAAACGACCACCATCAAGTTGAATCATTGGTCTAAGATCTGGTGGAATAACTGGAAGATTATCAATAATCATCCATTCTGGTTTATTATTTGAATCTTGAAATGATACCAAACAATCTAAACGTTTTACTAAACGAATTCGTTTTTGTCCAGTTGCATTTTCTAAATCTTTTCGTAAATCTTCTACTTCTTGATCAATATTAACTGCTGCTAGTAATTCTCTTACTGATTCAGCACCCATTCCAACTCGAAAAGAGTTTCCATATTTTTCATAGTATGCACGATATTCTTTATCAGATAAAGTTTGTTTCTTTGCAAGTGGTGCACTTCCTGGATCAAGTACTACATAACTTACGAAATATAATACTTCTTCTAAGTCTCTTGGAGACATGTCTAGAACTAGACCCATTTTTGAAGGAACACCTTTAAAGAACCAAATATGTGAACAAGGAGCGGCAAGGACAATATGTCCCATACGCTCACGTCTCACTTTTGATTTTGTAACTTCTACCCCACAACGATCACATACAACATTTTTATAACGTAATCTTTTATATTTACCACAAGAACACTCATAATCTTTAGAAGGACCAAAAATTTTCTCACAGAATAATCCGTCTCTTTCTGGTTTCAACGTACGATAGTTAATAGTTTCTGGTTTTTTAACTTCCCCATTACTCCATTCTAAAATGTGTTCAGGTGAAGCTAGTCCAATCTTAATACCTTTAAAATTATTTACAGCTATCATATGATGTCACCGCCTTCTTCTAATTCTTCAATATCTCCTGGAAATTCAATATCATCTAAATCTTCGAAATCTTCATCTTCTTCGACTTCTTCTACCGGATTAGGTTCTTCGGTCTCAATTGGATCAGGCTCTCCTAATTCGATTTCATTTATTTGAATAAATTCTTCTTTTTCTTCATCATCTTCTAAACTTCTCATATCTAATAATTCATCATCATTATTTAATATTTGAACATTTAAACCTAACGCTTGGAATTCTTTAATTAATACTCTAAATGATTCTGGCATACCAGTTTGATTTACAGTTTTACCTTTTACTAAAGCTTCATATACTTTAACACGGCCAATTACATCATCTGATTTAATCGTCATGATTTCTTGTAAAATATGAGCTGCACCATAAGCATATAATGCCCAAACTTCCATTTCTCCAAAACGTTGTCCACCCATTTGTGCTTTACCACCTAATGGTTGTTGCGTTACTAATGAGTAAGGTCCAGTTGCTCGAGCATGTAATTTATCATCAACCATATGATGAAGTTTTACCATGTACATAACACCTACGTTGACACGGTTTTCAAATGGCTCTCCAGTACGTCCATTAATTAATTGAACTTTACCGTCTTCATCCATTTTCGCTTCTTTCATTTCTTCTCTGATGTCATCTAGATTTGCTCCATCAAATACTGGAGTTGCATAATGAACGCCCATTTGTTTTCCAGCCATTCCTAAATGAACTTCTAAGATTTGACCAATGTTCATACGTGATGGAACTCCTAGTGGATTTAACATAATATCAACGGGACGACCATCTGGTAAATAAGGCATATCTTCTTCTGGTAATACTAGAGAAATAACTCCTTTATTTCCATGACGTCCTGACATCTTATCTCCAACTTGAATTTTACGTTTTTGAATAATATAAACACGAATTACTTTAAATACACCTGCTGGTAATTCATCACTATTTTCTTTTGTATAAACTTTAACATCATGAACAATTCCATCCGCACCATGTTCAACTTTTAAACTAGTATCACGAACTTCACGAGTTTTTTCACCAAAGATTGCATGTAACAGTTTTTCTTCACTAGTAAGTTCTTGAACACCTTTTGGTGTTACTTTACCAACTAGAATATCACCTTCATGGACCTCTGTTCCAATTCTTACAATACCTTCTGAATCTAGGTTACGACGAGAATCTTCTGAAACATTTGGAATATCTCTTGTAATTTCTTCAGGTCCTAGTTTTGTATCACGACATTCTATATCATAATGTTCTATATGTAAAGATGTATAAACATCATCCTTAACTAAATTTTCATTTAAGATAATTGCATCTTCATAGTTATAACCATTATAAGTCATGAAAGCAACCGTCATATTTTTACCAAGTGCTAATTCGCCTTTTTCAGTGGAAGGTCCATCAGCAATAATTTGACCATATTTAATTTTATCACCAACAACCACAAGCGGTTTGTGATTAATACTACTTGAAGCATTTGATCGTTCAAAGTTTGCTAAATGATAAACATCTTTACCCTTAGCTGTTTTAACGATAACTTTTTTCGCATCTGCATATTCAACTACTCCATCAGCTTTAGAAACAATTGTACTTCCTGAGTATTTTGCCGCGGTTGCTTCTACCCCTGTTCCAACAATTGGTGCTTGAGGTACTAATAAAGGCACGGCTTGACGTTGCATGTTTGCACCCATCAAAGTACGGTTAGCATCATCGTAATCTAAGAATGGGATACAACTTGTTGTAATAGCAACAATTTGACTTGGAGCTACGTCAACAAAATCGACTTCTTCACGTTTTACCATAATGGTATCACCATTCATATAAACAATAACATTATCTTCAACAATTTTATTGTTTTCATCTAATTTTATCGTTGCTTGCGAAATATTATAATCTCTTTCTTCATCCGCGGTCATATAAACTATATCATCCATTTGAACAACACAATCTTTAACACGACGATAAGGAGTCATAATAAATCCATATTCATTTACTTTAGCATATCCTGCAAGAGATGTAATCAATCCGATATTTTGACCTTCAGGAGATTCAATTGGACAAATACGTCCATAATGACTGGCATTAACGTCACGAACGTCCATTCCAGCACGATCTCTTGATAATCCACCAGGCCCAAGGCTTGATAAACGTCTCTTATCTGTTAATTCTGCAATTGGATTAATTTGATCCATGAATTTAGATAATTGCGAAGATCCAAAGAATTCTTTTAAGACAGCCGTAACTGGACGAATATTAATCAATGATTTTGGGGTGACATTCTCAATTTCTTGAGTAGTCATACGTTCACGAATAACTCTTTCCATTCTTCCCATACCAACTTTAAATTGATTTTGAATCAATTCGCCAACTTGACGAACACGACGGTTTGCTAAATTATCAATTTCATCATCAGTTCCAATTCCATCATGTAAATTTAAGTAATAAGAAATCGCAGCATAAATATCTGGAATTGTTAAACGTTTTTCATCAACGCTTGTATCAATACCAATAATCTTAACCACTTTTTCTGGATTTTGCTTATCAAAAACCTTAACTTCTTGTACCATATCATATTGGTCCAAATCTTCGTTAATAAGAGCTTTTTTAAGACCAAAACCAGCTGCTAAAACAAGTTTGATTTGTTCTAAAACTTCTTTGGTAATAACAGTACCTTTTTTGGCAATAACAGTTTTTCCACTTTTAATATCTTCAGCAAGAGTACAACCAAGCAAACGATCACTCACATTTAATTTTTTATTAAATTTATAACGACCTACTTTTGCTAAATCATAACGAAAACGATCAAAGAAACGTGTTGTTAATTGATTCTTTGCCGAATCCAAAGTCGCAGGT
>Ga0153946_1001313_pt1 | contig 10631 bp, 11 predicted proteins | sample TSNJ030MetaG_FD_104751 | JGI IMG/M metagenome (GOLD analysis project Ga0153946, IMG submission 104751) | Attine ant fungus gardens microbial communities from New Jersey, USA - TSNJ030 MetaG | ecosystem: Host-associated > Fungi > Mycelium > Unclassified | place: USA: New Jersey, Wharton State... | reverse complement strand
TCTCTAGAATACTATTTATCTAAGGTAGACCTATGTATATGCTTGCACTGTAAAGACCCAAACTTTTCTATTACAACAATGCACACAGATGATGTCTTTAGTACTTCATCTAGCAATGAAGAGGCTAATAAAGTTGTCCATGAGTTTGCCTTGTAGTGGGATCTGACAGAAGTCAATGACCACAATCTACTTCTTGATCTGATAGTCAAGCATTTTGAGAATGGGGATATATTACTTTTACAGTCTATGTATTTTGAGCATGCACTTAAATACTTTAATCTGTGGGACCTTCATCCTCTTGATATCCCTCTTCCTCACAAGGCTCAAATCTCAAAATATAAGGAACTGCTAATGGAGGAGGAAGCCCAATTCATGGTGGACAAACCCTTTTGTCTATTACTGGGTACTTTACTCTGGGGGAGTTCAAGTACTTGACCTAATATTTCTTATGTGTGTAATATTCTTGGGCAGGTACAGGTCAATCCTGTCCTAGAACATTGGGAGTTGCTACTGGAGGTGTGCCACTATATCTGTGGGATACTCGACTATAGTCTCTTGTATTTTTTGAGTCTGGGGGAGGAAGTTGGTGATGGGATAAAGCTATTTGGATGTATTGATACAGATTGGGCAGGATGTGTTAATATATATTGTTCTATCTCAGAGTATGTCTTTTTTATGGGCAGAGTGCCCATATCCTGGTCATCAAAGCAACAGGCTGTTGTTGCATTGTCATTGATAGAGTTAGAATATATTTCACTTGTATATGCAGCACAATAAGCCATGTAGATGAAATCATAGCTTGATGAAGTTTTCTTGCTAGAGAAGTTCCCTTTTCCTCTTACTGGTGATAATCTAGGATCAATCAGTCTCACAGAGACCACCAAGGGTCATAGCTTGTTGAAACATCTCTATATACAGTACCACTACATTCACAATTGTGTCCAGGACAAAGAAATCTCTGTTATGCCAATATCCATCTATAACAATGTTGCTGACATCTTGACCAAGCCCCTCCCAAAACCCATCTATCAAAAGTTTGTGTCGATGATGAATCTAGACTGGCATAGGCATGGTGTCAGGGGGAGTGTTGAGGATTGTTAGCCTTGACCTTGATGTGATGCATACTGGAATAACTTAAGGTGAAACATGATTGGGTGTTTATATATATATATATATTATTTCTTTTACTGATTGATATAAAAACTTCACCATTGATTGTTGCCCCCTCAGCTGTTCTATCTTATAACATCTGGTAAATATCTTAATATCATTGTCTACAACATCATTCAATTATTCATCTCATCATCAGCTCATTGTTCTCTACTCTGCTTATTTTTCTAACTTACATGCTCATTTGTTGCTCACTTGTCATTATCACCTTAGCAACACATGTAGGAACTCTGAAGCAAATTTATTTCCTAGGTATTTTTTATGCACATTCATCTTGTATATAAAGTACAATTCTGTAAGCTCTGAGGCCAGTCGTTTCTGTCTGGACCTCAGTCCGACACCTATTTTAGCATCCTGAGGACTTACCTGCGCATTTTCGCTGTGAATCATATGTCTCATTATATTGTATGTGGATAAATATAAATACAGGTAGCTGAGATGATGCTCGTTGTACGTTTACAACAAGTTTTTCCCCCATTTTGCGTCGCTCGTCCATAAATCAATATTTGTAGCAAGTTCTTCAGCTCTTACTACCTTGCTGTTGTCATCTAACAACTTCAATACGAGTGCTGACGGATGATAACATGTATGCAGTATAAATCCAGGCAATGACTGTTAAATGACAGATTGATTCCAGATCAAGACATGAGGCATTAAGAGGTCCACTGCTTAAATAGTTGCAGGTAATGCATCAATCTGCTTCTTCAGATCCATCAATAGCGGTCCTGACTCCAACAAACTCATAGGACATCTTAAACACCCGCTCGTACACGTACTCTTCAAAAACTCTATATTATCAAATATTCCCTCTGTCGTCGGTCTTACAGCTAGTTCTGCCTTGGCTTTACTCGCAAACTCATTCCACCAGTCCGGATTGCCATATGATCCATGTCCAGAGCCATTACATTGCGGACATTTGAGACCGCGCGGGGGTTTTATAAGCTCTGAAGCATTCTTTGCTCGTGTGCGGTGAAGGTTGATGAGCTTTTGATACGAGTAAGCAGAAATGTGCCTCATCTCGTCACAGAGAGGTGTGTCAAGGAGATTGATGTTCAACGTGTATTGCGACGCAATCTTGGCTTCGTCTTCCAACTGTCATACAAAATTGAAGAAGTTATGAATCAGGAAACGTAGTAGTATAAGAAGAAAAACGTACGTTGAAGCTAGTTGCAATTCCATATACACGCAGCGGATTCTCGTTGAGATATCTCGGCGAAATCAACATTTGTTTCAGGGCTTCCACAGCAATCATGAAATCATATTTGAGCGCCACACCCAATATACATGAAACCTCATCTAAGGAGTTGATATTTGGCCGAGGGACCGGATATATATAGCTTAATAGCTTCGTGAACACCTCCCTCGTTTCAGGAACGGGGATACGTGGGATGTAGGCGTCACTCGTTGAGGATGAATACGACGGAAGTGAAGGCGGTTGGGGAAGTGAAAACATATCGCAGAAGAATGGCGAGGCGGCCGTAAGCACACACCAATGTGCGCGAATCTCTGCAGGATATCCTCCTCCAGTCACAAAAATGATGTCGGCATCAGAAGCGTTAAAATCATATAAGTCATTGAGAGACAGATCGCTCTGCATTTCCATCGATGTCCAAGTTGGGCCGGATACCAGTGTTATGTGATGAGGAATATAGGATTACAAAACGTCGCTGTCGAGGCAGAGGTGTTGATTGAATGTTCCCCTTGTTTTATAAGTATGAGATCCACTACTTGTCTGCGCAAGCTCCGTCCGAAATCCCAAATAACGACAGGAGGTGATTGTTCATCAACAGGCATCTCCAAACCCACATTCGATTTCATCCCGGGATTCTGAGACATTCGCCGCGAACATGATGCTTAGCCGAAGGGTACGAACCTAATAAGCACAGATCTCGGGCTGTACTTCGCATTATCAAATCGACCCTGAATGATATTGAATGAGGAAATATGACCCATGCATGATTTCAAACATATCTCCATCAGTCCCAGCAGCCGTAAATCACGGATCTCTCCAACTTCGTTAGTAGATCTCTAGCGAGGGCGATAAAGATCCTTGCGACCTGCCTTAATGCCTGAAATCGCGGTCTGTGTGAGTAGGTATATAATTTTCTCCTGTCAGGGACCATCTAGATGAGGTAAGCGTACCGACAACTTCAAAAACGACGCCATGATATCAGCTTGTTTTAATGTTGTGAACAGTCAGGAAGTGTTCATATGAGCGAATTGCATTCAGGCTTTGATCTTGTCCAGACTTAATTTAGGTTATCTGGTTCTTGTGGTACATAGGAGCATGACCGTCCGCTGAGCAGAATTTGTCGGACATCGATTAGCGCCATGAACCTAAGACTGGTACCATACGACAATCTGTTTGTTCCAACACATTTATAAGCCGGCCTTGATCATACATCGCTGTCTGAATGATTCAAACTCAAGTCCTTACTGCATAGTGAGCCACAAAATGCGCCTCCGAGAAATGCACTCGGCAAGTTCGAAAGAAAAGATGTCGCTGGACCTCTCTGGGTATGGAAGACGGAGATGTATAACACCGGTTCAAAACATATCCTCCTTCGGAGAATTGGGCGTCGAAATCTGGTCAAAAGAGGCATCCACATTTCCGAAGGGATAAAATATGCATCATTTATCAATGACCACTCGAGTCGCTGTGTGTCAGACTTTAGGAGGTTCCGTTGGTAAAATGGATAGCAGATCTATTTGAGCGTCAAGGATTCGTGGACGATAAGATTTTTTGGAACTCAATGAATACCCGACAACGTCAGTTGTGGAACACAGTTTGATTCAGTCTGGGGTTATCAAGGTAACAGTTCCTCATGAACATTGAAGTACCTGTTCTCAAATAAGCCCCTAGTCCCGACGAGCAAAAATAGAGTACTCACCTTTCAACACTCCCAGATCCTCTGCATGTTCCTTCACCATTCTCACCCCAAGTAACGATCCAGCGTCCGAGAGGATTACCATCCTTATCCTGTGTCTCTGCGATAGTTTCTTCTTGTCCGGGTGTAACCTGTCGCTCGGCCTTTGGCAGAACCACTCTTTCAGCAAGTTCCCATTTGGCAAAACCCCGCCTCGTTTCAACCAAAAAGCTTGGGTCATATACCTGGAAAGGATGACACAAGGCAAATCAGTACACCAAACACAAACGATTTGCATCACGCCCCGGTAATTGGTCAGACTCGAGCGCCACTCACCATCGTGATCCTTGGTTTTACCGTTAACGACATAGTAGTCATCTCCATACCCTCCGCACCACCGTTCTCCTCTGGTCTAATATATCTCAGCTGGGTCACATATGGCTTACCAACCCACGCAACCAAACCCGTGCTCGTCGCCGAAGTCAAGATAGCGATCGAAGCTAATGCTAGTCGCGCAGTCGGTGGCAAATTCGACTCTATCACAAATATGAATGGCGCCAGTGTAGTAGACAATATAAGGGATGAGAGTGAAAAGATCTTGAGTCTACGAAATGTAGTTCCGAGAGGACCAACGTAGAGTTTACCGTAGACATCGTCTTTAGAGTTGTTATGCCCCTCTACCCCTGTCGTGGATGTATTTAATTCCGGTGACGAAGTGGCATTTGTAGAGCGGGTTGTGGTCGTTTGAGCAATGACGCTCCGACATGCAAACGAAGCTGAAAAATGTCTGTATGACACAGATGAACCGAGGAACAGTCGCTGCCTCAGTCCAAGTGCCCTAGAAGTAGCAAGCCACCGCTTGGAAACTGGCTGGGAGGTAAATTTGTAATGGTGGAAAAGAGGCCGGGAGAGCATAGTAGAGAGTTCAAAGGTTTGCCTTTTTTAGACATTAGCTCCTCTACCATGGATCCACCCATTTATTACTCGCGTTCAGAGTACATCGAGACTGTGAGCTGCTGCTGCTGCTACTGCCACCTTCACTCTCATGTCTATTCGCCTTGACGTTTGTGGCATCTCAGGACACTGGAAACAAAGTCTCGCGCAGAGCTACCATCGCAGGTCCGCAAAACATCGTTCTGGGCGGTAAGACCATCATTTCTAGTGGTGCTATCATCCGTGGCGACCTCAGACGAACGGGACCTGGACATACTGTTGTGATACAACTTGGTCGATATTGTCTGCTTGGTGAAGGGTCTATCATGAGGTTCCGTCCTTCCCAATTCCTCAGCCATCTTTTTATTAATTACAAAAGGCCACCGTACAAGACCTTTCGCGGGGCTTTCAACTACTACCCTATGAAAATCGGTGACCATGTTCATATCGGCGCCAACTCGGTGATCGAAGCTGCAACGATTGGAAATCACGTAGAGATCGGCAAAAATTGCATCATTGTTCGTCTAATACCTTTACAACTGGGATCGGGCTCTGACCAATCTACTCAGGGTAAATTTACAATTATCAAGGACTGTGTCAAGATTGCAGACAACACTACAATACCACCTAACACGGTTGTACCTACACTTGCTTATTTTGGAGGGTCGCCAGGTTAAATCATACCTCGTTGATCGCCCTTTGTCACTTTGCTGACGCCCCTTTAGCCCATTTCATCGAAGATTTACCAGAGTCTACACAAGAGATCGTCGAAGCACGGACGAAGCAGTATTATACCCGATTTCAAGCACTCCATAGACAATGACCATCCAGCTCTCTTAGATACCCATAGTTCTATAGATAGATCCCATCTAATACTCAGCACTCGAGCATCATCAAAAAGTCATTATAAATTATACATGAAGACATAACTAAAGCATCCTAAAACTGAGGGGGGTGAGTTACTACAGGAGATATGCAAACTGTGCCAATATACTTGTACTTTTTTATTTAAGTCTAAAGAACCAAAAGACCAAACGAACGGATGTAACGCGCCAACTACCGTGTTACGATACATGAAACCTCTACCTCAAGAAAAAGAGAAGATATGGGACATTTAGTCTTTCTTCTCCTCTTTGGGCTGCTCAGCAGATTCTGAAGATGACGAATTCTGCTCAGCGGCGCGCTTCTCATATACCTTCTGGAAAAGACCGAGAGAGGCGGTTTGGGTCTCGCTAATTTTCTCGCGGATAGTGTCAGCAGTGACAGAGGCATCACCAGTTTGACCCTTGGCAGCAATTTCACGAAGCTCAGCAACGAGCTTGGTAACCTTCTCTTTCTCTGCTGCATCAAGTTGATCTTTAAACTCGGTCATGGCTAAAGGAACATAAATATGAGTACTCAAAAGTGAGAGTCAAAACACTAACCTTTTTCAGTATCAGCACAGATAGAGTCGGCTTTGTTGGCCTCTTCAATGAGAGAACGACGGGCTTTATCAGCTTCGGCGTATAGTTCAGCATCAGAAACCATCTTCTCGATATCCTTGTCACTCAGGCCGGACGAAGAAGCAATAGTCATGGATTGATCCTTGCCAGTAGCCTTGTCCTTGGCATTGACATGAACAATACCATCTAATGAACACGGGTAATGAGAACTCAATAAGGAATCCATATAGAGCGCGAGACATACCAGCATCAATGTCAAAGGTAATTTCGATTTGAGGAACACCCTTTGGAGCAGGAGGTATACCAACAAGATTGAAATTGCCAAGGAGCTTGTTATCACGGACGAGGTCGCGCTCACCCTGATATATCTTGACTTCAATGGCAGTCTGTCCGTCAGCGGCAGTGGAGAAGGTTTGCGACTTCTTAGTGGGAATGGTGGTGTTTCGGTTGATGAGTTTGGTCATTATACCACCGAGGGTCTCGATACCGAGGGAAAGGGGGGTCACGTCCAAAAGAAGAATGTCGGTGACATTGCCAGCGAGAACACCACCTTGAATGGCAGCACCAATAGCAACAGCCTCATCGGGGTTGACGCCCCTACTGGCCTCCCGTCCAAAGATAGACTTCACGGTTTCTTGGACCTTGGGCATACGTGACATGCCACCAACAAGAATAACCTCGTTAACTTCGCTAGCCTTGATACCAGCGTCGACAAGAGCCTTCTTGCAAGGCTCAACACTCCGCTGTATGAGAGGTTGAACAAGACCTTCGAACTGAGCACGATTGATCCTCATGTTCATGTGTTTAGGTCCATCTTGGCCATTGGTAATGAAAGGTAAGTTGATTTCGGTCTGAGTTGTAGACGAAAGTTCAATCTTGGCTTTCTCAGCAGCTTCGCGGACGCGCTGAATAGCGATTGTATCATTGGCTAGATCACACCCTTCGTCTGCCTTGAATTTGTTGACAATATGACTGACAATCTTGTTGTCGAAGTCTTCACCACCAAGGTGAGTGTCACCATTGGTAGACTTCACCTCGAAAACGCCCTTCTGCATCTCAAGAATAGAGATATCGAACGTTCCACCTCCCAGATCATAGACGGCAATGACTGAATTGTCAGCACGATCGAGGCCATATGCGAGGGCAGCAGCAGTGGGTTCATTAATAACACGAAGAACATCAAGGCCGGCAATTTGACCAGCATCCTTAGTAGCTTGCCGCTGAGCATCATTGAAGTAGGCGGGAACGGTGATGACAGCATTTCTAAAGGAGTTTACTAAAGAATGACATATCAAAATGTAAACAACTCACTTGATAGATTTGTTGGCATACTGTTCCGCAGTAGAACGCATCTTTTGAAGGACCATAGACGACAGCTCCTCTGGTGACTGAAAAAGAGAGTTGGAATTGAACCATCATCAATGACACTAAAAACTCACGTATGTCTGGGTCTCGCCATTATTCTCAACCTGGACAGCAGGTCGTCCATCAGACTTGGGAACGATGGTAAATGGCCTGAAAAACTGCTCCAAAAATTGCTTTTCACAGGGAATATTGGAACATACCAGTGCTTTGCATCCTCCTGAACTTCCTTATCCTTGTATTGGCGACCAATTAGCCGTTTGAAAGCAAAAGTAGTGTTTTTCGCATTGACGACGCCCTGTCGCTTGGCAGGGAGACCAACAAGACGCTCGCCATGCTTGGTGAAGGCCACTACCGAGGGTGTAGTGCGAGCACCTTCGGCGTTCTCAATGACCCGAGCAGTCTGACCCTCCATCATCGCCACACACGAATTTGTTGTCCCCAAGTCAATACCAATGACAGGACCTGCGGTGCCACATTAGCACGTAGCAGTACCAATACAGCATGTACTACTGACCATTTACTTTTGTATTGAGGTTCCTCGCAATCATAGAGCGGGGAAGACGCTAGAAAAACATAAACACATGGACCAATAAGAACAAGAGACTCTTACTGCATAGTGGCCAGATCGTGCAACGGCAGAGCGAAGGGAACCGAAGGCGGAGAACATGGTGGTAGAGGTAGAGAAAGAAAGGATGACAGCTGGAAATTTGAAGCGCGGATTACATACGCGTCGAGTCGCTTTGCGGAATTACCCGATGTCTCCAGAAGCTTCCACGTGATATGCAGCTCGTCCTGTAGAACGAGCAGAGTCTACCCGCACTATAGCTCATTTTGCATCTCAAGGGTCCAAAACTAAGAGGATGTACATGATGAGTCATTCCAATGGATGTAACCCCAGTCAGAACGAACAATGTCCAAATGCCTGTGAAAAGAGGTGTGCTGAGCCGTGGCATAAGTTTGGCATCTGTGATGTAAACCCAACTGGTTCCATCTTAGTCTATAATGTCCGACGGTACCTCCAAGAATCAGATTGGTGGCGAGTACGGCAATATTCGAGCGTCAATTAATGTGGATCACCTGAATGTATACCTTGCGAAGAGCACACCCTCCATCAAGACTCCTGTAGACGTAAAGCAGTTCAAGGTGCGTGTCATTTGAAAATTGTATGAGTCTTTTGAGTTGAGCTACTCTCAGTTCGGCCAAGTATGTATCGAGGGTGTCAACAGTATCTCCATAATCTAACGAGATACTCCAGTCTAACCCAACATACTTTCTAACCGATGCCAAGTCGGTGTCACTTTCGTCTTCCTTTGTTGGCTGAACCTCATCTTCGATAGCAACGTGAACTGGGTACTCAGAAAGAAACCAGCAGGTCAACTCCTATCTAAAACTGCTCACCAAGTAGAGCGCGAATTCAGAGTTCTGAGTGCTCTTTACAAACACAATCAGGACCCTTCTACAGCGCCCGATAAAAAAGTTCCCGTACCCGAAGCTATCATCCTATGCGAAGACACTTCAATTCTCGGCACTCCATTCTATATCATGGAGTTCCTCAAGGGTCGTATCTTCACAGATGCCCGTATGCTCCAAGTCTCTCCTCAAGACCGCCATGAATGGTATATCACATGACAAAAAAACACATAACAAATTCTCATATTTCGTCTCAGCTGGCTCTCCGCTGTCCGTGCTCTCGCAGCGCTTGGCAGCGTTGACCCAATCAAAGTCGGTCTCTCAACATTCGGTCCCTCCACCGACTACTTCCCTCGCCAGATCAAATCCCTCACTCGCGTGTCTGCTGCACAAGCCCTCGCCGTCGACGTCGAAACTTATAAACCAGTTGGTAACATCCCTTTCTTTGACGAGCTTGTCGACTGGTATCGCAGTAACCTTCCCAACGAAAATAAACTTGGTTTGCGCATCGTTCATGGAGATTACAAACTCGATAATATAATCTTCCACCCGACCGAGAACCGTGTCATTGGTATTCTAGACTGGGAGTTGAGTACATTGGGTAGTCCTGTAAGTCCGAATCTTTCTCAAGTCAGTAATTATGGGATTGACTACATTTAAGCTCGCTGACCTAGCAAACTTCACATTACCTTGGTCTATAGATAGCAGAAACCTTCCTGAAGGTTCGGCCATCTCTCTCCATGGTTTCAAGAACACGACACAAGTCCCTATTCCACTGGAAGACCTCGAGCGCGAATTCTGTCGGCTCTTAGAACAGCCCTACCCTATAGCAGAAATGATCTTTGTCCGCAGTTGGATGCTCTTCCGTGTAGGTTTTCCATCCTTCTAGCTATGGACAGTCATTCTCGACCGCTTACCTGTGCGAATTGCAGTTAGGAATCATTTCACAAGGTATTGCTGCGCGTTTTGCCCGACGACAGGCTAGCTCGGAGAAGGCTTATCTCCACACCCAAACCTTTCCCATCCTCGGCAAGCTCGCAAAAATCGTTCTCGAAGATGCAGGCAATACAGTCACTTATAAACCTAGGCTTTGATCTACCATCGTGTCCATATTACTGTTTAAATGATTACGGCAGTTCATTGTCCCTTATCAAAACTATTAAAAGCCTATGAAATATCTTTCTCATTAGATTTGTGTCCTGCAAACAACTGCGAAAATCTTCTCTGAGCCGTCGTCGGTGACTGTCCCCTCTGTTGTACATCATGAGACCGCTCATCTGTAGGCGTCCTCTCGTGATCCTCATTCACTGTAGCTGTCTCTTGCTGTCTCTTCCCCTTCCTCCTTTTTGGACAACTTTTTTCTCCCACTTCCATTCATACGGTCCGGAGGCGCCAAGAAATTCATCACAATAGACCACAAACTATTTGCATTGATCTCGCTCGT
>Ga0153946_1001312_pt1 | contig 10636 bp, 5 predicted proteins | sample TSNJ030MetaG_FD_104751 | JGI IMG/M metagenome (GOLD analysis project Ga0153946, IMG submission 104751) | Attine ant fungus gardens microbial communities from New Jersey, USA - TSNJ030 MetaG | ecosystem: Host-associated > Fungi > Mycelium > Unclassified | place: USA: New Jersey, Wharton State... | reverse complement strand
AACCGCATGCATTACTGGGTCCGTGCATCAGACAACCCATTCCATTTTCTGTCATGGGCTGAAACGGATCGGTTGATGTGCTACCGCCCTTGTCGGGGTGTGCCTTGATTGCCAGCTCGATATCAAAGCGAATCTGTATGTTTCTAATTCCGAGACCGTGTGATCATTGCCATTGAATTCACGATTACACCTATGGGAATTCGTGTCGATCTCCTTGTTAGCATGTAGTGGGAAAAAGAACTAGAGCCCCACATTACTCAGTCAATCTTCGTGCGTGTATTCATTTTCTTAGTTAAGGAGATTACACGGCAGACTTAGGTATCAAGTGGCCACCTGGAACTGGGATTGCCAAGTCATCAAATCGTCTAAATTTAGCCTGCTGCCACGTTCCACTACGGCGAGCTGAAACGACGTTCCAGTCTCGCTAGGTTATTTGTAGAGCGACTGCCGTTGTCAAATTCTGCTCATGTCAAATAAACTACGGAAGACCAGAGTGACGTAAGCAACATTTTTAAGTATCAGATGGAACGTTTCTCAATCAAGCAATAGCCAGGGGTTTCATAGGCTCACTGACATAGAAACATCAGGTACCCATGTAGCTTCACGACACCACAGATACTCTAAGCCATAGCATTTGGAAGAGTTGAGAGCATTTGTATGTTAAATCAAAAACAGTCCCCAGATGTGTATAGGCAAAAAAGTGCTGTTTTTCCTGCAATAATTTGCATAGTGATGCTTGCACACAGTCCGCTCATAGACTACTAGGAGCTACTTTGACTACCCAAGATCAAGGGAGATAAAAGAACAAAGAAAGACTTCCTTCATTACTAGAGATCTTTCTGTACAGAAAAAATGTAGATATCTTCCCTGCATCAAGGTCATCCACTGCATTCAAAGTTCTTGATGGAATATTGACATCAGATTGATGCTCTTGAGGTAGTTTCCCAGAGGATTGACTGGGTGATTGGCTGTAGCTAACTTTCTAGCTGGGTCACTGGTTGGCTGATGTATGGATTACCTAGCTAGAAGGCTAGGTGGGGGATCACTATTATCATGAGTAAGAGGTATTTTCTCTACTTAGCCTTAAATTTTCATCCTGGCTTTAGATGTGTCATATACTGGAAATTTGGTATTAATTATTATTTATATTCATTTTCTTTTCATTTTTTTAATAATTTCCACTCCTGAACTCCTAATTTGTTTACTCCTATAGGATCATGATGTAGACCAAACACTTGTACCACCACTCCTATTCTGGGATTTGTATAAGTACTCTACCAGTACATTGTAGTTCCTTAGTTTGTAGATTAAAGTTATATTTCTCTACAATCTTGTTGAGCAGACAAATGTTTGCAAGTCTGAGATGATATAATTGTGACCACCTGTGGTCACAATACAAAGTGGCAATTGTTTATAAGTTGGAAACTATTGTATTTACAAGCTGTGTCCTCAAAACCTTATACTATCTATTGTTGCTATTGTTTTCAGAGAACATATATAAGTAGCTAGAACATGTACTGACACTTCAGTCATCTACACACAAAGACTGAGTATCACAAGGTATTTTTTTATATATAGTTATTTACACATGAAGACTAAGTATCACAAGTTTATTATATTTCTACAGGTTATTGAGCTCCATTGCACAGAATAACTGTCATATCTAGTACTACTGCTATATCTCTTGCCAACTCTCTTCCTACTACAGTTTCTAAACTCAACCCCTTTGGTCTCAACTGGGCCATCTTCCATATCTATTTTAAAGATACTGTTAAGGCAAAAGGCTTTTGGAACCACTTTGATGAAACCAGCCTAAAACCCCCTACTGGAACTACAAATGAAGAGATTTCCAACAGTCTTTAATGGGAAAAGGATAAGAGAGCTGCAAAGTCATTGCTTACTCAGAGAATCCCTGATTCAACCCTTATAAAGGTTTACTCCAAACCAACTGTCAAGGGCCAATGGGATCTGATTGTCAAAGAATACACAACTAAAGGAGCATATGCCCAAACCAACCTTCATATGCAATTTTTTGACATGAAGTATAAAGACTCTGAGAATGTTTGAAATTTTCTTGAGAAACTCATAATCAAGTAAGAAGAATTATCTACTGTTGGTGTTGTTATTAGTGAAGAAGATTATAGATCAACAATCATTAGCTGCTTGCCTAGAGATCTCATAAGTTTTACATCATCACAGCTAGCTGCAGCTCAGCTAATCAATTCTACAAAGAAAGTGAACTCCAATATGTTAATCTCATTGATTTCTAAAGGATATGACCACCAATTGAGGCAAACTGAAAGGTTTCATATGACCAAAGGGGGTCGTAAATCAAGGGCTAACCAAGACAAAGTATTAGCTGTTATAGGTGCTAAAGATAGAAAGCCAAGAGATACTTGCTAGAACTACAATGAAAAGGGCCACTATAGGACTAGGTATTCTAAACCTTCAAAGAATGAAAAAGAAAAGGACAACAAGAGATTCTTCAAGAAAGAAAATAACTCTGCTAATGCCATTGACTTTGACTTAAAAGCTAGTGGAGTTTATGTAGTTACTTACAACTCAGACAACTCTAATAGTGAGGATAACAGTATGTATCCTCAAGAAAGCATTTGCAATAATGATGACTGGTTTTCTGAAGTGGCAGAAGATAACAACTGGTTATTGAATACTGAAGATGAAGTTGTTAAAACAGCCATAGCTGTCACATCCAATGAAGCTGAACCTGTATCTTACATTAAGCTATACAACTCTGGTTGTAGCATCCATATCACACCTTACTATGAGTGTCTTGAAAACTACTCTGAAATCACACCCAAAACCATGAACACAGCAAACAAACAAAACTTTTATGCTGTTGGAAAAGGAGATATAACAATTGAAGTACCAAATAGCACAAAAACCTCTAAACTCAAACTTACCAAAGTCTTGTACTCTTCTAAAGTTGACTATACTCTTGTTTCAATTGGGAAACTTGACGAGTGTGGTTTTCAATGCTCCTTTGGTAATGGAAAGTGCAGTATTTTCATAAAGAAAGGAGACAAGATTGGTAAAATTCCCAAAAATGCCTGTGGTCTATACAAATATACCAGTGAACCACCAACAGCCAATACTGTTGAATAGGTTACCCTATAGCAACTTCATTGATGTATAGGTTATATTTCACCTGATATTGCAAAGAAGTTAATTATTGATGGATTTATCACTGGTCTTCAACTCATAACAACAAACTCTAATAATCTATTTTTCTGTGAAGTATATACATATGCAAAGCTGACTCAAAAGCCCATACCAAAAATACATAAAGGAAAACAAGCTGAAGACTTTAGTGATGAAATACATAGTGACTTATAGGATCTTGCACCTGTAAACATATAAGAAAAATGAAGATATTATATCATTTTTACTAATGACAAGACATGGCTTACTAGACTCAACTTGCTAAGGTCAAAGAATGAGACAATAATAGTCTACAAGAATTTTGAAGCTTGGTACTATATACAGCTTAACAAAAAGATCAAGATATTACACTTAGATTGAGGAGGAGAATACATAGGGAAAGAGTTCAGTATATACTTAAAGTCTTAAGAAATGGAATAAAAGTTTACTATACATGATACCCTACAACACAATAGTGTTGCTAAATAGAGAAATCACTATACTCTAGAATGAACTCATGCTCTTCTTTACCAAAGTGATCTACCCAAATTCTTGTAGGATAAGATAGCAAGATATATCATTTGGTTGATGAATAGGACCTCAACACACTCTGTTGAGGGCATGACACTACTTGAAGCAGTTTTTGGTACAAAACCTGACCTTAGCAATGTTTATGAATGGAGTGAAAAGTGCTGGGTAAGAACAGAACATGGTAACAAACTTGGTAAAAGGGTCCAAACTGGCTACTGGATTGATCTGGATGACAAAAGCAAGGGTCATTGTATCTATTGGCCAGACAAGTAAACTGTATCTGTTGAGTACAACATTTACTTTGACAAGTTGGCTACATCAGCTTCTTATCTTGAGAGAGAAAGAAGAACTAGTACTTATTAAGACAAAATCTAATCAACCTATTCCTATTACCTTCTATTAAACTAAAGTGCCAGCAGTTACAGCTTCACCTGAAAAGTCAGATCAATGAGTTACAGGAATAAGAAAATCTAGTGAACATATACAGCAATTACTTTGTGGTAAAGGAACTGCTTCAAACCAGCTATCTGATCCAATCATTTCCAAGGGAGTCCAAATTTCCCAACCATTTATCATTTCTGAGAAAGAGAAAGCAGCTGAGCAGATAATGTCTATAGATTACCTAAATGAGTATGTTTTGGCTACAGAAATCAGCAATGTAGAAGCCTTTGAACTATAGTCTTTGAAAAAAGCCAAGAGTTGACCTGATTGGCCTCAATAGCAAGATGGAATGAAAGAAGAGTTAGCAATACTCAAAGCAACTGAAACATGGGAACTTGTTAATCCACCCAAAGGTACAAATATTATTGGCTCCAAATGGGTATTCTACATCAAAAAGGATGCAAGCAGTAATATTATCTATTATAAAGCTCACCTCATAGCATAAGGTTTTTCCCAAGTCCCAGGTGTTAATTATTTTGATACATTTGCACTAGTAGCCAAACTACAATCTATCTATACCATTCTTGCCATTGCAGCTGAAGAAGACTTTGAGTTGCATCAAATCAACATCAAAGAAGCATATCTAAATGGCAAACTCACTAAAGAAGAAGATATCTGTGTAAAGCAGCCACCAGAATATATAGAAAAAGGTGCTGAAGGCAAAGTATGCTATCTACAGAAGACACTATATAGACTAAAGCAATCAGAACATTGTTGGTACCAAAAGCTAGTCGACATACTTATACACCATCTTAGGTTCATCCACTACCACGTTGATGAAACTGTCTTCTACCAATTTATTGATAAAGACTTTGTTGTGATTCTAGTGCACATAGATAACTGTACCATTGGATCAAATTCAATTGAGTGTATTGTGCACTTCAAAGATTCAATCCAGAAATATGTTAAAATCACTAATATAGACAAGCTACATTGGTTTTTAGGATTGGAGATTACAAAAAATCATAAATTACATACTATTAGTATTTCACAATGCTCTTTGTAGTGACTTAGCCTAGACAACTTAATCACCCTCCAAGTTCGAGTTAACAAGGAGAACTCGATGAAGTTCCCATTAAATTTCCTATACTACTTATACAACTACTATATGGTCTGTGCACTATCTTCCCACAGGTCCCATGTGACTTAGTCATGTGATGTCACCTGACTGTGACTCTGTGACACTTAGTTATGTGGTACTTTCTTATGCTCTATCTTTGTGTAGTGAGTCCAGAAAGAAAAAGAAAAGAAAAGAAAAGTAAATAGTGACTTTAGCTGTTTTGCCAAGTCATGACACTCTTACATTGACTCCATCCTCTATTGCCACAACTTCAATCACCTTAAACCTATGTTTATCCCAATAGATCTATCCCTGAAGCTATCCTCAGCCCAGTGTCCTAGCACCACTGCTGAAATTGCAAGAATGTATAACATACCATACTATAAATATATTGGGGAGCTTATCTATATCATGATTGGCATATACCTAGACATCTCCTATACTATCCAAACTATATTGTGCTTCATGCATAACCCTAGACTTGAGTATTGGTAAGCTGTTGAAAGAATATTTTACTATCCCAGTAGAATGAAAAATATATGGTTTATCTATAGACATAATGTTATAAACCCTGAACTCCATACATATGGTGATGCAGATGGCAACATGGCTAAAGATTGATATGCCTTATCTGAATATACAGTTCTTCTGAACAGTGGTGCAGTATCCTGGAGTACTAAGAAACAAGAAATTGTTGGCTTATCCACTACTGAAAGTGAGTACATTGCTATAACTTACACAATAAAAGAAGTCCTCTGGTTGCAATCTCTTATCTATGAAATTTTTGGCATGACACTGGACCCAACAATACTTTATTCTAACAACAAATCAGCTATTGAACTCATAAAAGAACATTGTCACCATGTATATACCAAGCATATTAATATAAAGTACTACTTTATCTGCTAGATTGTTGAAGAAGGCCAAATCAAGTTAGTTTACTATCCAACAGATGAGATGATTACAGACACTCTTACCAAGGCATTGCCATCACCAAAAGTCAAGCACTTCACTTCTGTACTTGGCCTTGCATATGTTTGAGGGGAAGTGTTGAGCAGACAAATATTTGCAAGTCTGAGATAATATAATTATGACCACAGGTGGTCACAATACAAAGCAGCAATTGTTCATAAGTTGGAAACTATTGTATTTACAAGCTGTGTCCTCAAAACCTTGTACTATCTATTGTTGCTATTGTTTTCAGAGAACATATACAAGTAGCTAGGATATGTACTGACACTTCAGTCATTTACGTACAAAGGCTGAGTGTCACAAGGTATTTTCTTATATACAGTCATTTACACATGAAGACTAAGTATCACAAGTTTATCATATTTCTATAAATCTTGTAGCACTCTTTCTCTTTGCTATATACTTTTTGGCTCTATTACTTCTGAATTTACCTCTTCTTCAGATAACATTCTACTACTCCAAAATATACAGCCACAACAAGCAACAGGAGATCAAGGCACAGTATACAAGCTGAGGCCAAGGTTATTTTACTCCTTCATCATCACTACATTCCCTCTAGACCAGCTGTAAAACCACCAGACCAGAGAGCAATATCTCTTATTTTATTTAGTAGCATTGTTATACTGCAAACAAATTTTGTATAAAAAGTAACATTTGATACACTTTATAACAATAGATTCTTAAGAAGAATTCACTCTAGAACCCCTTATACATATATTCTCAGGTAGGAGTAGAGTTGATCACCAATTTAGAGCAACACTTAAGGTGGACAAAGCTCACTACTAAGACTTGAGAGACAAAAATAGTAAGCTGGCATTAGGTTATAAGGATATTTTGGATAAAATGGTGATCTAGAACTATGTTATGAGACAGTTTCTAAAGAAGAAACTATTTCCTATACATTTATTAATCTGGTGGGAAATATCCAGGAATATAATGTGGAAAAGATATAAATAGCATGGGAAGGATTATGTAAGACATATAGTTATTAGTAAGGGTCATGTGATTGTGGGAGACAGGTGCACAGACCAACAGACATTTGTATAAGTAGCTAGGGGAATCTAATGGAGAATTCTATTGAGTTCTTTTTGAACAACTGTAAGGAGACTCTACTAATGCCACCCCTGGAACACTAGACTGACCTCCCAGAGTGACCCTGTGCCTAATGTAATACTTAATTGTCTCTAGCTCAACTTGGCAACTCCTGACCCTGACTGGTAGGACTGGTAGGATCAGGGATGAACAGGCTGTAGTAGTATATATAGTGTAGAGCACACCCCCAGGAGCCTTATCCTAAGCTCTAAGGATTCTCCTGGAGGTGAGTTGGAATGTAACTTAGGAGTATAATATCACTAAGGATTCTCCTGGAGTTCACTCCACTTCAGTTGCCCTTACATTTTGTACTCTTTTAATGTAGTAATATTCAATTAGACACAGGGTTGCTCTGGAGGACTAAACTAGTGTACTAGGGGTGCTGTTGGTCGGGTCCCCTTACAGCAGACACCCTTGAGCATGTCTGATCTTAGTTGATGAGTTACCCAAAAGTAACTCAGCAACTTTACATATAAAAAGTCCAAGAAGTCTCTTCCAAAGACAAAGTACTACTGAGCCTGAAACATTACCAAACAATAGAACAAGTGGTGTTACCCTAGCATACGGGACTATTCAAAAGTTGCTCAAGGTTATATCACTTAAACATCACTAAAAATATTTTTACATTGATAGTTGACATTAGTAGGTGTCTCCACCGTGAGATTTAAATGTGATGTGATGTGACATTGGTTGAGCAAAATTCAGTGTGCCCTCTACAGAAAACAGAACATTACTCTCTATGTCATTTCAATTCGCCCTTGATATGATGCTCATCAAAGCTGATTGTTTATGCAGGTCTAAATGCCCTGATAGGGCTGAACTTTGGAATAGGCTATTCCAAAACTCGCCATCGCCAGAACCTCAGGTAGAGCAGGGCATGGAAGACGAATTCTGGGGTTATGAGGTAGTCTCAGAAGAAGTAACGTTTGACGGAAAAACCAGGCATGTATTCCTGCCACCTCAATCCTTAGATTATCACTGACAGTAGCTGGTATAGATATGAGGTACCTGTGTTTCATGATCAATAATACACTCGACGCTGAATCTGTAGATTGATTGGGATGGTTGGCAGAGTACTGATGGAACAACGCAAACATGGCAAGATTTGCCCCCTGCAGCGCTTCGGGACTGGGAACGACTACAGCGTCGACGGCGCCAAAAACTCGCGCACGAATCCATCGACATTGAATTGAATAGTTTCGCTGGCACTGACATCCACAATTTCCCAACGTGTCTGCGTGCACAAGCATTTGATGAAAAATTAAAGGCAAGAGAAAAATATAAGCCCAAGCTTGAGGACGAAATGCGTGAACTTCTTGATGCAAAATTGGACCCTGATTTGCATCCACATGGCCAGCCCATATTGACAGGACAAGCTCAACGCAGTGTGCGACGGTCAACTAGTCGTCGGCAACTAAAGATCCCAGGATCAATGCCTACTAGGTTGTTATCTCTACCTTTGCTGCTGAAACTATAAGCTAATTTCTGAAGTTCCCTATCCCGATCGCAATTGTCCGATGAGTGGACGAAGTCTGCCAAGGCGACTGGTGCTGCTCCAATATCTTTTGTCAATCAAGTAGACGATGAAGAAGTACCCAAGCTTTCTTCTGATTTCTATTATATTGAGAGAGGATATGTCTAGTCAGTCCCACCGTTGACATCCTGTGTAGTCAATTGGCCAGAGTGTTGATTGGTTATATAGTACAAATGGCATGGGGGCACCCAGCCAAGACTTTCAGATCGGCTGTATGTGCAAACGATGTGACTCACCTTCTGATTGTGAATGTCAAAGTGATTCTGAGGTCGTGGACAAGAACGGTAATAAAGCATTCGCCTATAAAGACCCGGTATGTACCTGCTCATTATTCACCGAAGTAATCAACTCACATCCCTAGGGCTTGTTTGCATTTAGGACATCAAGAGGCGTTGAGGTGATAGAGTGCAATGCAGTAAGCCGAGCATGTGGTTCTCTCCGTTGATTTCTTTGGATGATTAGTTTTTGCTGGACCAGGCCTGTAGCTGCAATTCAGATTGTGTCAATCGCATTTCTCAGAGACCTCGTGATGTTCCCCTCGAGATCTTTAAGACTCAAGGGAAGGGCTGGGGTGTTCGTGCATCTATTGATATCGTGCGTGGAAAGGTTCTGGGAATGTATTCAGGGTAGGTTGACTCGCATATTCATTATCATCAATCTAAGTCTGCTCTATCATCTAGGAGATTGATGTGAGTGGACTGCTTGGGAGTCGATCGCTCAATTAACAAATCCTGGACAGAACAAGGGAAGAAGCTTTGAATCATGAAGGAGGGTATATTTTTGACTTGGATGGGCAGGAAAATGCTGAAGATGGTGGGATGAGAGGAAAGTTCAGTGTTGATGCAGAGATCTGTGGTATGGTTTTGACTCTCCTTCGAATTCCGATTTCAATCTTTTTTCCAGGAAATTGGACTCGTTTTATCAAGTATGCTTCTCAGCGACCTTAACTTCTGGATTAGGCAGCTGACAATCTCAGTCATTCATGCAGTCCAAATCTTAGTGTATACCTTGCCGTTTACGACACCATCCCAGCCGTCGGTATTTTCTATCAATTTCTTTCTCTCTGCTCATCTCAAATTGCAGACAAATCAGCCATATATCAACCTGGTAGCTAATGAGTTCGTCAAGAGCGGTACAGAACTCACTCTTGATTACGATCCAAGTTATTCTGATGATCAGTTGAGACCTTTGGAGGGTATGAGGAAGTGTTCTTGTGGAAGTAGGGTGTGTCGAGGCTGGGTGTGGATAACATAAATTGAATCTTAGCATTGGTCTTCATATCCAGAATTGAACAATTTGTTACATGGTGCTGAAACACAGTCTGGTAGGTACTAAGTGCACTACTTAATACTAGACAATAGAAAGGAGAAGAAAAAGGGAAGCAGAGAAAAGAGGAGATTTTAGAGAAGATGTTATGTCTCAGAAGAGCAAAAAGTACTAGTTCTTTGTTGTAAAAATTTGACTATATGCTTGATTTGGACATCTTCTAGGTTAGGCCTTTATCTAAAAGACAGGAGTCTGTTATGATTAATTGAATTGATGACCATATGTAGTGCAACCAATGAGTTGTGTTAAGCCCGAGGAATCAGACAATGCTGGCAGGACAATAAAAATAACTTGGAGGTTGCTTATTGGAGAACTAGACTAAGAAGGACAAGCAGTAACTAATTGTGGGATAAGTCTAGAAGCTATGAAGTTTCTTGGTTGTCTTTGGCCAGTAGTATTCTAGATAATTATGTAATGAGTTTTGGAAGAAAGATTCAGTGACAGAGATCACATAAGATCAGGAGCATGATGTCATGACATAGTCAAAATGGCTAAGTCATTATTTATTTTCTTTTTCTTTT
>Ga0153946_1001311_pt1 | contig 10637 bp, 10 predicted proteins | sample TSNJ030MetaG_FD_104751 | JGI IMG/M metagenome (GOLD analysis project Ga0153946, IMG submission 104751) | Attine ant fungus gardens microbial communities from New Jersey, USA - TSNJ030 MetaG | ecosystem: Host-associated > Fungi > Mycelium > Unclassified | place: USA: New Jersey, Wharton State... | reverse complement strand
CTGGCACTTCCCGTAGTGGATATGGATGACCGTATGGTGGGAATCATAACGGTCGATGATGCGATGGATGTTATGGAAGAGGAAATCACCGAAGATATGAGCATCATGGGGGCGGTAAATCCCAGTGAGAAAGCTTACTTCGATGCTTCCGTTCTGGAACATGCCAAGAATCGTATCCCCTGGCTATTGATACTAATGTTCTCAGCTACCATAACCGGAAGCATATTAACCAAATATGAGGATGCTATTGCGACCATCCCGCTGTTAGTCTCATTCATTCCAATGCTGATGGACACCGGCGGAAACTGCGGTTCTCAGAGTTCCACTCTGATCATCCGGGGGATCGCACTGGATGAAATACAATTTTCCGATATTTTTAGAGTGATGTTTAAAGAATTCCGGATATCTATCGTTGCCGGTTCCGTTCTGGCCATAGCAAATGGAATACGGATTTACTTCATGTACGACCGCGATTTTATTCTGGCCGTTGTTGTCGGCCTTTCCCTTGTCGCAACCGTTATCATTGCCAAGATTATAGGCTGTGCACTGCCGCTGCTGGCGAAGAAGGTGCATCTGGATCCTGCCATCATGGCCTCTCCGATCATTACAACACTGGTGGACACCTGCTCCATCGTCATCTATTTCTTGATTGCAACACATATGCTGAATATCAATGTTTGAGCAATGTAAAACAGGGGCTCTGTTTGCCTTCTATTGTCAATGGCGGGGATTAAGAATTTTACAGGAAATAACTGTATATATCCGATTATTCTGATCCCTGCATTTTATGACTACATCTTCACCGGTATCTGCGGCCAGAACCGGATTTACAGCCAGACTTTGACTTACTAAAAGCATTCCTGCCAATACTTCCCTTATCCGGTCTCAAAATGCCGGCAATGATCTTCAGCAAAGTACTAAATCCCTCTCCGTGTGCACTTACTTTTCCAGCCTGTATTGTTCCATCTCTATCTCCCATAAAGTATAATCCCTTTCAAACAGTTCTTCGCATATATCCGGTTTAAGATCTTCCCAAGCCAGCTTTTCCAACAGTTTCAGCTGTACGAACTTCTTGCTTTTCTGCTTATACCGCGGTAGTTGATTCTTTTCCAGGATACGGTTCAGCTCGGGGCGCCAGAGCAGCGTGATCTGCTGTTCTTTTATCATCCTTGGATTCTCTTCTGTCGGCCGCATCTCAGATATTGTAATCTGGTCATCGGTCAGTGAAACAACAAGAATTCCCCAGGATTTAGAGACATGTTCTGCAACGTGCTTTGCGTGTGTCTTTCCTACTGCTATATAATTACGGTCACAATATTTATTATAATTCCCGACCTGCCGTTTCAGACGTTCATAGCTGTCAGCATCACTCTTAATCTCAATTCCGATAATGCTGTCTGTCGTCAGCAACAGAATATCTGCCCTTGATCTGCCAATTATCTTTTCTTCAAAGATCCGGATTTTACCATATCTTTCTTCCAGATAATCAAACAACGGCTCTCTGATATCTTCATCATAAAGCCGGATTTGATCTTCTGCTGTTATGTAGTCTGCTGCCACTGTTTCTTCTCCTTTATCACTCTTTGCCATATAGCATAACGCAAATTTCTTTGATCCGCAACCTTTGATCCCTGCTTTATTCACACTCTAACCAACTCTTTCATATACTAAATTGGAAATAACTATCAAGGAGCCCTAAATATGCCTAATCAATGTCAATGTGAAAATTGCCGGCGCAGACGTGAAATGGAGCGGCAGCAGCAACTGGAAGAAGAACGCAGACGCGAGGATACACGGCGGCGCGAAGAAGAGAGCCAGCAGCGTGAGCAGGAGAGCCGGCGCAGCGAAGAGCGCAGACGTGAAGAAGAAAGCAGACGCGAACAGGAAGAACGTCAGGAGCGTGAATGCAGAGCGCAGATACGTAAGCTGGAAGAAGAGCTCCAGCAGATTAAAGAAGCTGTCAAGGCTTTAGAAAAAGCTTTGTGCGAATTAAAATCATAGCTAACAATACCCATAATCCAGACGAGGGTAGAGCCAGCCAAAGCAGGTTCTACCCTTATGTTTTTCATACCGGTTTTGTTTCTACATAATTCACATTTTCTTGTTGGATTTTTCACCATTTATTCATCTGTCCATCACATTATTTTCAAATTTATTTTGTATAGTATTACTTGAACAATAAGTTTTTTCTTTTTCATATTTACTTTTTTCCTCATGGTCCGCGAAAGCAAAGAGCAGTGCGGAGAATAAGAAAGATGCCAGGAAATGTGCTCGCACATTCCCTGGCATCTTTCTTATTCTCCATAGGGCGAATGCCCGCGAATGAAAGAATACGCAGTATTCTTGAGTTCCTGCACTGCGAATGCCCGCGAACGAAAGAATACGCAGTATTCTTGAGTTCCCGCACTGCGAATGCCCGAACTACTCAATAACCTTAATCCACCCCTCTGGAGCCTCAATCTGCCCCATCTGAATCCCCGTAAGCATATTATACAATTCTTGAGTAACCGGCCCCATCGCCTCCATACCACTGGGGAAGCAAATTTCCTCGTTCCCATTTACAACCTTCCCAACCGGTGACAACACCGCCGCCGTACCACAAAGCCCACACTCAGCAAAGTCTTTAATCTCCGCCAGCGGAACCTCCCGTTCCTCCACTTCCAGGCCAAGATACTCCTGTGCCACATGCAGCAACGAGCGTCTTGTAATAGAAGGCAAAATAGTCGGCGATTTTGGTGTTACAACCTTATTATCCTTAGTTATAAAGATAAAGTTGGCCCCACCCGCTTCCTCAACATGAGTCCGGGTAGCTGCATCCAAATACATATTTTCATCAAATCCCTTTTCATGGGCATCCACGATTGGGTACATACTCATTGCATAATTCAGACCAGCTTTGATATGACCGGTTCCGTGCGGTGCCGCACGATCAAACTCACAAACTCTGACGGTCAGCGGATTCACACCGCCTTTATAATAAGGTCCCACCGGCATACAGAACACCCGGAATTGATATTCATCAGCCGGTTTCACACCGATAACCGGATCACTGCCAAACATAAACGGCCGGATATACAAAGTCGCACCTGAACCATACGGAGGCACATAATCAGCATTGGCTCTCACAGTCTCAACGACTGCATCAACAAAACGTTCTTCAGGGAATACCGGCATTTTCATTCTCTCTGCCGATTCCACCATTCTCTTTCCATTCAGATCCGGCCGGAAGGTTACTATCTTTCCACCTGTGGTCGTATAAGCCTTTAACCCTTCAAATATCGTCTGAGCATACTGCAGTACTCCGGCACACTCACTTAGTACGATATTAGCTTCAGACGTAAGTCCGCCTTCATCCCAGGATCCATCCTTAAAATTAGCAACAAATCTTTTATCAGTGGGCCGGTAACCAAATCCTAAATTTTCCCAATCAAGTTCTTTTTTCAAGCTGTCGTCCTCCATTCTTTCCTAAGCTAACGTATCAATAAAAATTTCAATTATCTCTCAGCCATACTAATAGCTTCGATACCGACACTTCCGCCGCGTACAACTTCGATCGTCTTAAACTCTTCCTTCACCAGTTTGATCACTGCATCATTCTTAGTCGCCGTCTGGAAGAATTCCAATAAAACCGCATCCTTACCATAGTCGGCAACATTTGCATTAAATGTCGTGGCAATCTGAAATAATTCGGTTTTCTGTTCCAGTGAACAATTTTTCACCTTAACATACAGAATTTCCTTCATACAAACCGTAAGATCAGTAAAATCTACCACTTTGATAACCTCTACCAACCGGTTCAGCTGCTTTTTAATCTGTTCAAAGGTTTCATCATCACTGACCGTTTCAATGGTCATTCTGGAGATGGTCTCATCTTCGGTCGGACCCACTGTCAGACTTTTCAAGTTATAGGATTTGCCGGAAAACAATCCTGAAATTTTTGAAAGCACACCTACTTGATTCTCCACATAAAGAGAAATCCATCTTTTCTTTATCACTGCATTCATACTTTTCTCTCCTCCCATAGACTAGCAATCCATAATCATTTGTTCTAATGTTCCGCCCGGCTGAGTCATCGGGAATACCATATCTTCCGGATCGATTTCAAATTCGATTAAAGTCGGACCCTGTTTATATTTTCTCGCTTCTTCAAATGCCGGTCTTATCTCTTCTATGGCCTTTACCCGAAGTCCTCTGGCACCATAACTTTCAGCAAGTTTGACGAAATCCGGGGTATATTCCGGGCATTCCACCTGACCGCATTGATCCCGGCAGGCCTTGCCACTTTTAAGGCAGGTCATGGAATAACGTTTACCGTAGAACAATTTCTGCCATTGCCGGACCATTCCCAGCTTATTATTATTAAATACACACAGGATCAGCGGCAGCTGCTCTAATACCGCAGTGGCAAATTCCTGGATATTCATCTGCATACCTCCGTCACCGGAAATAGCGATGACCGTCTTATGAGGATTTCCAATCTGGGCACCGATGGCACCCGGGAAACCGTATCCCATCGTTCCCAGCCCACCCGACATTAACAGCTGCTTATTGTGATTCAGCTCGATAAACTGCGATGCAAACATCTGATGCTGGCCAACATCGGTCACAATTATCGCCTCATCAAACATATCATTGATGGTTTCAAGAATATCCTGCGGTCCTAAGACATCCGGCTTTCTCTTCATAGCCATCGGTTTTTCCTCTTTCCATTGTTGGATCTTAGCAACCCACTTTTCGGTATCATTTTCGGTTACATATTCAAGCATCTTGTCAATCGCTTCTTTCGCATCAGCCACGATTGGGATATCTACCTGAATATTCCGCGAAATAGCAGCCGTATCAATATCAATGTGGACGATATTCGCGTTCGGCGCAAAAGCGTGGAGTTTTCCGGTAATCCGGTCATTAAAGCGGGTTCCGATAGAGAATAAAAGATCACAATCGCTTACCGCCATGTTGCTCGCATATGCACCATGCATTCCGATATTTCCCACAAACAGCGGATGACCGGTCGGAATTGCGCCTCTCCCCATAATCGTTGTAATAACCGGTATTTTGGTTATATCTACTAACTTGGTAAAAGCTTCATTGGCATGGGCGATATTTACACCCCCCCCTGCCAGAAACAGAGGTTTCTTAGCTTTTGCCAGCATTTTGATGGCACGCTTTAACTGGCCGATATGAACGCCGGTATTTGGTTTATAACCGCGGATATTTACCTCTTTTGGATATTCCGGGCTGCCCAGCTCAGCCATAACATCCTTCGGCAGATCAATCAGAACCGGTCCTGGTTTTCCGGTGCTGGCAATATAAAAGGCTTCTTTGATAATCCGTCCAAGGTCTTCCCTGCTTCTTACCGTTACGCCATATTTGGTGATATTCCTTGTGATTCCAACGATGTCAACTTCCTGGAAAGCATCGTTGCCAATCAGATGCCGGGCCACCTGGCCGGTAAAGCACACCAATGGTACGCTGTCGTAATTAGCTGTCGCCAGCCCGGTTACCAGGTTGGTCGCGCCCGGGCCGCTGGTTACCAAACAGACACCCACTCTGCCGGTTGAACGCGCATATGCGTCCGCTTCGTGTACCAGTGCCTGTTCATGGCGTGGCAGGATAACCGTTGTAGAATCCTGCTTGTAGAGCTCATCGGCCAGATCGATGGTACATGCACCGGGATAGCCGAACATGATATCTACCCCTTCTTCTTTTAATGCTTTTACTAATAGTTTGTTGCCCGATATTTTTTTCATGAAATAGCCTCCTGTTTTTGGGTTTCGGTTGCCTGCTGAGCCGTTGCTTCTTCCACTGCTCCGCCGTGCAGGAATGAAAGAAGCCCTAAGCTTCTGTGAAGCTTAGGGCGAATATACTTATCCGTGTTACCACCTAAATTCAAAGAGTTTCCTCTTTGCACTCTGTCGATACGAGGTCTCCCTGATATCGTTTCCCTGTAACGTGGGAATTACGTTGAAGTCTACTTAAGCTTTTGCTTGTTCAGTCCACTGCTCCGAGGCTACTTTCATAATCACTTCACGAAGATTTACACCATCCATCTTCTCTCTTTGCTTCTGAAGATTATGTACTCCTCCTCATCACTGCATTTGTTATTAATTATCTGTCATTATAAAGATATCTGATAATTTTGTCAATAACTAATTTTTATCAAATAAAATAAATCAAGATTACGTTAAAATTCTCTGGCGCTTGAAGTTTTTTATGATTCCCAAAATCCTGGCAGTTCAAAGGTATTAGACACTCCCTTTTGCAGTACGTTTCCTCTCAGAACTCCATACAGTTCCGCATAAGTTGCTGCAATATAAGGATTCACATAAAAAATATCAGCCAGCCCGCATGTAATCACCCCCAGCAGATTCCATAAAATAAATGACAGATCCAGAACCCATATATCAGCCTTATGTCCATAGGTCATCTCTCTGGACAGTTCAAATGCTCTGCTCATCTGGATTCCCGGATTTTCCGCAAGGATATAAGGTATCATACTATACTCATAACACTTCACAATTCCCGGAATAATCAACAACAGTGACCATAAGAAGGTCTTTACGCCAACCATCAGCATAATTCCAACCACATTCATAAAATTACCGCTTTTAAAAGCATACAGCAGCATCTCGAAACGTCCCCGGGTCTCACGATTACACATAAAGAACCGCTTTGATCCAACCTGCAGCGGTGAACCCACAAAAATCGAAACAAGCATTGACACCAGCCATACCCATATACCAATCCCAAGCAAAATGGAAAGCATACCTACATTGCCAATGTTCTGAAGAATACTCCGTACATTGTTAATCACTCCACGCACAATGGCATTATCCCCATCATAATATCCATCCCAGGTATAATCCATACCATAATCATCCAGGGCTCCCTGCCACGACTCCAGAGTACTATTTCCTGATGACCCGGAATTATAATTTAAACGGCCGGTAAATTCCGATGTGAAAATTGATATGATCAAACACACTCCTACCGCCAACCAAAAGCATTTTTGCAGCATACTTTTAGCACGTAACTTTAATTCAGCTCTAGTCCACATAATAATTCTGCCTCCTTTTTATTCCTGATTCTTTATCCGATCATATCTGGCAAATACATATTCCAGATCGAAATAGGTCTGCTCATCACTTACGCCAGCCAATTTCCAATCATCCATTTCATCCAGATTCGGGAAAAAGGTGTCCGCATCATATATATGATTGATCTTAGTTACATATGCCGTATCGCAATACGGAAGAAGCAGGCGGTACACACTTTCGCCGCCGATCACATAAATATCTTTGGAATTATGCTGCTTTAGCTCGGCCAGCATTTCCCTCCCGGAGTGCACGATAACTGCTCCATTTGCTTTATAGTCCCAAGCGGAGGTTAGCACGATATTCTCCCGGTTTTTAAGCGGCTGGCCGCCCGGAAAGCTCTCCAGAGTCTTCCGACCCATAGCAACCACTTTACCGGTCGTCATATCGCGGAAAAACTTCATATCGGCAGGAATGCTGACTAACAATCTGTTGCCGCATCCAATTGCCCAATTACTATCTACTGCCACAATCAAATTCATCTTTCTTCCTCCTATACCGCAATCGGAATATTCTTCATCTGCGGACCGGTCTCATAATTATCCAGTCTGACATCATCTTTTGTAAACTCATAGAAATTCCTGATCTCCGGATTCAGCCACAAGGTCGGTGCCGGAAGCGGCTCTCTGCTGATCAGTTCTTCGATGAGCGGGATATGACGGTCATATATATGAGCATCAGCAATGACATGCATGAATTCTCCCACCTTCATATCGCACACCTGAGCCAGCATATGCACCAGTACGGCATACTGGCATACATTCCAGTTGTTTGCCGCCAGAACATCCTGTGAACGCTGATTTAAAATAGCATTCAGAGTCAGCTTATCACTGTCCCTGTCCTTAGTCACATTAAATGTCATACTGTAGGCACAAGGATACAAATGCATTTCATGCAGATCCTGATGGACATAGATATTGGTTATTATGCGGCGGCTGTAAGGATTATTCTTAAGATCGTAGATGACCCGGTCGATCTGATCCATCAGCCCTTCTTTATACTGATGCTTAACTCCCATCTGGTAACCATAAGCCTTTCCGATCGATCCTTCTTCATCGGCCCAGCTATCCCAGATATGGGTACTCAGATCGTGAATGTTATTTGATTTCTGCTGCCAGATCCACAACAGTTCATCCGTGCAGCTCTTAATACCTGTACGGCGCAGTGTCAGTGCCGGGAACTCCTTCGACAGATCATACCGGTTCACCACACCAAATCTTTTAACGGTATAAGCCGGGGTACCGTCTTCCCATACCGGACGCACCTTCTCACCTTCGGTGCTGGTTCCGTTATCGATAATATCACGGCACATATCTATAAAAACTTTATCTGCGTAGCTCATAAATAGCCTCCTCACACTACAAAATACTGAAAGTTATTATATCATATTTCCGAGCCGGCTGCATTACTTTTTACTGCCCGGTAAGCAATAACTGCCGGATCCCCTGCAAAAAATATTCAACGTCCTGCCGGCTTAATGTATAGCAGCCTCGGCCGCCCTCTTTGCTCAGCTCGACAAAGCCTGCTGCCAATAAAGTCCCCATATGGTGTGAAACAGTTGCCGGGGTCAGTCCGACCCGTTCGGCTATTTCAAAATTGCACAACCGCTTCTCCTTTAAACATAACAGAATTTCCAACTTGCTTTTATCACTCAGAGCCTTTGCCCCAACAAGCAATCCTTCGCGGGTAAACTCAGCCTCTTTGCCCATTGCGATCTGATCGCTCAGCAAACCATAGAAACAAGTCCGGGAATTCACAAAAACAGCCATCGGAAAAGCTAAGGTAGGAATGATTTCTCCGTCGGGCATTATCTTTTCAGGTATTTTATATAATGCTGCTTTCTCAGCTTTATTTATATTTTTGCAAAATTGTTTCAGTAATATGTTGAGTCTTTTCTCTATTTTACTTCTCGCTTTCTCAAACGCCGGGATATTTTCTTTAATTGCTGCGGCAACATCACCCAACTGCTGCTTTGCATGCTGTCGAAACTTAATAATCTTCCATTTTGACTCATCGGATATCTCTGCTAATTCCAGCGCTGCAATAATATCACTGATACCTTCTTCTCCAGAGATCAACACATCCTCTACCGCCTCAGCGACAACCTCTTCTGATACCGCCGAAAGGTCTTCATACCAATCCGGATGCTGCTCAAATAAGACTGTGTAAATGATCACCAGGCCTTCATCCATATCACACAGCAATTCAGTCCCGCGCGACTCAATCCGGTTTTTACAAAAGGTCTGATAATATTGTTCCACGATCCGGAAATGTTTCTGGTAAAACACCTCGCCTTCAAAGCCCATCTTATCCAATTCGGTAATCATCTTTTCCCTTTCTTCCTGTCCCCACGGTGTATTGCAAAGCAAAAACAACGTTTCATATTGGGGGTGTAACTGTATCGCCACTATGCCACCTCTTCCTTTTGGATCTGCAGAAATTCTGCAAATGATTTATTGTCGACCATTAATGTGTCATAATCTCCGGCAGCCGCTATCCGTCCCTCATTCATGAACAGTATCTCATCATAACGGCGAAGTGTCTGAGGATTTAAATTATGAGTAATATTGATAATGGTAATATCCGGTGTGTCTAAAAGCGCTGATTCAATATCGTATGCCGTCTGCATATCCAGCGCTGAAGTCCCTTCATCCAATACCAGAATCGGCTTACTGCGGATCAAAGCCCGGGCCACTGCCACCCGCTGCCGCTGTCCACCAGACAGATTGGAGCCATTTTCGCCAGCCGGAGCATCAATACCACCCGGTATCTGATCCAAAAACTTTCTTACACCACTGACTGCCAGTGCATGGTTCCATACACCTTCATCATATTGATAATGAAGATCAATATTTTCACTAATTGATTCATCAAACATGTAGACATCCTGATGAATGACAGAGAAATATTCCAGCCATTCATCCAGCTTCACTTCACGGAGTTCTTTCCCATCGACGGTAATATTTCCCTCATAGGCACCATATTCCGCCCCCATTAATCTGATAAGAGTAGATTTACCGCAACCGCTTGTCCCGATTATAGCATACTTTTTATTTTTCTTAAATTGTAAATTAATCTGTTCCAGCACCGGACAATCTGGATTATAGGCAAAAGATACATCTTCAAATGCCACCGCCGTATCAAACGCAGGCATCTCTTCTCCGTTAAATACCGGATCGATCGTCTGCTTTTTCAGCTTTTCAAACTGTTCTAAGATTGGTTTCGTACTCTGAATCATCGAAAGGTTCTCCATAATAATACCCACGGGATGGACAAAGGTTCCGCTCAATTGAAGTATCGCCAGCAGCACGCCCGCTGTCATATGCCCGCGCAATACCAGCCAGCCGGAGACTAAGACCACTAATAACTGTGTTCCCGCAGCCAGCGCCTGAGCCAGACCGGTACTAATCATAGTCATTCGGTCCACGTCATACTTCGCTACGGTCACTTCTTCATTTTTTATCTTAAATTGTTTTAACATACGGCGGGTAAGATTAAACGAGTGAATCACTTCAAAGCCGGATAATTGATCCTTTAATCCGG
>Ga0153946_1001309_pt1 | contig 10639 bp, 7 predicted proteins | sample TSNJ030MetaG_FD_104751 | JGI IMG/M metagenome (GOLD analysis project Ga0153946, IMG submission 104751) | Attine ant fungus gardens microbial communities from New Jersey, USA - TSNJ030 MetaG | ecosystem: Host-associated > Fungi > Mycelium > Unclassified | place: USA: New Jersey, Wharton State... | reverse complement strand
GTGCGAAAATTGGATCGGTCAGGAACAGCAAACGCACCGGTGTCAGTGGATTCCCCGGATAAATTCAAAGTAGACCAACCACAGCCAGAGGTTTCAGCAGAACTCCTATCTCTACAGGAATATCTTCCTGTACGGATAAAAATCCGCTGGGAAAGATTGAAGGGCAGAGGAATTTGGAGCTGTGAGGCGTTTCGTCCTGGTGAATCTTGCATTCTTCGCGCGAAATGTAGCGTATCTAACAATTTGAGCTCAGGTCAAATCCTATTCGCTGAAACTCGAACTATTTCTTGTCTGTCAACGCGTTACTTGCCCACCCATTGTTCGGCATGTTTTCTAGGATCAGGCGGTAAGGTGCTCAAACGATGCACCTCCTGCAAACTCGTCCATTACTGTGACTCTGTACGCTCCATCGTGGTAATTACAGGAATGTCTACTCACAAGATAACAGGAATGTCAGATACGCGATTGGACTTTGCATAAACATGAATGTTCTGCTTTACAGAATTGGGCCAACTCGGCACCCAGTGCTTCAAAAGGAGGTGAGGAAACAGAGAGGTCGATACCGAGTGATGCGATTCGTAGCTTGGGTAGGCTTCTCTGGAAAAGGCAGAAGAAGGGACATGTGAATCTATGGGTGAGTACCAACACTTTCACTCGGAATATTACTGACTTGGCTGTGTCACAGACAAAAGAAATAGATATGATGCAATCTCGTAGGTTTCTCTTCAGAAAAATTTCATTATCTTGAGATGTTTCATTCCTGGAAATAGATCGTACATCCCTCTCAGCAGGTCGACATACCTACGAACTCCACACACATATGGTTCATGCCCTGGTTCAATATCTTGGCGCACAATCCATCGAAGACCTAGCTGTGTATGGGATCGACAATATCACAGCTCTTGTGGACCTTGTTTCCCGAGTGAGTTTGTTTTCTGTGTCTTCATGCACTGGCTATTGAGTTCATGCAGTTCACCACCAATGCGTTTGCAGTCACTGACCCATCGTTGACACCAATCGGTGTCTGCATTTCGCCCACTGTAGCCCTTTTCAACCACTCGTGTGAACCTAACGCAGTTTTGGTCTTTCCTCGCAGTGAATATCGATTGAAGAAAGACGAGCCAATGGTGGAGGTGGTCACAGTCAAGGACATTGCAGCGAATGAAGAGGTCAGTTTTGTAGACCCGCTTTTGGATCTCTTGACAGAGACAGTGAGCTCAGATTTCAATCTCCTACATCGACTCTACCCTTCCGCGAGTTCAGCGACAAGAGGCTCTGAAGACAACGTATGATTTCACATGTAATTGCGTTTTGTGCAGCCAAGTGCGAGGAGGTGATACATGCGTTGATCCTAGGGAGGGAATGTATTGTGCAAAGGAGTGTGGTGGGGTGTGTTGGTTACCGACCGAGGGTGCGTCTCTGGTCAATACTCTTCTTGTTTCAAGCTCCAAATTTCGTCAGAAAATCCCCTGACTCGTTGTATGAAGTGCGGGGCCGTCGTCAAAGATACCGATTCTGTCTTGGATGCTGTTCGTATAGGACAAGAAGCCCTGGATAAGGCCACAAGACTTCAGTTTTCCGGTTTGTCTGTTTTGTCTGCATGCCTATCCAAACTGATGAAATTACTTTTGTTGACAGACCCTCCGAAAGCCATACAGCTGACGACTAGACTTATTTCGATATTGATGTCCATCCGAGTTCTTCCGTCGTCACATCCTCTGCTTGCACTTTCTCGCCTCCACACTACACTCCTTATCACAAATTACCGTTCTCCTTTCGATCCTGGCACCATTGAACTTGACTCGCCTCAGATACAAATGTCCTGTGGTAATAAGTCTTCGCTGGCGGAGGCTCAAGAGCGACTTGATGAAGCTATTCGTTCCGCAATGAGGACTTGTAATGCTCTCAATCAAGTTTTGACCTATGGTCATCCAATCCGTGGACTAGCTACTGCAGAACTGGGAAAACTGCTAAGCGTAGATGAACCATCCCCAGGACATCTAGTCGAGGGCGCCCTTTCGCCTACATCCTCCTCCTCCTCCTCAGCTTTACCTGCTATCTCTCTGCCCCCTTGCCGCAAAAAAGCGACAGCTTCGTGCCCTCCGTCGGGTCCTGAACGTCTTCGTTTGGCTTATGAAACGCTTGTTTGCGCGAGAGGAGAATTGATGGTAGGATTTGGGGGTGGTAAGAATGAAGGAGGGAAGGTGGGGAATGAGGTTAGGAGGTTGTTGATAGACGTTGAGAGGGAGTTGGCAGTTTGGAAAGACGGAATTCGGAATACGATTGCAAGCTTACCGCAGGGTAGAAACAAGTAGATAGTTTCTCACAGCAATTTTCCACGAGTGAGTATTTCGAAGCATTGGATCCCTTGTATGGATTGAAAGACAAGTCGACGAATGACATACGCTGAAAGCGTGTCCATGAAAATACAATGAACCATCCAATACCTTGTTCGAGAAATGTTTTCTGTCATGGTATAGTTAATTCAAGATGGCCGTAGAATCTATGGAGTCGAATGAAGGCTAGAAGGCTAAACTAGTGATCTCACATGCATTAGAGCTTTGGTCTGAAAGGGTATCAAAGTTAGTGGCTTGCTCCTCTGATTCATTCTGTGCACAGCTCAGTAAATGTAAGAGTCAGGACAAGTTCCAACCCGGCCCTCAGTCATAGACCTCCCTGAGCTCGATTCAATTTTTTTTTTAGAAAAAGAGCAACTGACCCAATATCAGATCCCACTTCTAGAAGGGGCGGTCCAACTGGTTGGCTTCGGTGCAAAATTGTGAGGAATCAGCCCTGAGAAGGGGTCTGTAATCTTGTGGCGCCGCTTGACCCTTGAAGACCCACTCCATGGTAATTACCCCAAACTGGCAGAGAAGCGGTCAAAACTGGGGTGAGGAGAAGATCACATTGTCATCGATGGTGTTTCTTGGTCCACTACATGTGTCTTAATTGATGGTAGCATGTACTCCATCGATTTGAGCAGTAAGTACTTGCGCACAATCTTTAGAAGGTATACAGATACCGTACTGGATCTTATCTTATCTCACAATTACTACATCGGGATCCCACTTTCCCTTGCTTCGCCTTTGGTAAAATTCGGCCCTCGGTAAGCCTTTGGGCTTTTGGAATATCGTCGGAAAAATCGTCAGGCTGGTCGGTCCTCTTGATGGGATGCAATTCACAGGAAAAAAGGTACTTACTGTGTATCTCCAAGTATCCAGAACAGACAAACCCATCATACTTCTGTCAGGGAAGATTCGGTGTAGGTCTCTTACAGGATCTTCTAGAAAGGTCGATTGTTAGAGAAGCCACCTTTCCACAAGGGAGATCCGGTCTCACAAATTTATGGAAAGAAGGGTGCGAGAGAATGTGCTATGTCATGCCTCAAACGTCCTTGTCCAGCGTCTAGCTGAACTTGAGCTTCTGATATTACAAACCCTTATATCATTGGAGGATAAGAATGCCTCTTAGTCACCCATTTTGTTAGCTGGCTTTGATTTTCCTACACGTGCAGTGTGATAGTCAATACTGGGCCTTGATGTTCATCAGGGGTTCACGAAGACTTCTGCCTTCCTCTTCTTTACAATGGGGAAACACCGTGGTCGGGGACTGAGATGACGGGAAAAACAGGGCCAAAAATTGGAAGGAAGTAAAGCAGAAGCCAAGGCATGAAACTTTCGGGACGACACTTTTCCAGAGCTTTTTGTCCTGTATGGTTCAGTCAGGCTCCGAAAATATCTCCTCTCTATCATCTCGCCGATTGCCAGTCCTCATGATGCGATCAATTGGTTCCTTCCGGTTTTGAAATGATCAATGTGTTTGAAAATCGAACCTTCAGCATCCTTACTAATCGGTTTTATAATATAATTGTACCGCTGACTCCTCGATACAACATTGCAGTCCTCTCAAAGCAACTTTCCCAACCGATAGCGTCCCTCTTCAAGTACATCTATATGACCGTAAAACAAGTAGGCATTACCCAGAGAGAGTTGTTTTTAGACCCAGTAAGATAGCTCTGCAGTTAATACCTATGACACTTGTTGGAGGGTTGACAAGTCTCTTACATTTGAAGCCTTATTCAAATTGATTTAGTCAACTGCGAATGTACCTAGAATTGGGACATACTTGATAATATGAGAACGATAGATGACCATAAAGAACTCCAGGATTCCAGTGAGGTACAAGCCATAGCCGCAAGGTCGACGGCACCTGACCCGTCTATGTAAGTTGTACTTGTATCGACAAGAGAAGCGACAAAAATGACAGTGTGGGGTCAAAGACGATGAAATTGTTTATAGCACCAGTCATATGGACAAATCGCAGATTAGTGTCAGGCAGCAACCTGGGAACCAAACCCTTTGCTTTTGTAAGAACAGCTACACAAGCACTGGATGATGCCTTCTACTCGCAGGGTATGAATAATCGAAATTACACCATTGGCTCAACTGCAAGGGCGTTTTCGGCTCCGTCCCGGAATGGATATTTCTGTAGAGGTAGCAGTCGTCAGGAAGTTTTGAAGAGTGTATCCTCCGATATTCAAGATTTGTGGAGTGTCCAGGAAACAGACAAATAGCTCAGAAGGATACGATGCACAAACAAACAGTGCGTTCAAAATAGTTTGAATCCTACAATCCACACATGAGTAAGATGTCTCCAGATGGTTTCAAGCGGGGGAAGAGAGCGGCGAGTATCGGCACAAGAACGGCGCGAGGGGCAAAGGGAATGTAGAATGTTGATATGTTGGTATCAGGAGGTGATACAATGAGATGAGGAGGAGGTTGTATGTGCCCTTGGGGGAGCGACCACGATAGGCAGTTCGATTGGGGACTTGTTTTCAAAAAGATAGATCCCTAGGATAAGAACTTGGTACAAAGATGACGGAAATAAGGCGGTGGCCAAAAACCGAGAAACTTTTGACCCACATCCCAGGTTTATACAGGAACAACTTTAAGGCAAGAGTAGCAATTGGATCATATCACGAGCTCTATGTATTTGTCCTTATTTTCTACATCCGCATTTGTTTGTGTGATAGATGTTCATCGATAGTCTATTCCTGTACAAGTTTTTTGTCTACTTCGCGTGCCGCTACTACCACGTTAACATCACAGGTTATAGGTCATCTGATGAATATGACATTCTCGCAAAGGCCTGAATTATTGTGTTAACAAACATCGACTACTCATGACGGCTCAACTGTTTGTGCTCTGGCTCCCGCCTCTTGAAACTGTCTCTGTCTTATTATTGTTGGTTTGGGATGTGGATCAGGATCTGCAGTTCGCCCCTCAAAGTTCTCGATGATTGGACTCTCAGAAGCTTTGATCTTATTTTTTGACCACCGCCTTATTTCCATCATTCTTGGACCAAGTTCTCATTGATTACGAGCTACACTGATTTTTGCATTCTCATAAAACTATGTACTGTCCGCCTTCTCCCCACGACTCAGAGCTCCCTGAGGTACCTACTCATCTCACGGTATCGCTTCCTATCACCTGGTGTGTAATCCTGCCAGGGCAAACATATACTTCTCTAATCCGTGTCCTCGCTGTCGCAGACGGTTTCTCTCACAAGATCCGATCCAATAACCTGGATATGTACGCTTTGTGAAGAAATTGGTGAAAGTACACTGACCAGCATTCATATTTAAACAGGATATAGTGTCATTGAGGGAATCATCCTCAGGATGCAGATACCAGCAACCTTGTTCTCGTTTTCTCTTCTGCCTCTGCTTGTTCGAGCATTGTCCCTATCGAATGCTCAGAAAGGGGCCGACCAAACTGGCTTAGGATGGCACTTCGTTCAGAATGGGACTTCAGGAATCGTTGCTCTTGAGTCCATCATCGTCTCAGACACTCTGGCCATATTCTTTGACAATTATACGCATGACCCACTGCAGATCAATGGCCACCCTGCATTGGGCGCGTTCTGGAATCTGGAAACTAATACAGCCTCTCCTTTGAACGTCCTTTCAGATACTTTCTGTGGTTCAGGTGCAATACTGAGTAATGGGACAATGGTGACGTCCACCGTTACCCTCAATACTGCATAATTGGCTCATAGCCGCATTCCAGGTTAGTATCGGCGGAGACGGCGCTAATATCACTGGTCCCCATGACGGGAGGCAGACTTTGAGGCTCTTCGAGCCTTGCCTCGACCCAACTGGCGCCACATGCAAACTCTATGAGGACTTTGATCATCTCATTATGGCTGAAAACCGTTGGTACCCATCAAGTGCAAGAATATTTGACGGTTCCTTGGTTAGTTTTTCCTAAGGTACTGCTCATTCATTGACTGAAATCACCAGGTAATTGTTGGAGGTTCACATACGCAAGTAATATTTGCCAACGATGATCCAGCCAACAATCTAGAGTTCTTCCCGAAAAAGGATGGTGGACAGCCCCGACCTCTTCCATTCTTGAATCGTACTTTTCCGATCAATCTGTTCCCCCGGTGAGAAGAATCTGTGTGTTATCATTGGAAGCATGGAACCTCATCTTCATCGATTTCAGTGTCTTCTCGCTGCCGGATGGTAAATTGTTCCTACAAGCTAATAATCAAAGCATCATCTATGATATCGAGAAGGACGAGGAGACGATTCTACCGGATCTACCAAATGGTGTACGTGCCTGTAACCCTTATGATGGCACATCAACTCTTTTGCCTCTCCACCCTCCTGACTACATTCCGGAAATACTCATCTGTGGAGGATCCAACCAGAGTGACTTTGCTCCGCTGGACCGACTCACCACTCAGGATCCTACATCGGATCAGTGCAGCAGACTTACTGTCACTCCAGAGGGGATTAAGCGTGGCTGGCAGGTTGAAAGGATGTTAGAAAGTAGGATACTGAATGAGATGGTATTAATGCCGAATGGGCAGGTCCTCATCATCAATGGTGCTCAAACTGGTTATGGCGGGTACGATGCTATTCCGATTGCTCCGGGGGTCAACAGCTTTTCCAATGCTGATCATCCTGCGTAAGTAAAATATTCTTTCTCGTGCCATGGTTATCAATGTGACATACTTGCCCGGCTGTACAGGTTGACGCCTTCGCTATATACTCCTGACGCACCCCTTGGAAAACGCATCAGCAATACCGGGATGCCTGCAAGTGAAATACCTCGACTTTACCATTCTTCCGTAACCTTGACACCGCAAGGGTTAGCACTATTCTCATCGAGCACCCACCCTGACTGACCGCATTTTTCAGTAATATTTTACTCGGTGGGTCGAATCCTAATGGTGGTATCATCAATACTACAATTTGGCCTAGGTAGGCTCTCAGATAACTGGACTGTCACCTCATGATCTGAAAACCTACTCTACAGCGAATTCCGCATTGAATATCTGAATCCACCTTACATGACTGTCGCTCGTCCCCAGCTCTCAAATGTCCCTCGTCAACTAGATTTCAATCACGATTACACCGTGGACGTTGTCATTCCCCCCGGACTCGATACTCGTGCATCTTCCATCAAAGGTCGGTCCGTTCAGTTTCATTCATCTCACTATAGTTCACAATTTCAATAACTTAGTTGCACTGATCGACTTGGGCTACTCCAGTCATGCTTTCCATTCAAGTAACCGTCTGGTCTTCATGACTGCTAAACTAGGCGCCAAGTCAGGTCGTGCGCAGAAAATGGTGATCAGGACCCCTCCCAATAATCGCGTTTTCCCTCCTGGTCCAGGTGCGAACAGAGCATATCATCCGAGAATTTTGTCTCACTCACAGAAATTAATCAGCTTATGTATATTTGACTGTTGACGATGTCACTAGTGCTGGTGTTCGTGTCATGGTAGGTGACGGAAGGCCGCCCCCAGTGAAGGACCAAGGTGTTCCTCTGTAGTCATCAGAAAGGCATTGGATCCCTCGCGACAGAGTTTTAGCCTACTTAGCAGACCAATCGAATTTCACTGCTATTCAAAACAAATCTATCTAATAAGCCTCTGGATTTTCCCAGGTTCACTGGCTATATCTGGAGATCAGTCTGCAATAACAATACCCTGAATGAAATCCATAAGCTGGGTGACAGTCAAAGCCATGACATTCATGGGATAGAGATAATGCTCACTTCCACTCCCAAGAAGAACATATTCACAGCTTATTAGAAGATAGACAGTGAATGTGATGAAAGGAGCCGTCTTAATGTACCGAATTCATTGTATATTGTCGTACAGAGCGCCACATTCAGAAACACATTGAGCGTGAGGCAAACAGATGATACATACAAGAAGTGAGCTCTGCTTACAGTCTATTTGAAACAATAAGGATGAAGAAATAAGGGAAACCACATGCATTGTACACAAAAATGGCGCAATAGTAGCGTAGTGGGCGCAAGGCTAACACATCCATGTCCCATCAGCACTAATAGGCAATGTCAACTTATGACAAATGAGCACCCTTTTGGATGTTGCACATAGTACGCGGAGGGTGCACTTAACCAATAACTAATCAATACCTGTGTAAGCGGGACTCCCGAGCAAGAAAAATATGATCTGTCATCAGCATCTCTCCAAATTCATATATTTTGCTTTGGTACATATGTACATAATTACGATCACTTAGAGTCCGTTACTTCAAACAGTACCGCTGTTAGCGATGACGACTTTTTTTGCGGTCTTCCCACTGTCCGAGCCGTAGGACTCGATCTTTTTCACGAGGTCAAAATTCTCTACGACCTCACCTTATATCTTGTTAGAAAATGGCATGAATTTCCCCGCAAGATGACAACTCACCAAAAACGACGTGGGCACCGTCGAGCCAACTTGTCACAACAGTAGTGATGAAGAACTGAGAGCCGTTTGTATTCTTGCCGGCGTTAGCCATGGAAAGCATGCCAGGCTTGTCATGCTTCATCTTGAAGTTTTCGTCTAGTCGGGGTATTCAGCTATCAGGAGTAGAACTTTCGGAGTCGACCGTACCTTCGAATTTCTCGCCGTAAATTGATTTACCGCCTGTGCCATTTCCGTTGGTGAAATCGCCACCCTGGAGCATGAATTTGGGAATAACACGGTGGAAGGAGGATCCCTTGTAGCCGAAGCCATGTTGTCCAGTCGCGAGCTCGCGGAAATTTTTCGCAGTCTTGGGGACGACATCATCGTAGAGTTTGAAGACGATGCGACCAGCAGGCTGGTTGTCAATGGTGATGTCAAACTGAGTGTTCAAGAGATTCAATACTTCAATGACAATAAAGAGTAACACCACATACAAAGACGTTAGCCATGATGGGAATACGATAGATAGGAGACCAGCGTATTCTTTATGTCTGAGAAGTCAATATCAATCAATCAATCTATCCTGATATCCACTCAGATCGATAAGCAAATCACATGTCAATGTTTTTTTAATACATAAATTGTAATGCGGTGCTCGATTAAAGATTTGGAACCAGATCACTCGCAACTGATCCAGACATGAGAGAAGTGGAATAAATGGAGAGGGTAGTAGAAGAAGAGACATATATTAGAGAGCGATTTCATAGTAGAATGGAACGACGCATATTATGATGCTGCTTGACCAAAAAAATGCTCGGGGATTGTCTGTTAATTAAAAACGAGACGAAGTTTTTAATCACATGTCGGTGTCAAACACCGCAGTGGTGAATCAATTTTTTCCCCTTTCATAAATCTGTAACACGGTTCTCGATTGGAGTCCATGGTAGGATACATGGTACCCTACAATAGATATATAACTACAAGATACAATCTGAGAACCAGATCACTCGGAACTGATCCGAATATATGATATCTAGGTAAGTGGAATGACGGTGTGGTCGAGCAATCGTCGAAACCAGGTCACACATCTTTTATGAATGCAATGAGAATCAATCAATCACTCCAAGGCATGATCGACTATCAGATCTCGTTGACTTTTGTAAGAAAAACAAAAAGAGCCTTTTGTTTCCCTAATCAGTATTTGGACTAGTCAAGTCTCAAGTGTCTTATGTATAGTGTTTCCTTTTCCTCTCTCTCTCCTCATTTTCCTGTATCTAACTAGAGTTTCTCTACCACGGACTGCAACCGGGCACCGTGTAATAAACTGTTGATTTTTAAAAAAAAACCAAGTAATATCCATGGACACACGATTTCTAGTTGTTTCTCGGTTGAAGTGGACATGAATGGACTATTATTACTTACCAACATGTGCTTAACAATGCTCAAGGATTGTCAAATTGATATTACCTCAACTCTAAATCTAGTTAAGGTGATTGATCGCCAGCACAATGCAGAGGTTATATAATTTCTAGTGAAGATCAATTGCCATTATGTTTTATGTTAAATGGACGACTGCACTCGTAACCAGCCTTGAGGTCCGCGACTGATCGGGTACTTAAGGAGTCATTTACTATCTTTCCCAATTGGTCGGACTCGTCGGGTACTTCTGAAGCAGGGATTGTATAACTTACTTAAATTGATAAGACATTGTTAGTGAGTGACAATTGTTTCAATGTCAGCGGATATACAGACGATGGGAACATGCAAATGGCAAGACCTGCTACAAGAAGCGCAGGTGGGGCAAACCTTATGTGGAGGTCTCTGCATATCCATGGCATAAGTATCATTGCCCGACTGCGCAGCTCTCGCTTGTTTTCAAGATATCTAAAGCTTCATGCATGCAATACTGACAACAAAAACACGCTAC
>Ga0153946_1001304_pt1 | contig 10653 bp, 13 predicted proteins | sample TSNJ030MetaG_FD_104751 | JGI IMG/M metagenome (GOLD analysis project Ga0153946, IMG submission 104751) | Attine ant fungus gardens microbial communities from New Jersey, USA - TSNJ030 MetaG | ecosystem: Host-associated > Fungi > Mycelium > Unclassified | place: USA: New Jersey, Wharton State... | reverse complement strand
CTTCACCCAATAATAAAGGTAGAATTTACTCTCAGGTAGAGCATACCCTCGGGTAGAGCACACCCCCAGGATAGGGTAAATAAAGTACACTTTTATTGTGATACATTTTATAGTGATTAACTACTAACATACTATCTCGGTCAGAATGCAAACTCAACCAATCAAGTTAATTGGTCGTAACATGACGGCTCGACGAGGGAGCAAACATCTCATCTAGGCTGGACATAGATGCAGAGCCAGTCCTTTGAATAAAATCAACGCCAAATGTCTTCATCATCGCGATCGTGATATCAATTTAGGGCTGAGATAACTTGGCCCCCTGTAAGCTCTAACATCACAAGTTTCGCAGTATAGGGAGCGCGGAGGAGGACAGAAGATACGTATTGGCTGGAAACACTGGTGGCGAATTGGATGGTATCCCCTTCAGACCTTCAGGGGCGATTGCCAGAGATAGGCACCCATCGGTTTCTAAACAATCAATATTGCTGCCATTGACCCTTAATGAGAGGGACGCTGCTTCGTGTGAGCATTGCCAGTGATATCAGTAACACCAGCACCGTCCTCAGGTAAAGTATGGACAAGAGTACAAATAGTGGCGAGAAAGTAAGCAGCAATTCCAGCATTGTCAAGATAAAGCTCTTGACCCTTAGGAGGTACGGCGAGGAACCTTCACCACCTTCAACAACCAGGGTATCACCATTGTCTTCCCGTGAAAATCTAGCACCCCACCTGAAGTGTCAGAATAAGTACCTTGGCAATCAGCTTGACACTCACTTTAAGCTCCTTGAGAGCAGACATCATGACCTGGGTATCATCGGAATGCAATAGGTTTTTAAGTCTGAGTGTCTCCCCAAAGCGGCAAGCACTAAAGCACGGTTAGAAATGCTCTTGGAGCCGGTGTCAACATCATAGCAAGGTTCTGGGATTACTTTTGCTGCCTCGTAGAGCGTCTTCGCGATGAGCTCGTCCTTGGCCACAGTCGCCTTTGGCTCATAGGTTGTACCAATTCTCGATTAAATAACAATCTTTTCGTTTGGCCCACTATTTTTCTTATCGATCAACGGTCCAAAAGCGTCCAGCAAGGGATACAGTGGAAGGAGAAGTCGTGGTGGTCAGAGAGTGTAGATGGAGTGGATGGGGGTGGGTGTCAAACTTCAGACGGGCAGAAGGATTGGTGTGAGTGGTAGGAGATCTGTCGCATGCCTGACTTGATGATCGAGGGTGGAAGGAGGGCAGACGAGTTGGACATGGTGGAAGGCGAGATGGTGAATGGAGGGGTGCACGAGGGAGCGACGGGACTTCACCACATCACGACTCTCCTTCCTGTTGACACTCAAATCCACCTGACCGCGTCAGTGAAATCCGAGGACATTATTGTGAATTCGTTGTGCTCGGAAACTCTGTATCATTTCACTGTCGACTTTCTAACAGCTGCATCGGATATTTTCATGAGAAAGACAGGCATGTCGACTATGGATCCTGTATGCTGTGCATCGTCATATAAGTACGCGTGCAATGTCGCCTTGATTCCGTTGCTTATTGCCATTCTAAGGAACCCATCGTCAAGGAGTACGTCGTGTGGATCCGAAGTTTGCAATCAAGCCTTCCAGATCCTCAGCCACGATACAGGCATCAAGTCAATGCCTTGATGTGACGAGTCTAGTGAGGGAGTCGAATGCCGCGTGAGTTGAGCAGTGGCAACGGTGTGGTCGTGTCTAAGGCTGTGAAATGCCTTCGTAATTTATAATCTTTATGAAAATTTGATATGTTGACTAATAAGAACCTGATTTAAGAAAACCTACTCACCGCGACGGTTGTAAAGCTGAGAAATAATGCAGACACAGGCCTTGTTCTGGACAGGAAATGCAAAGTTAGGCTCCCAGATCGTAAGTTGCTTTGAAACAATACCTGCCGTTTTGCCGCCACCGAAACACCAGCATGAGGGGAGATATGAGCTCATAAAAATTTGTGGCCTGTTCATAGACGGGTTTGGAGGAGATCGACGAGGGAAAGGTGTGGTGTACCCGTGTTTTATGTTGTTTATCCGTTTCTTTACATTCAGATGACATTCAGGTGACCCGTGTTTTGATGGGTAGGCATGACTGCCGGTACGGGTACGGGTATGGGTGGCAGTCAGACTACCCAAGGGTCACCCGTGCTGGGCCCTACATGTATCCGGGAACATGTATGACTAAACCGCAGAGATCTTTATGAGTCTATGGAAACATTTTTGATAGCTTCTCATGTTTCACCCATCAGACTAGTGTTCTAGGTACTTCGGCGAAAGGGAATGATACTCCGACTACATCGACACTCTGGAACTACAGGCCAGCTTGGACGAACAGGACGGAGCAAGCAAATTGGCGCGTTAGAAATTGATCCACTAGTTGCGTCTGCGTCTTCATGTGATGTCTCGGGATCTCAAAAAGCACCAGCTAGCGCTCTCGGTGGAGATACAGTAATATTTAGTCGTAGGTACGTCAGGCATCTTGGCCAAAATGCGAAAATTAACTGAGCCGGTGGTTTCACCTCATTTCGGGTTCTGGAGTTGAAACCAGAACCCTGTGAAAAGTACATAGGAATCTTCTGAATAGCCATGTTCTTGCGTTGGTGTGATTTACTTCCATACGTATCCACCGGACCGCCGGCGGAAAACGAGCTCCCTTGTTGAAGTCGCTATATCAGTCACATGGATCATGGATGGGAAATAAGATTTCAGAAAAGAAAGCAAACTCTGTGGTAGAGCTGTTCCGATTATCCATGACGACTCACTCCCTTCTGAAAGCTTTTCGGTCGTCTCAACCAGCTTTCGGTGCATGGTTGACGGTTCCTGGACTTTTGCATGCTCGTACTCTCGCTAAATCAAGTCCCCATCTATCATGGATTGTTGTTGATTGCGAACACGGCACTGTTCCATTGGTTCCTGGCGCAGCGGAGAGCGTCAGCGCTATCGAGAGCGCAGGTGTCACCCCAATTATCCGAATCCCAGCAACAGGCGTTTCAGGGAGTACTAGTTGGCAGATCAAATATGCCCTTGACGCAGGAGCTCGCGGTATCATCGTACCAATGGTAAGAAATATTCTATTCCTGCTTTTTAGTGTGGTAGCATCCATCTACACTAATCATATCATAGGTTTCCAATGCCGAAAAGGCTAGAGAGGTAGTCGCAGACTCCAAGTTTCCTCCGACTGGTCGGAGGGGGTTTGGAAGTCCCTTCACTCACGGAACTTGGGGAATAACAGTACAAGAATATTTGGCAGCAGCTAATGATAATGTCGTCGTCATGGTACAGATTGAAACCAAGGAAGCAATTGAAAAGGTGCAGGAAATAGCGAAGGTTGAGGGCATCGGTATGTGAATCTTTTCATCTAGATTTCAATGTCATTCATACAGATACATTCTTCAGATGTCCTTTTGATAGGCCCGTATGACTTATCACTTTCATTGGGGTATCCTCCTCCATCGCCGGACCCACATCCTGACGTTGAAATAATAATGCAAAAGATTTTGAAAGATGCTCATGCCGTTGGAAAGAAATGGTGAAGCTGATCTTCCGATCTTTCACGCTCTGACATTTTCCAGTGCTATTTATTGTATATCTGGGACCCAAGCTGCGCAGCGAGCTGCTCAAGGATTTGATATGGTTAATAACAGCATAACTTCGGCTCCAATGATGACTGACTCATTATGAAAATAGATCAACGTGACTAGTGATATTGGCGCCATGACCGATGCAGTTGCTACCCATCTGAATGTAGCAGTCGAATCCTTGAATGGTAATAGCAAAGACTATGTTTGAGGCTTTTCTTCGTGTATATTAGGTGGACAATTGGTAGCTTCTGGTGTCATGGCAAGGCTACTGCCTTATAGTGCATGATGTCGGTTATCACACTCCGGCATCTATGCGAAATCCGCCGAAAAAGGATAAGAATCTAATCGTCACTGATCAGATTAAATGAGTGTGGTGCGTGGCCACCTGGGAATTCCATCTTGGGTACAAAACCAGTTGAGTTTACCTATCTATTGGTGCTGTCGTGTCATGGATACAACGTTTTGGAACATGGAGTATCAATTGAACACCGCAATGGCTGGGATTGATCCTTTGGGTCGGTGACAGTTAATCAAACTGTCACCTCGCAGAAGGAGGGCTGATTCAGGCCCTCAGCTAATCATAGTTCTGATGAAAGTTCAGATATTTTAAGTCTCGTGGATTCCATGCCTGAGTTATTACATGATTCAATTAACCCTTGTATGGTAAACGAGCGATGACAAGGACTACCAGCCGGTAGTCAAAACTAATTGTGACGTCCTGGTTGCAGACAGTTGATGAAGTTGTAGTTGACATCTGGGTCAGATGATGGTCCCACCGGTGATAGAGATTAAATTGAGTTGGACAGGGACACGTGCTGAACACAAACCTTAAGACACATTTTTTTTACTGATATCGTCATCAGGCTTGCCACCCTAGAACCTCCTGGCCTGAATTATCATTGCTAGAACCAGCTATGACAGGATGCTACAGACGGGAGAAAACGTGGGAGGGTCAAACCGGTGATTTGTAATTTTTGAGCTGTTAGGATCGTCAAATGAACGGATGTTTGAAATTTGATGTTAACAAATCGGGTGATGTAATTGTTCAGTCTGATATGGCAGCTGTCATTTACGTCACGTCTGTTTTTATTGTGATTGAGGATAAACTTTTTGAATGTGTCTTCGAGGAACAACAGCAGAAACTGTTTGAAAGACTCAATGACTACTTGCCGTATGTCCAAGTATGTATTGCCAGGTGATTTGATCCGCTGCTCTTGCATTAGTGCGGGATTGCAATTGCCAAATATCGTGGCAGTCTAAGCCAAGTGTGGCAACCTATTTTATCTCCGCCCGAAGAAGCCCGAATCCATCATTATCTGATACGCATCCTGTTCTCTCTCTTGCAGCATGTATGTATGTTTGGACCAGCTTGTCGTGGACATTGGATATGGGCATACTGCCAGTTCCATCAGATTTCCTAGGAGAGACTTTGCAAGCTATTGGGCATGCTGTAGCAATGCTATAGTAGTATCGTCACCATGTGTCCTTGGAACATCCTCGTAGTCATATTGACACATACGGGTAGTGCGGTATTAATTTCACGGACAATATCGAGTTTTATTGCTATCAAGAAAGGGTTAGTTTGTCATCCTCATCGCTGCTCATGTCGGTCTGGCCAGAGTTTTAGTGTATACTCAAGGGTGGCTATCTCCATTGACGCAGAATATGGGATCTTTGGCCGATATAGAAGGTTCTGCAGCTGCCTTTCAGCTCATTTTGGCAGCTTTAACAGAACAATCCGGTTTTACAAGCGTAAAAATCAGTCCTCCTCCATTAGGCTCGGGTTTGTATGCCGTGATATTTTCAGGACACCACCAAAAATTTTTATCCAGGCATTTGGATATGATCTATCCATCGATCTGAGTATAGCTTTTACGTCTCAGATATGAATATCCTCGCCTTCTTGGGTACCCAATTGACTTTTAAGCGGAATGTGTTTCCTGTCGTCTCATTCACAAACGATTCTGCCACCGTCCTTGAAATGGTATCAGACGCCGTGAAATATGTTCTTATTGCTGCTATTGCCTTCATTTCCTTCTATACTTACCGTCAACACAAGACAAGAAGCACTGTTCCTCTTCCGCCCGGCCCCCCTGGACTTCCTCTCATTGGGAATATTCATAATAAACCTGCAAAGTTTGAATGGGAAACCTACGCTCAATGGAGTGCAAGATATGGTGAGCTGGACTTAGATCTCCCTGGAGGTTGCTGACATTGTCAAAATTGCAGGCTCCGATGTCATATATTTGAATATGGCAGGTACTCACATTGTTGTCCTCAATTCTCGAAGGGCTGCGAGTGAGCTTCTGGAAAAACGAGGCGCAATTTATTCCTCCCGTGCTCACTCTACTATGGTCCATGATCTTATTGGCTTTACTTGGTTGTTTGCCGTTATGCCAAACGACGATGGTTGGCGTATTCGAAGAAGGCTTTTACAACGTTACTTCAAGTTTCCGATTGAAGACTCGCATGCTATATCTAACGTCGACTTAACTTGGCAGAGACCCCATGAGACAAAATATATTCACAAGCTATTGGAGAAACTCATTACAAGTCCTGATTTCTTTATGAAGCACCTTGTCCAGTACATTAACCTGATCAGTCCATTGGTAGTTGCTGATCTCATTTCATAGTATGGTCGGGTCTGTCTCCTTATCGACTACATTTGGGCTTGCAATAAAGTCAGAGAATGACCCGTACATCAGGCTTTCAACTACTGGCGCTGAAGGTCTCAAACAAGCTACTGTCCCAGGTGCCTTCTTGGTCGATTTTTTTCCATTTATGAAACACTTTCCGAGATGGTGTGGTTTCATGAAGAAGGCAAGGTTGTGGCATGGAGACATGCGGGCCATGTTGGATATTCCTTTCGAAGATGCCAAGAAGCAGTGGCAAAATCGGGGTAAGGTTTGTGGCGTTTCATTGTTTGGTGGTATATTGAGCTTTCTTATTGATATATTGAGTAGATTGAGGGTAACCAAGGGAGCGCTCTTGTCTCTTTTGTGTCTGAAGCCCTCGATGGCATCTATTCTTCTGATACGCCCGACCTCCGACAAGAGGAGTTCGTCAAGGAAGTCTGTGCTACTATCTTCATGGGTAGGTGACACCTCGTTTTAAGGTATGGCAATGCTCATATAGTATATATGAAACAGGCACCATCGGTACAACATCTGGAGTTATGCATGTCTTCATGCTTGCTATGGTTCATCACCTCGAGGTTCAAAAACGGGCTCAAGCTGAACTCGACTCAGTTCTCCGTGGCCCTGACGGAAAATTACGTCTACCGACCCATGACGACGAGCCTATGCTTCCGTACTGTGCGGCCGTCATCAAAGAAACCCTAAGGTGATTTTGAGTTTTTGCCACCGTTAGTTCTTGTTCTGAACTATTCCTATAGATGGAGTCCGATTGCACCGATCTGTAAACCCTTTCTGATTGGTGAAGTTCGAATTTGAATTGATTGTCGACTTGACAGGCATTCCCCATATGTCGACAGAGGAAGATATTTATGAGGGGCATCAAATTCCGAAAGGTGCTGTTGTCATTCCGAACATCTGGTAAACTTGTACATCAGTTTATTTTTTTCAAACTGCTCATATGTGCCGTGATTCAGGGCTATGCTCCACGATCCAGAGAAATACCAGGATCCGTCTATGTTCATCCCGGAGCGATTCTTGCACGAAGATGGTACACTTGATACTGAACTTGCCAAGGATGTGGAACTCGGTTTTGGATTTGGTCGCAGGTGAATCGTGTTTGATGAGGATAACCGGGTTTAACATTAACGCATGAGTATTTGTAGGATATGCCCCGGAAGACATCTCGGGAGCTCAATTGTTTGGTTGGCAGCTGTCTCCATTTTGGCAACCTGTCAGATCTTGAAAGCGAAGGATAAAGATGGTAACATCATTGAACCGGGCATGGAGCTGGAGTCAGCTATCACAGCGTGAGTACATCGTTGCTATATATTACAAATTTATGAAATATTGAGTGTGGTGGCTGAAATACGACAGGGACCCGAAACCGTTCAAGTGCAACATTAAGCCTCGATCGGTGGAGGCAGCTGAATTGATCAAACAATCTGCAATGTATGCTGACTATATCACTCCTTGATATCCATTCTCGTTGGGACATAGAGGTGTCCTGAATACTAAATGTTTCGTCTTGGTGCATAATTCTTTGGTGCCGCCTTACACGTCCTCTGTCTTATTTGATGTTGGCTTGTGGTGCATCGTGTATCCTTATTATTCCGCATATCTTTACAATTTGTAGTCTTGTATTTCTTGCTGGTAATTCACACCTAAAGATTAACTTTGGACATAATCACTCGTTCGACATTCAAAGGTGGACTGCATCGCCATTGCCGATTTAGATGACTAATCACTACAGTTTAGTTGACAGCTGTTTGTCTGCTGGCCTTTGAGCGGTGGGTCAGAAAACCGCTAAACGGGCCCTTGCTCATTGTTTCCTGTAGAGAAATAGCTTCGCTTCATGTCATACATGCAAAGGATTGCCATGACTGAGGTCGACGATTCTAGTTATGGTAAGTCCTGGGAACATCACAGACGCTCACTTTAGACTCATGGGAAACTTGGAATAATTTAAATTGTGGTCCGTGGACGCCACTTGACGTGTGTCTCTCTTTTTCAATGTCACCTCGGCTGCGTCGATATTCAACCCGCCTGGTGGACCTCCAAGCAACTTCAGACATCGATATGGACCAAGACGATGAAATTGACGTCGAAAATGACGACGACGAGCCTGAGATGGATGATGCGGATGGTGAAGGCGAAGATGACGACGATGACGACGATGAAGAGGAAGAGGAGCAGGATAAGGATGAAATACATACGGTAAATAATGATTCTTCTATGTCTATAATGACACACCCAAATGCTCATATGTAGGAAGAAGAAGAAGAAGACGACGACGACGACGACGACGAACCTATACCTTCGCCGAGAAAATTACAACCACGATTGAGAATCAGACTGAAGCTTGGAACTGGCAAACGTATAGGCAGTTCTGATGATAGCACTGCCAGACCTACTCCAGAGGTGGAGATTACGCCATCCAGAGCACGGATTCGTCGAAACGTCAAGTCTGGTAAGCTCTGGTCATCGTTTTTTTAATTTACATATTTAAGGAGTTCTACGTAAAAGATACCGAACTCGAGGACTCCACGTTTCCCGAATCTGAAGATGAGGATGATTCTGTATCAGGCTCGCGCCCACCAGGCCAAATCAAACCAATGACTACACGTCAGGCAGTTCTTGCTAGTAGGATTGATTCTAGTCACGTTTCATTAGGTGTGTGTCTTGGTCGTAAACCTACCCAACCGAACTTGACCCTGTGATAGAGGAAAGGAATCGTAGTAAGAAGAAAGTGTTAAATGAAACGGAGCTCGCGTTGCGCAGGGAAGAGACGGCAAGAAAGCGGAAACACTTAACCGAGAAGAAACTTCAAGATGAGAAGGTTCATTTTATTCATTCCCTTGGAATCTGATTGTTAATTCAGATGTCCAGGCTGAGACTATCAATCGACTACTGAAGAAGCAGACAAGACCCCGAAATAAAAGAGGAACTGCACTTGACGATAGATCACCGATGCCTGGCATTGGGAGAAGGAAGGTCAAAGTAAAAGATGACGAGGGCGAAGGAGCGGAAGAGGGGGATGAGGATGAAGTTATGGAGGTTGTTCAGGAGGAGACCAAGCCCGTCATGTATCGCTGGATTTCCTCCAAAAAGGTCGTTGGCAATTCCCCAAGTATGGTGTTGAGCTTCTCTGTTCCTCAAGCAGCTCTACCAGTCGTGTCAGTATTTGAAAGGCCTAGACCTCAAGGCTCTGTCATCTGTGCAGTTCAAGGATGTAGTCAGCTCCGTAGATACAGACTTGTCAGAGACTGGAAGATCGGTGCCTGTGGGATGTCACACTTAAAACTCTTAGAAGGGCAGGCTCCACGCTAAGTATCAAACTTTCTACTATGCGAACGTGTTTCACTTACACCGGTGCTGTTTCCCATGTATGTTTAGTTTATGCGATTATATTGATCTTGTTCCTGGTCCAACCACGCCTATGTCTTCTGGATCATTGTACCTCAAATGATGCCAGTACGACCTGGACTCAATCTGTTGCCGAACGCCATGGAAATGCCAGACTACACAGACGGTGTGAAATTGGGCTCTCACGTTTTACGATTCATTCTTTGCTATGGTGGACATTTGATAAATTTCTATGCTTGGGAGAACGACAAATTTCTATGCTTTGCCTGTCTGAAGACATGGTTACATAGACTTCCTTGAGGTCCTAATTTCATCAGTGTGCCCCACACCTCGGGAATGCTCGGAAGAATGTTCGGCGTTGTTTCATTGCTTCTTTTTTCTGGAAATTGCCCCATTTATCCACCATGATCCACCATGTTCAATCAAGTCTACCAAAGTCCTCGTCTCCCGTTGTCAGTAGTATTCCACCAATTACCTAGCATTCCAATGCACGTCATGCGCTTTCCTGTCGTATGCTCAGTGTTTGTGTGCTGAACACAAGATTGGTTCTGCAGTTTGCATGATCACGTGCAGAAGGATCGGAGAAGTTAGAATGAATGACACATCCTGAAATCCCTGCGACGCTGTAAATTTTTTGTCCTTCTGTTCTTGTTGGTAAATCTGCTTCTCTTGAGTAGATCAGTTCCCCCCTTTTTTGAGTTCCGCGGTCGCAGGGCAACATTCACAAGGAAATCATTGATAAGGCACTTAGATCCTGAAAGAACTCTCCCTCAGTGTGATCCTTTCATTCCATCGAATTTTGCTAGTGCACTTTGTCTACGAGGGTCAACATGACCTCGACATCGTCGGTCGTGGCGACGTCGATGCCTTCGTCACCTTCTAATCCAACCCTTCTGCCTAATGTGCAGCTCAGGTGAGAAACTCGTACTTCTGAGCAATTAACACCTGGGAATTGAACGACTCTTCAGCTATGGGCCAATGTTGATTGGGGTTTTCATGAATATGATTCTATATGGGGTGTGTTTACAGGCCTTCTGGTATCAACATAATTGACAGAATTTGG